>Ga0126370_10000644_pt1 | contig 14823 bp, 13 predicted proteins | sample PanSoiMetaPlot_3_FD_92586 | JGI IMG/M metagenome (GOLD analysis project Ga0126370, IMG submission 92586) | Tropical forest soil microbial communities from Panama - MetaG Plot_3 | ecosystem: Environmental > Terrestrial > Soil > Tropical forest > Bulk soil | place: Panama | collected 2016-02-17 | reverse complement strand
TTGTCGTCGCGGTACTTGACGATCACGGGGGTGTAGAGGGACAAGCCCCAATGCGCGGCAGAGCCCTTGTTGACCGCGCGGGAACCGGGCACGACCACGGCATTTTCCGGAACTTCCAGCGCAGCCTCGGCGGTGGCGCGGTAGATTTCACCTTTCACCAAGTCATACAACGGAGTGGAACGGGTCAGGATGGTGCCCGCGCCGAGCACGGCGCGGGCGCGGACCAGAGTGCCTTCGAAAATGCCACAGTTGCCGCCCACCAGAACGTCATCCTCCACGATGACCGGGGCGGCGTTTACCGGTTCGAGAACCCCTCCGATTTGAGCCGCGGCGCTGAGGTGGACACGCTTGCCGATCTGCGCGCAGGATCCCACCAGCACGTGGGAGTCGACCATGGTGCCCTCGTCAACGTAAGCGCCCACGTTGATGAACATCGGGGGCATGCAGATCACCGACGGGGCGACGTGAGCTCCGCTACGGACCGAAGATCCTCCGGGAACAACCCGCACGCGATCGTCGAGGGAAAACTGCCGGGCAGGGAACGTGTCCTTGTCGACGAACGAGAGGCCGGCAGGCATTTCGGCCAGCGTCCCCAGGCGGAATCCCAGCAGGATGCCCTGCTTAACCCAGGCGTTGACGCGCCAGCGACCGGGTCCCCCCGGGGTCCCGATCTTCTCGGCCGCGCGAATTTTGCCCTGGGTGAGTTGGTCGCGAAATTCGAGGAAGATCTTGCGCGCGTTGGGGTCGCGCTCGACTTCGCCAAGCGCGGCTAGGCGCTCGATGGTGGATTGAAGGCTCGACATGAACTGTTGATTGTTGATGGTTGATTGCGGATTTGTCAAAGAAGAGGAAGGCGATCTGCCATCCGCCCGCAAAAATCCCATGCGCGACCGGCGGGTTCACACGCACTTGCACTCGCTGCGGATGAGGACTCCGGTCATGGCGTGCGCGATTTCGCGAGCTTCCGGGAGCGTGGCGTAAGGACCGTGCCAGCGGGAATGGGTGGCATCGTGGCCGGAGGGGCGTCCCTTGCCGTGGCTGCACTGACCGCAGGTGCTGCGGTGCAGGACGACTTTGTGCGGCCCCGCCGCCCAGTTTTCGTAGATGAAGAACTCGGTTGCGGCCGTCGCGGGAGCAGCGGCTTTCGAAATGAGCCCGACTTCGGTGGCGATTTTCTGCAGGCGCGACCGCGTGTCGCGCCGCATCGGCAGAAGCGGCAGGCGATAGATCTCTTCGATCTTGCCCATCATGGCCAGAGCGGCCTTTACCGGGAGCGGGCTCGATTCGATGAAGTTGGCTTGTATCAACGGCAGGTACCTGCGATTGAGCCGGCGGGCAGTGGCCCAATCGTTGTCGAGTGCCGCGCGAACGAGCGCCACCATGTCCTGAGGAATTTCGTTCGCCGCCACCGAGATCAGCCCGACGCCTCCGAGCGCAATGACCGGCAGCGTGAAGGCATCGTCTCCCGACAGAACCAGGAACGATTCGGGGACGGAGGCGATCACCTCGGCGATTTGCTTTATGTCGCCGCTGGCTTCCTTCACGGCGACGATGTTGGGTATTTCGGTTAGCCGCGCCAGCGTGGAGGGTTCGAGATTGGCGGCGGTGCGCCCGGGGACGTTGTAAAGGATGATCGGCTTGCCGGGTACCGCTTCGGCAATCGCCTTGAAATGGCGGTACTGGCCTTCCTGCGTGGGCTTGTTGTAATAGGGCGAAGCCGTCAGGATGGCATCGACACCCGGGCGAGATGCGAGTTCTTGCGCCTTGTGGACGGCTTCATGCGTGGCGTTGGAGCTGGCGCCGGCAACGATCGGAACACGTCCGGCGGCGACTTCGATGGTGGTGTCGATGACGTGCAGCCATTCCTCGCGCGTCAGCGTGGGCGTTTCCCCCGTGGTGCCGCAGGGAACCAGGAAATCGATGCCGCATTCAATCTGCCAGGCCACCAGGTTGCGCAGGGCTGCATCGTCGAGGGCGCCATCCTGGCGAAAGGGAGTGACGAGTGCAGTACCACAGCCGCGGAGTTGCATGAGAATAAGATAACGCGAATTCACGCAGAGGGAAAAGCAAGGTGGGCAGCCTCCGAACGCGGCCGCTTGCGCCGCCCCGATGGGGCCGCTCGTCCGCCGCCAGGGCAGCCGCTCCGACCGTTGCTCAGAGCTCTGGCCAGACGTCCTTGAAATCGAAAAAACCTTTCTTGCCGGCGAGCCATTCGGCGGCGCGGACGGCGCCTTCGGCAAAGCCCCGGCGAGATTTGGCGTCGTGGCAAAGATAGATGCGGTCGGTGGGGGATTCAAGAACCAGCTCATGCAGGCCGACGACTTCGCCCTCGCGGAAGGAAGTGATCTCGAGATCTTCGCGGCTGCCGCTGGCTTCGCGCACAATGCGCTGCATCGCCATGGCCGTCCCCGAGGGCGCGTCTTTTTTCCCGGCGTGATGGCGCTCGAAAATCTGCCCGGAATAATCGTGACGAAGCGCCGCTGCTGCCGCACGGGCCACGTCGAGAAACAGATTCACGCCAACCGAGAAGTTGGCGGCATAGAGAAAGCCGGTTTCCTGCTGGGCGATGAGCTTTCGGACGCGGTCGAGGTCGCTGTACCAGCCGGTTGTGCCGACCACCATGTTCTTGCCGGCCTGGGCGCAGGCCGTGATGTTGGCCAGGATGCAATGCGGCGCGGTGAAGTCGATCACGGCGTCCACGTCATGCAGGTTCTTCGCGCTCAAGGCTGCGGCGTCGGCGTTTTCGGCGGAACCGGCGACGCCGACGTGATGTCTGCGTTCCCTGGCGACTTCAGCCACCACCGATCCGGTTTTGCCGCGGCCCAGCACCAGGATATTCATATCCAGCCACCGAGAAGATTTAATCATAGAGACCAGCCCGAAGCACAGTGGCCGCCCGACCAAAGGCATGGCGGTGGCCTGGGGGCGCGGACTGCCCGCGCCCGGCCCGCCGAACGGAACCGGGCGGTGGCAACCGGGGGGACCGCGGTGTGGTGTGCGCGAAACCCCGCATTGCCGGGGTGGGATCGGCGAGACCGTGTTTCGCCGGAGGATCTGGGGGTTGCCCGCAGCGACACCGGACATTTTTTCACCCGCCGCCCTCGGCGTAGAACGGGCCCGGATGGCTCAGGCGAACACTTCGTGATCGAGTTCGGCGAAAAAGGTCCTGTGCAGGCGCTGAATGACCTCAGGGACTTCGTCCTCCTCGATCACGAAGGTCAAATTAATCTCGGAGGCCCCCTGGGAGATCATGCGGATCTTCTTGTCCGCCAGTTCGCGGAACACCAGCGCGGCGATTCCCGGCGTGTCGCGCAGGTTCTCGCCAACCAGGCAGACGATGGCTTTGCGGCCTTCGTACTTGACGTCGGCGAGCTTGGCGAGATCGGCCGCCAGCGCCGGAATTGCCTGATTCGAATCCACCGTCAGCGACACGCTGACTTCCGAAGTCGAGACCACGTCGATCGGAACCTGGTGGCGATCGAAGGCTTCGAAAATCGCCCTGAGGAATCCGTGAGCCAGGAGCATGCGAGGGGCGGCGACATCGACGATGGTGATTTTTTTCTTGGCCGCAATCGCTTTGAAGATGTTCTTGCTCTTGGGCGCGCGCGTGGTGATGCGGGTGCCCTCGCAGGACGGGTTGCGCGAGTTCAAGACGTACACCGGAATATTTTTCTGAATCGCCGGCAAAACGGTCGCGGGATGCAGCACCTTCGCCCCGAAGTACGCGAGTTCGGCTGCTTCGTCGAAGCTGATCACCTTGATGCGGCGTGCCTCCGGGCAAACTCGGGGATCGGTGGTGAGGATGCCGTCGACATCGGTCCAGACTTCGATGCGTTCGGCGCCCAGCCCGGCGCCGAAGATGGCAGCGGAAAAGTCAGAGCCGCCGCGGCCGATGGTCGTCGTGATGGCAGAGCGATTGGCTCCGATGAATCCGCCCATGACCGGCACCCGTCCGGCGCGAAGCAGGGGCTGAACCCTCTCCTGCAGCCGGGTATTGGTCTCCTCATACTGGGGCACCGCCTGCATGTAACTGCTATCGGTGACCAGGATGTCGCGGGAATCGACGTGGGCGCCGTTCAAGCCGTGGGCGGCGAAGGCAGCGGCGACGATCTTGCTGGACAGCATTTCGCCGAAGGCGGCAACGTGGTCGGTGGTGCGGGGAGTGATTTCCCCGACCGCAGAGATGCCGCGGACGAGCTCGTCGAGAGCTTCGAAATCGGAGCCGAGTTCGGAGTGAAACTCGGTGAAGCGCGCGGTGCCCAGAACTTCGCTGGCGGTGTTGTAGTGACGCTCCTGCAGCGAGCGGCAAAGCTTGAGCGCCGTCTTGCGCTCGCCCGCTCCCGCGGCTCTGGCCATGGCCAGCAGGGTGTCGGTGACTTTGGCCATCGCGCTGACCACGACGAGCGGCTGTTGCGACTGGCGGGCCTCGACGATCCGGGTGACGCGGTCGATCGCCTTGGCGTCTTCGACCGAAGTCCCGCCGAATTTCATGACAATCATCGGCTGGACTCCCGATGGACGGACCGGCGTTCGCCGCCTGCCGGGCACCCCGCGGTGCGGACCGTCCGCGACATTCGGCGGAACGCTGCCGCTTCGCTCCGGGCAAGGGCTGGCTCAGCGTTGGCATCCCCACTGGACAGCGTCATCCCAGATAGCCTTTGGCTTTCAGGAGTTCGGCGTTGAGCACGGCGGCGCCGGCGGCGCCCCGGATCGTGTTGTGGGACAGCACGGTGAACTTCCAGTCGAGAACGCCGCAGGGGCGGAGGCGTCCCACAGCGGCGGTCATGCCCGCGCCCATGTCCACGTCAAAACGCGGCTGCGGGCGGTCACTGGCATCAAGATAGACGACCGGGCGATCGGGTGCGCTGGGCAGCTTCAGCTCCTGCGGCTCCGCGCGGTAACCGCCCCAGGCAGCGATGATTTCTTCCGGCTTGGCTTTTTTCTTCAGGCGAACCGAGACCGACTCGGTGTGCCCGTCTTCGACGGCGACGCGGTTGCATTGCGCGCTCATCGCGAAGGCACCGGGGATCACTTTCGAGCCGTTCAACGAGCCCAGAAGCTTGCGCGTCTCCTCTTCCATCTTCTCCTCTTCATTGCGGATGAAAGGAATGACGTTGCCCAGGATATCGAGCGATGCCACCCCGGGGTATCCCGCGCCGCTGACGGCTTGCATGGTGACAGCCATGACGGTGTCCAGGCCGAACTGCTGCTCGATGGGGGCGAGAGCGAGAACCAGGCCGATGGCGGAGCAGTTGGGGTTGGTGACCACGTACCCTCCCGATTTCTTGCGCCATGGCTGAACGTCGATCAGCTTGATGTGGCCGGAATTGACCTCGGGTATGACCAGGGGGACGTCCTGTTGCATGCGCAGGGCGCTGGAGTTGGAGACCACGGCGCAGCCCGCTTCGGCAAAACGGGGCTCGAGCTGGGCGGCGATGGAGGAGTCGAGCGCGGCAAAAATGACTTTGGGGGCGCCGTCGGGAGTGGCGGGAGAAACCTGCATCCTCGCCACCGCCGGTGGAATGGGCGTCTTCAAGCGCCAGCGTGCGGCTTCGGCATAAACCTTGCCTTCAGATCGATCAGAGGCGGCCAGCCACGCCACCTCAAACCAGGGGTGGTGCTCCAACATCTGGATGAATCTCTGTCCGACCACTCCGGTGGCGCCAAGAATACCGATAGGAAGTTTGTTGTTCATAAGGGTAATTAGAAATTCTATAACACTGGGGGATCAGCTTCCGGGGGTGGGGACTGACACAAATAGTACCAAAGGACGCGGCGGGAAAGAAGAGCGCGAACGGGCGAGTTTCGCGGCGCGACAGCCCGCTCGGACCCCAGGCGGAACTGGGCTTGATCTGCCGCCCGGAGGCGATGGAGGCTCACGAGCGGACCGGCGAGTTTTTTTCCCCAAGGAGCCGGGGGAAACCGATGGCGACGCTCTATCTATCTATCTATCTTTATCAATCCCGAATCCAGATCCTGGTCCTGGTCCTGCGGATCCTCTTGAAATTGACTTGTACTTTGTATTACAAAGTATACGGACAGGGAGCGGCTCATGCCCAATTCGAAATCTGCTCTGGTTCGGTCGGTCGCCTTCAGCCAGTGGCTGATGGTCTTGCCTGCGGCCATTTTTCTGGCGGCGGCGGCTGCCCGATTGCTTCAGCCCCGCCAGTATCAGCCCGCGCATGCGAGCTGGATTCTTTTTGAATGGACGATGACGCACATGTCGCGCTCCGGCGCGGCTCTGCTGTTCCTGGCCATGCCTGGACTGGCGGCGATTCTGGGCGGTGTTGCCATGGTCGGGGCGTGGCGCAAAGACCCCACCTTGCGCAGCGACGCGACCGAAACGCTGACCATTCTCGGCCGCCGCTGGACGATCGCTTTCCTGCTTGCGGCCACGCTTCTGGCCGGGGCGATCTTGGCCGCGACGGTGGCGCACCTGCTCACCGACTGATGAGTTCCCGGGAGCCCGGCGGCAATCCGACCAGGGATTAGGTGTGGTGTGTTTCCTGGCGGAAGGGATATTCCGACAGCGGTCCGAATTTTTTCTTTTCGGCGTAAAGGCGCCAGCGGCGGAACACGATGCGCAGGCTGGCCATGACAGGAATCGAGAGGTAAACCCCCAGAATCCCGGCGATTTCACCTCCCGCCATCACGCCGAAGATGGCGGCGAGCGGGTGCAGCTCCATGCTCTCGCCCATGATGCGCGGGGAAGAGACGTAATCCTGAATCAAACGCCAGGCGGCAAGGAAAATGGCCAGCACCAGCCAATGCTTGTAGGCGGTTACCACCGCCACGATCATGATGACGAGCGCACCCACCAGGGGGCCCACGACCGGAACAAACTCCAACACACCGCCCAGCGTGCCCAGGACCAGCGGATTGGGGGCCCCGACCATGGAGAGAAACGCGGAGTACACCACCATCGTCAGGGCGGCCAGAATCAACTGGGCACGAATAAAATGCGCCAGCATGCGGTTCAGGTCGTTGAGGACATTTTCGAGGAACTCGCGCTGCGGCCGGGAGTGGATGGTCGAGAGCAGGAATTCGCCGAACACACGGCCGTCTTTTAAAAAGAAAATCGCGAGCAGCGGGACCACGAACAGCAGCCAGGCCTGCTTGGCGACATCGGCGACGCGTAAGCCAAAGCGCTGCGCCAATTCCTCGATGTCCTGTTGATGGCCGGTCAGAAACGATTGCACAAAATCGGTGCTGGCCTTGCTCCAGCCGTGGTCGGCGCCGATCTTTTTGGTGACCTCCCCCGAGCTCAGTTTCGCCAGGGTCGCCGGCAGGGACTGTCCCAGGCGCGCGCCCTCGCGAGTGACTTTGGGGCCGACGAGAACGAAAAACACCACGACCAGCGCGATCAGCAGGGTGTAAATCACGGCGATGGCCAGGCCGCGTGCCTTGAGTATCTTTTCAAGGTGGGCCACGATCGGACTCATCAGGTAGGCAAAAAAGATGGCGAACAGGAAGGCGATGAGAGTGGCGCGCGTGGCGTAGAGAAAACTGAGGCCAAGGGCAAACAGCAGCCCTGTGATGATGACCCGCGCCGCCCGTGCATCAGTCATCAGCAACCGATATTCCTCTGCGATCCCGATTCTGCCGTGCTCAGTCTCGCACGACTTCCGTGTTGTCGGCAGGAATCGCCACCCGCATGAGTTTGAACTGATCCCGATCGTCCAACCAAAGCGCCCAGGTAAAGCTTTCACCCGTCAGATTCAGGCGCAGAAGTTCGCGCTCGGTGCCGCGGATCGTCACTTTTTCCTTGCCCACCAGTTCCAACCGCACGTGGATCGAGGTGCGGTCCTGGGGAACCAGCACGCCAAACTCGCCCGGGTCCTTCTGACACTTCAGGCCGTCAGAGTCCTGCTTGCAATCGGCGGCGAGAAAACGCCACGCCAGCACCTCCCGGTGAATGAAGAAATTGTTGTCCAGAATGGAGGAAGTGCTGGGCATCAGAAACGGCTGTTCCGCCGGCTTGGTCGAAGCCGGGGTGGTGATCTTTTCGATGAGGAAATCGTTGTTGGGACTGACCGACAACGAACCGCCCGCAGCCTGGCTCCAGTCGTAGCGCAGCAGTTCTCCCGTGGAAGTGATCTCGAGGTCGGATTTCTGAACCGCGGGACTGCCGCCGTTGCCTTCCTTCAACTCTGACTGGATGAGGCTGTTGGAGTTCTGCTGCTGGATGTGGAACGTTTCGCTGGCCACGCGCTGGCCCTTGACGAAGACGCCAAAACTGCCGGAATCGACGTACTTCGACCCCGCATCCTTGTCCTTCTTGTCGGCGCGAGAGCCAGCAAAGGCGGCCAGAGAGGCAGCCAACGCAAACGTGACCGACGCGCGCATTTTGGTTTCGAACTTCACTCGAGTTCTCCTTGTTCGACGCGTATCGCAATCGGTTTCAGGCCAAGCGTTTGGGTGATCTCGGCCGCGATTTCATCCACCGTGCGGCGGCTGGTTGAAATCGTCAGCGAGGCCCTGCCATAGCGGCGCCGCCGATTCTGATAGAGCTTGCGAAACCGCTCGGGACTGCCGAGCAACGGACGCTCCGCCCCAGCCCCCTGGGCCTGGGTGCAACATCGGCGCCACAATTCGTCGACGCTTGCATCCAGGAAAATCGTGGGCACGCCGGAGCGCTTCAGCAAAGCAGCGTTGTTGGCTTCGACGAAAGCGCCGCCGCCTAATGCGATGACTCGGCCACCGCTCCGCAGTTCCGCCATCAGGTCCCGCAAAGCATCGTGCTCGAGCCGGCGAAACCCGGACTCGCCGGATCCCCGAAAAATTTCCGGTACGGACCGGCCTGCGCGGCGTTCGATGCGCTCGTCCAGATCCTCAAAGACCCAATTCAGGCGCTCCCCCAGGGCGCGGCCTACGCTGCTTTTGCCGGCTCCCATGAAGCCGACGAGAAACACGGCACTCGGTGGTGCAGCCGGAGCCGCCTTCGGCGCGCGCTCGCCCCCAACCGGCCTGCGCGATTTCGGCTTACCAGAACCCTGCTTCCGACGATCCGGCTTCTTCTTCGTGGCTATTTGGGTGCGCGTTTTCCGAGGTGGATTTTACCACTGAAGCTGCGCAGCACCACGGTGGAGGAGATCGCAGCGCGACCCATGGAACCCCAGAAGGCACTTCCCTCCTTGAGGACGAAAGAGCTGTGCGAACGCGGCTGCAAGGGGATGTCATCATGCACTTCACCGCGAACCGTACGAGCGTTGACGTCCGCCGAAGTCGTGTCGGGCACGATGGCCTCGATGTCGCCGCTGTGACTGGTCAGACGATACAAGCCGCGAGCCCCGAAGTCCCCGACGTAGCGGATCCCGCCGCTGGTGGAAATCACCTGCACCAGGGGGCCGGTGACACCGTTCAAGCTGACGTTGCCGCTCAGAGAGTCCACTTCCACGTGCCCATCTTGCACGTTGGTGAGGGTGACCGGGCCATTCAGAGTCTTGACCGTGAGGTGAGCGTTGGTGATGTCACGGACTTCCACGCTGGCGCCCGCGCCTTCCAGAGTGACGTCGCCATGCACTTTTTCCGCCCGCAGAAGACCGGAACTGGAGTGCAGCGTGAGACTGGCGTCGGCGGGAACCAGAATCTCGTACTCGACGCGACCCGACTGCGCATCGGCTCCGGGCAACAGGTGAGTTTGAACATCAACGCGATTGCCGATGAGGTTGTTGTCGACCTCGACCTTGTCGGAGGACAGGATGGCGTTGACCACCACCACGTTTCCAGAGGAAGGGCGCACGGAGACCGAGCCGTACGGATTGTTGACCGAGACCCCGGACCGGGGTCCTACGTTAAAGCGGTATTCCTTGTGCGTCTCGGCGGCCAGAGGTTCGGCTGTCAGTGTGACGGCTAGTGTCGCCCCAAGCATTGCGAGTTCGAGTGTGCGCCCGCCCATATTGTTCCCCGATTTTCAATTTACTTTCTAAACAAAAAACGCCCTTGGCCCCGATTCGTGGTCATTCCTGCAGAGTACGATCCAACGCCAACTCAAACAGCATGGCCTTTTGCTGGTAGGCCTCCATCAGAGAGCGCCGAGCTTCCTCATCGTTGGGATCTGCGGCCACGTTGTTCTTCTCGTCTTGAATATACTCGTTGACCCGCCGCAGGTTATCCGTGTACTGAGCCCGGAGCGCCGGAGCCTGTTGCGCCACTTCCTGCAGCAGGTCGGCATCGTTGAGCCCGGCATCGTTGAGTCCGGCGATCGCGCCCTCGGAACGAGCCTTCGCCACGTTGGAAACGGTTGCCGACGTGGCGTCTTCGCTGTTCCCCGCCGGTGAACCGGAGCGCTGGCGCAGGCTGATGCCCACGGTGACCAGCAGGGCAGCGGCGACCGGGAGTGCCCAACGCGCCCACCCCCAGGAACTGTTGAAAGACGGCAGAAGGGATCGACCCGCCCGGTGCGGGCGAATCAACCCCTCCTGTCGCAAGGCCATTTGGATGGAGTTCCAGACTCTGGGGCCGGGTTCGTGCGCTGCCCGCAGTTCCCCCGCCGTGCAAGCGATCAGCAACAGATCCGCAACCAGGGCCGAGCACTCCGTACAACCCTTCAAATGAGCCTGCTGTGCCGCACTGCAGCCGCTTTCGTTTTCGGCCAGGCTCTCTTGCAACTCAACGCAGGTCATACAACTCTCCCCAAGCCTCTGCTGCCTCGGTGTACTGCCGCTTCCAAAACTTCCAGTGCTTGCTCGACTTGCCGCCGCCGCCAGTCTGCGCTGGCTGACCGCCTACCGTCAATTCTGTCCTTTCTTACTTGGTTGCATGTAAGGCCGCTCAGGATTTCTCCGCCTTTTCGGCGCGGCTGATTTTGAGCAGGTCACGCAACTTCATTCGGGCTTTGTGTAATTGGGACTTGCTATTGCCGATCGAACACCCAACAATCGCCGCGATCTCATTATGTTCGTAACCTTCCACATCGTGAAGCACAAAAATCGTACGATAGCCGGGCGGGAGATCGTCCACTGCCTTTTGTAACTGCAACCGGTCAATGGATCCGGCCAACGCCAAATCTTCTGCTCCAAAATCCTTCTTCGGAGTATCTTCCTCGCCCGCCTGGGTGGTTTCTTCGAGCGAAACCACGGGCAGGACCTTCTTTCTCAGGTGCATCAGCACAACGTTCACAGACAGGCGATGCAGCCAGGTCGAAAACGCCGATTCGCCGCGAAAGGTTCCAATCTTGCGAAACAGCTGCAGGAACGCTTCCTGGGTCAGATCCTCAGCTTCCGCCGTGTTCGAAGTCATCCGCAAGCAGAGCGAGTACACCCGCCGCTTGTGCTTGTCGTACAGGGCCTGGAACGCATACGCGTCGCCTTGCTTTGCCCTTTCGATGAGGCTGGCCTCGATCGGGTCGCTGACCTGTTTCTGTTCCGGGTCGGTCAAGTTGCCTTTTCCGGCCGCACCCCGTGAGATGCGGCTAACTATCTTTACGTTGTATGGCTTGCGGGGAGTCGCGACAAAACTAGAGTGACGTTTTTATTCAAAATTTGAGAGCGATTCTACTGTTCTTTGGATTCCGAGTTGAGATGCACTGTCGGGGGAAATCCTTTGCTTGTCTCATCTTGAAACATTCCAGTCCTTTGTTGCAAACCATATCCGAAATTTGGAGTCGAAATCTTCGGAATTTTGTAATTTTTTCTGTCACTTTAACCAGTCGATTTGGCAGTCGTAATCGTTTCCAGGCCGTGTCCGTGGGGTCCGGTTTCGCGGATCCGCAGCAGGATCGACAACCCCATTCCGATGAACCCGAGGACCGAAAAGATCCACATCCCCAGCGCGTATCCGCCGGGGTTGTCCAGCCCGGCGCGGGCGTGGTCATTCGCCTTTCCAATCATCAGATTTAGCACGAAGAATCCGATTTGCTGGATGAGCGTCATCAGGGCGTAGGCTGTTCCCAGCCGGGCCTGCTCGACAATATAGGCAACCGCCGGCCACATGACGGCCGGGATCAAAGAGAACGCGATTCCCATGAGCCAGACCGGAAGGTAAAGCGACGTCGACGAATACGCCATCATGAGGTAGACCGGCATCAGCAGCAGGGAGCCGAACATCATGAACCACGCGCGTTTGCCCACCCGGTCGACGAGCAGCCCAAAAAGAGGGGTGGCGATCATTGCGGTAAGAGGCAGCAGGCTGTTCAGATTTCCCGCCTGTCTCAGGCTGGCAACCCTGACCACGTCCGAAGCGTAGACGCCCCCGTGGGCTGCGAGGATTTTGTTGGTGAAGAAGTCGATGGCGAAGGTACGAAAAGGAAAAATGGCGGAATAGAAGGTAAAGCACAGGCCGACGACCAGCCAATAGGAGAGATCGAAACGGAAGATGCCCTTGAATTCGAGTTTGTCCGTCTGTCCGGCTTTTCCCAATTCGTACTGACGCTCGGCGTGGCTCTCCAGCATCCAGTAGATGACGGAGCACAGAACCGCCAATACGCCTGCCGCCACGGCGATCAGCAGGGGACGTTGCCAGCTGGGTTCACCCGCGGGCCCCTGGGGATAAAAGGCTCGGCTGGCCCAGGTCGGGGAATTGTCGGCGGCCACCGAGGCGAGCCGCGCGATGGTGAGATTTATGCCGAAGGCAAAGCTCAGTTCCTTTCCCTTGAACCACTTGGCCAGCGCCGTCGTGACGGCGACGATCATGGATTCCGCGCCCAGCCCGACCACGCTGCGACCGGCGATCATGGTGCCGGCGTTGCCCCTGGCGGCGGTGATGGCCGACCCTATCAGGAAGATCACGGAAAAGGCCAGCATGGCCTTTTTCGTGCCGACGCGATCGATGAAGATGCCGCCCACCAGCAGCGTCGCCACCGCGGCCACGCTGTAACTGGCGTTGAGCCAGCCAAAGTCCGTGGCCGAGAATCCCAGGCGGTCAATGAAAATGCGCTCCAGGGCGTTGATGCTGTCATAAATGTAGTAATTTCCCGCCATCGCGGTGCTGACGAAAATTAAGACCGCCCAGCGGTAGGAGACCGGAGGTTGGGGACGAGCAGTTTCAGGCATTCGGGGGCCTTTGTGGAGAACGGAGTTGGAGATTGACGAAGGCAGAAGAGTAGCAGAATCCGGCGCCGGGCTGCGAGGAGCAGGGAGCGGGTGACCGGGGCGGCCGGCAGTTGCCGGCCGGCTTCGCCTCAACCGCCAACGTACCGCGCGTAGAGGCTGCGCGCCACGGCCGTGTCGGTCGTGCCCTTGATGATGGCGCGGCCGTCGCGGAACAGGGTCATTTCGTAGCGGTCGTGCCAGAACTTCAGCACGAAATCGTTGCGTCGCACCACCCCGTGAGGCTGGAGGCGGCGGTCCATCTCGGCGAAGTCGATGGGTCTCTGGCGTTCATGAATCTGCACGGAGTTTCGACCGCAGAGCGTGATGTGCGGACGGCCTTCACCGGCCAGGTGGATGAAGTCGCGCCGAGCGCAGGCCCGGCATCCGGGATCGGGCTTGGCGGCAGAAATCTCGGCGTGCTGGTTGGTCCACAGATCAAAGGACAACAGGGTGCGGCGCAACGCCGAGGTTTTGCCGACCAACAGCTTCAATGCCTCCGTGGCGGCAATCGAAGCCGCCAGGTTCACGGCAGAATTCAAAATGCCGGCGGTCTCGCAGGTTTCGACCATGCCCCGGGGAGAGTCCGGGAAAATGCAAGCCAGACAGGCGGTCTGGGCGGGCAGAACGTTCAGGGTTACGGCGTAGCTGCCCACCGCCGCGCAATAGATCCAGGGAACAGCGCGATCCACCGCGTAATCGTTGATCAAGTACCGGGTCTCGAAATTATCGGTGCCATCGAGGATCAGGTCCACCCCCTCGAGCAGGTTTTCAATGTTGGAGGGGACCAGATCGTCCACTTTCGGTGCGACCACAATCTGAGAGTTGAACGCGGCAATTTTGCGCGCTGCTGCGATTGCCTTGGGCAGGGATTCGCTCGCATCGGCCTCGTCGAAAAGAGACTGACGTTGCAGGTTGCTGGGCTCGACATAGTCGCGGTCGACGAGGCACAGCGTTCCCACGCCGGCCCGCGCCAGCAGACTGCTGAGTGCGGAACCGGTCGCCCCGCAGCCGACAACCGCGACCCTGGCGGTGGCAAGCTTTTGCTGACCGTCCCCGCCGATGCCGGGAAACAGAATCTGTCGGGAATAGCGTTCGCCCGCCTGCCAGCGAACGCCGCCAGGGTCCGTACGCTCGTTTTCCTGTGCCAAAGAGGTCATCAGTCGAGAGTTGCAAAACAATTATTATAAGTGACAGGGGTGAGTGAAGATTGACTTGGGCGGGTTCCCGTCATTGGGCACGCCGCAGACATACAACGACAGACGGGCGCGTTCCATCGAATTCCGTGGCGCGCCTGACCAGGAACACCTTTGCCCAGACGGTACGCGACATTTCTGACCGCGATCACCCTGCTGTGGTCGGCCATGCCCCCTGACGGCGCGGCCGAAACCCCATCCCAAAAGGCAGGCCAGGCAGCGGCGGGGAAGCCCGCGCCGGGTGCGCTCGCCTCCCAGGAGCCGCAGCACGCCCCTCCTCTCGCGGCCAGCCCGTACGAAGGCAAGACTGTCTTGTCGCTGGACATTCCCACGGTCACCGGCCCCGACCGGGATCACCTGCTCGAACTGCTGCCGCAGAAAGTTGGACTGCCTTTGCGGCGGGACAGCGTGGCGGACAGCATTCGCGTGCTTTATGCCACGGGCCGTTTCGCCGACATCCAGGCAGAGGTCACTCCCTCGGGAGACGGAGTCCGGCTGGCGTTTGTAACTTCCGCCAATTTCTTTATCGGGGCCGTCGATGTCGACGGCGCTCCCAACCGACCGAACGCCAACCAGATTGTGAATGCCACGAAACTCCA
>Ga0126370_10000642_pt1 | contig 14846 bp, 10 predicted proteins | sample PanSoiMetaPlot_3_FD_92586 | JGI IMG/M metagenome (GOLD analysis project Ga0126370, IMG submission 92586) | Tropical forest soil microbial communities from Panama - MetaG Plot_3 | ecosystem: Environmental > Terrestrial > Soil > Tropical forest > Bulk soil | place: Panama | collected 2016-02-17 | reverse complement strand
GGCTCCAGAGGCCTACTTCCCTTCGATTTTTGAGTGGGGGGTGTCGGCTGGTCTTATTGCTGCAAGCATCTTCCTTTTCGGGCTCGGTGCACGGCTACTTCCGCTGCTCCCCAAAGATGAGACCGCGTAGGGACTCCATATAATGACGCTGGATGTTTGGCTAACTGCACATCCTTATCTTTCATCCCTGGCGCATTTTCATGCCCAAGTCGAGAAAGCGGCGGCAAGTGCTCCCTCGGCCCTTGCTTGCGTCCCAAACTGGCACGACTATGAAGCCAGCTACCCTGCTGGCGTGCCGCTTCTGCAAAATCGACGCTTAGAAATTGATCTGAGACCCGTTGCGATAATTCTTGAAGCGTTGGTAACAAAATTGGATTCGACTGCGCTGCCTGACAAGCTGGCGCAAGACATCCGAGGCTTGCAGATGGGACTAAATCAAGACGCGGATGCTTCACGGCGTGCCGTTGCCAAGTTGCTTGATCGTAAGACGCGCGCTTCGGTGGACTGTGGCCTGCTGCAGTATCTAGGCTGGACCGTAATGGCCCGCTATCTTTCCAGAGTCGTTGACACGTTCGGGAATTGGCGGGATGAGGAGCGCTGGTTTCGTCGATACTGTCCCACTTGTGGCTCACTCCCGGCGATGGCGCAATTGGTCGGCATCGACCCCGGGCGGATAAGGCTCCTCTCTTGTCCTTGCTGCCGCACACGTTGGCAATACCGGCGAACGGGATGCCCTTTTTGTGAGAATCAAGATGATCGTCGACTTACCATTCTGGTGATCGAGGGAGAAAAGGAACTGCGAATCGACCACTGCGAGCTTTGCCGTGGATACATTAAGACTTACACCGGAAGTGGGACCGAGTCGCTGTTGCTCGCAGACTGGACTTCGCTCCATCTCGACATTATCGCCCGTGATCGAGGATTGCATCGATCAGCCGCGTCATTATACGAACTCTGATGCTCACACTCGCTTACGCTGGCAAAACTGTCAGTGGCTCGCTAAACCTAGCAGGCCAGACAATCCAGGGACGGCTTGAATGAAGAATTCAATTGAAAAATCGACCGGTTAGGTCCATTGGTTTAGAAATGGTGTTTCGCTTTGAGGGCAATTATTGAACTTGAATAGGTCTTTGAGGAGTTGACGATGAATATGACAACAAGCATTCGACAAATACAAGATGTAACCATTGTGGCTATCAGCGGCCGAATTGTGCTCGGTGAAGAGAGTGCTGCGTTGCGCAATTTAGTGTCCGAGCTGCTAGGCAAGGGACACCGGAAGATTCTGTTCAATCTTGGCGATGTCAGTTACATCGACAGCACGGGCTTGGGGCATCTAGTGAGCGCCTACACGAGCGTGCGGAACCATGGAGGGCAATTGAAGCTGCTCAACCTCGCTAAGAATGTTCATGACGTCATGCAAATGACAAGGCTGTACACCGTCTTCGATGTTAAGGATGACGAAGCGGCCGCCGTAAGGTCTTTCGGTCAATCTTCGGCGGCAACCGCATGACTGTCGAATGGGACTGCAGCCCGGCAATAGTTTACGAAACGCCCTTTAGGTACGTTGTCTAGCAGTTGGGTCATGTCCCTCGATTCGTTGAGCAGCATGATGACGTTGGCACCCGCACAGACAACAAATATTCTTAGGTCAGAGCAGCCAGGAGGGATAAGCGGTTGATACGAGCTCGGCGGGGCACCTGCTCTTAGAACTGGTAATTCTTACAGTTGCACCGAGGTTGACGAATCTCCAGAGTAAAGCGCCCACCCTCATAGACTTACGATCGGAGGTCGTGGCCGTGGGGGAACTTACAATCGACTATCAGAAAGTTCGAAACACTTTAAAGACCAAACGCAACCTGTTGTTCGCGGATTTCCTAGAAAATCCATCGAATACGCGCTTGGCACTTGAGATTAGATTGCTCGACGACCAGATTGCGAATTTGGCCAGCAAGCCTGCGACAACGGAACTGGAAAATTCTTTGAACTCGAATTCGGTGGTCCAGGGAGTGCCTTAATTCTTAATCAATGACATCCACATGTGAAGGGTTTCCGGTACGAATTTCGTTGGCACGCGCTTAACTGTATTGCAACGGGCCGAATCAATGCAGTCAATAGAAGAATCACTTGGCGGGGGGTATGAGAGTCAACGGGGTAGTTAAGGTAAAGCTTAGGGGCGACTCCGCCGGAATTTCAATCTGCTTGTTTCCTGTGAAGGCGCCTCCCACGAATCCGGCGGTCGCACCTACGAGCGCGCCAATGCCGGCCCCCTTTCCTCCGCCCGCCAATCCGCCGATTAGCGCACCGCCCGCCGCTCCTCCGCCGGTAGTAGCAGCGGTGCGCTTACCCTTGCCCTTAACCGTGCTGCTCAGCACATTGGTCTGGATTTGATAGGTTTGTCCTTGTGTTGAAATCGTGGTCAAGGAGAGAGCCAATTCGCCTTCCCCTTTGATCTTGCCTTTCGTCTTTGCTGTCACAACGGTGCCGCTTACCGTCGCCCCCTTGGGAAATGCCGTGCGTCCTTCAACGCTTACTGGTTGAGCGAGTGTGGCGAGAAAGGTTTGACCCGCTTGGCTGGTCTTGGAACTCAAGGCTTGGCTTGTCGTCACCACAAGAACCGTTCCAACCGGTATGACAATCGGAGGAATCGTGGTTTGGTCATCGAGAGTCGTGGCTCCGGGTTCTTCGCGAGTGATCTGCTCAATCTTTTGTTGGGCTGCTTGAGAATTGGCTCTGCCACTGAGCGTGACCTTCCCGTCCTTGGCTGTTACGCTGATCTGAGAATCTTTAGTGTCTGGATCAGCCGAAATCTTGCCCTGAATGTCTTTTGCAATTGCCTCATCACTTGCGATCGCCTCATCTGTGGCACCACGCCGACATCCGAGAGGAAATCCCACTAACACAGTGATGAGAACGAGAGAAATGGCAGAATTGTTTAAGTCGCGCATGCGCCTTCCTCCGGAGATTGCTTCGTAAATGCAAAATTGACGGGTTAGCTTCATGGGACTGTTTTCTTTGCGCACTCTGGAATACCTAAACAGGGGCGCGTCGAGTGTCCTACTGGCAAATATGCCAGAGCGATATCTGATCGCGTCTTGTCTTCAACGCTTTGACTGACATTTTTCCGTTTGGCTGGTTGAACTGCTGGGCACCCCGTCTCTTAGCATCTGGCCCGGCGTAAACGGCGGGTTAATGCTTATTTTGACAGTTCAAGGAAATGCGCAGGCAAATATGCTTGTGGCTCTTGGACTAGACCCTGGAGGCCGCGACTCTTTCACCCTCCATGACTAAAGAGTTGGTCACCTCCACTCTTCAGAAGCGGTAGCGTCCCCACGCCCTCCAAGGGAAAGTTGATCTCAAGCAAGTGGTTTAACCAGTAGACAAGCTACCAGAGATCGATCAATCGACAGCGAAGTCGACGATTCCTAGCTCATCCGACTGTAAGAACTGACAGTTTGGTCCAAGAACGGTTGGGACCAAATTCACAAGAAAGAGACACGGGCGAGTGTGCACGCTTCATCGCGCTAAGGGTCACATAAAAGGTGACAGTCAGTCGAGGAGAAGGAACATTTATGTTTATATCTAGTCCTCGTTTTACAGCTTTGGCCCTCGGGGCGATCTTGCTTTCCATCTTGGCCGCAACACAGGTCTGCTTTGCGCAATCCGATACCGCGAGACTGCAGGGTACCGTTACCGATCCGCAGGGCGCAGCGATCGGAGGCGCCAGCGTACAGCTGAGCAATCCCCAGACCGGATTCACCGCCACCGTTACCTGCAATGAGCTTGGCTTCTACTCCGTATCTGCATTGCAACCTGGCACTTACCGGGTTGAAGTGACTCAAAAAGGATTCAAGAAAACTGTGCGCGAGTTGGACCTGCAAGTCGCGCAGGTGGGCGCCGCAGATTTCAAGCTGGATGTCGGGGACATAACGGATTCAATCACCGTGGAAGCAGGATCCCCAGTGATAAATTCTGCAGATTCGGCCATCGGACAAGTTGTGGAAGGGCGCCAAGCCGCCGAGATGCCGTTGAACGGCCGCAATTTCACTCAACTTGCATTGTTGGCTCCGGGGGTCACACGTGGAATCCCAACCGGTGCGGCCACGGGAGCAAATAACAACGCTGAGACCTTTCGGCTCGGGCAGGAGGGAGGCGCTTCGTTGGCCGTGAACGGCCTGCGTCCTCAGAACAACAATTTCATTCTCGACGGTATAGACAACAACGAAGCACTGGTGAACACAATCGTCTTTTTCCCCCCGGCCGAAGCGATTGACGAATTCCGCGTGCAAACAAGCGTGGCCCCAGCCCAATTTGGCCGTGCGGGTGGTGCGCTCATTATCACCACCCTTAAGTCCGGGACCAACGACTACCACGGCAGCGCATTCTGGTTTAACCGGAACAAGAACCTTAATGCTCGAAGCTTTTTCCAAGGCCCCCCGACACCGGGTTTTGACCGCAATCAGTTTGGCGGTCAGTTGGGCGGCCCGGTCATCAAGAACAAGTTGTTCTTCTTTGCTGACTATGAGGGGCTGCGTCAAAAGATTCCCGGTTCCCCTGAATACGCAACTGTCCCCACTGATCTGATGCGCCAGGGAAACTTTTCCGAATTGCTCTCCTCAAATGGCACGGGCTATTCGCAAACTTTTGCAATCATTGACCCGACTACGGGATTGCCGTTCATGGGCAGCGGCGCACAACCCAACGTCATTCCAAGCAATCGCATCAATTCGGTGGGACTCAATTACATCAAGGCTTTTCCCGAGCCGAACTGTGCGCACGCTGCGGATGTAAATTGTTTTAGCGTCTTCCACAATTATAAAAACACAAGAAAGCTTATCGAGAATTGGAATGACTTCGACGTTCGCGGCGACTACCTCCTGAATTCGCAGAATTCCTTTTTTGTTCGGGTCAGCCGGGGAGAGGCGGACCAAACGGATACGACTCGCCTGACGACCCTGCCCTCAGGTTTCGGCTCTGGCACCAATTTCAATCATCCTTGGGGTGCGTCAATCGGCTGGACCGATACCGTAAGTCCCGCGCTTGTTAACGAGGCCCGTATAGGATTCGTTCGCACAGAGTACGGCTACATGCCTCCTGGGAACAACACGGACATCTGCGTCGCACTCGGCATCGTAAATTGCAACACACCACTACTGGGCGGCATTTCTCTGAACGGCGGATATAACAACCAGATTGAATATACCGGCGACTTCGGGACGTATTTGGTTCCCCAAACAGGCTATAACGTCAACGACGCTCTTACCTGGGTGAAGGGAAAGCATACGTGGAAGTTCGGTGGCAATGTGATCCGGCGCCAGCTCAACTTGTACCGCCCACTTGCTGGCAAGGGTTACTTCGCTTTCGCGGGGGACGGAAAGAACCCTTGTTGCGGAGTCGCTCCTGGCCAAGGACACACCAGCACAGGCTACGAGGTTTCTGACCTGCTGGCAGGTTTTGTGGATGGCTATGCCCACGGCACTACTTTTGGCATGGTCGGCACGCGCACCTGGGAAAACGGATTCTTCGCGCAGGATGATTACCGCGTCAGTCCCCGCCTAACGCTGAATCTAGGCCTCCGCTACGATGTTCTCACCTGGCCAGTCGAAGTCCTGAATCGTCAGGCTAATTTTGATCTCACCACCGGAGCGCTCGTCGTCGCCGGGAGCAACGGCGCTTCACGCACCTTGATCTCCAATGACTACCATAATTTCGGGCCGCGCCTCGGTTTTGCCTACCAGCTTACCGGCGATGGCAAGACCGTAATAAGAGGCGGTTATGGTTTGTTCTATTTCCTGGATCGCGGTGGCATCAGCAACCAGTTGGCGCAGAACCCGCCTTTCGCCGGCACTAATGGTGTGAGCTACGCGCAGGGGTGGAGAATCACCATGTCGGGCGCTCTGCCTTGCTCACCAAATTGTCCCGCGAGTCCTTCGCCTCTGCTAAATTCGACCCTGGCCACCGCTCCCGTGCCGAGTGGAGACTTCACGAACCTGAATCTAGCAGCGCCAACCGGCGTCAGCGTTATCGCCGTATTGCCTACGAACCTTACGCCCATGGTTTCCCAGTGGAATCTCCAAGTTCAACGACAGATTGGCGTAAACCAATCGCTGAGTCTGGCATACGTGGGTACGCATGGTGCGCGCATAACGAGGAATTACGACGCCAACCAGCAGTTGTTCGCCACTGGGGACAAGCGCTTCCCGAATCTTGGGAGTGTAACTACCCAGGACAACAGCGGCAAGTCTGATTATCACTCCATGCAAGCCCAATACGAACGCAGGTTCACCAACGGCTTGCAATTCCTTGGAGCCTTCACTTGGTCGAAGACGATTGATGACGGCTGCGGCAACCTCGATACGTGCGCACCCCAGCTTTACACAAATTATTCCATTGAGCGCGGCCTCTCGAATCAGGACCAGAACTACCACCTTTCTCTCAGCTGGCTCTACGAACTGCCGTTTGGGCGCGGCAAGCGCTGGGGACACGATGTGTCGCGGGCGTGGGATTATGTGATTGGTGGCTGGCAACTCAACGGCATCTACACGCTGCAGGCTGGTTTGCCTTTCAGCGTGACGGTAGATGGCACTCCCGGCAGTACACGTGCCGATCTTAAGGGGCCGTTTCACGTGAACCCTGGCAATTTGACTCATTACATTAGTGAGACCTTCCAATCTGAGACATGTAATGGCCAGACCGTTTCGATACCCACTGGGCCCTTTTTCTTTCCAGCAAACACGACAGGTGTTCTTGGTTCTGCGGGACTTCCGTGTCCCGGTGGCATCTTCCTCGTGCCAGGAACCGCGGGCCGCGACATTCTACGTGGGCCTGGCAGTTCAAACATGGACTTGGCGCTTTTCAAGAATCTTTCTTTTACAGAGCAGGTCAAAGGGCAACTCCGCGTACAAGCCTACAACCTCACCAATACGCCCCATTTCGCCAACCCCGACTCGGATTTGAGTCATGGAACCTTCGGGCAAATCAGCAGCGTTCAGCCAAATAGCTGGCGCCAAGTCGAACTCGGTTTGCGAGTCACGTTCTGAATTTCTGCCGCAATCCAATCAGGTGGAGATTGCGGTGCTGTGTCGCCAAGAGAGAATATCACCCGCACTAAGCAACAGATCACGCACCAACAGTATGTTGGACACTAACCACGATCACCTCATCATTGAAAGTACAATCCAAAGAACGAAGCTTCTAGTCGTTTTGACAGGTGTTCCCTGATAGATCTTCGTTTAGAAATTTCTAGAGCGCGCAAGCACTAACTAAGAGTATTGATCCAGGGAAACGTTAGGGCCTGCCAAGCCAGACACTCGGCGCGTGTGGGAGGGGTGTCGAGGATTTGGCTGCCTAAACCGTTCGCAGGTTGGTTCTCGAACGGTTCATGCTCAGGCACATCACTCAGCAAACAGAGTTCGCCCATGGCCTTACGCACGAAACATTTAGCTTTCCTCTCGCTTTTCCTTTGCACAGCGTCGTTCTCGAGGGCGGTCTTCGCACAGCAGCCCACATCCCCTGCTCCGACCAAAGGGCAGCATGCAGGAGAAGATCCGGCAATCGACATGGATGTTTATGTGAAGGGAACGGACGGCGCTCCAATCGAAGTATCGGCAGTGGTTACTTTGATTAGCCGGACTGGTCAAGTTCTCAGCCAAGGGACCACTTTGGGAGGAAATATAGAATTCAAGGGAATTCCGGCAGTCGAATACACGATCCGGGTGGTTGCACCTGGTTATGAGAGCGCCGTCAAGGAGGTTGACGGATACAGTGCGAGCCTTTCGACAATCATTGTTGACATGCGGCGAGCGTCGAATGGAAAAAGCGGGGCTGGCTCGTTGCAAATGGTCCTGGCCCCAAAGATACAGAAGGAACTGGGGAAGGCTTTGGAAGCATTGCGTGTCAACAAGCTGGAGCAAGCGCGAAGTCATTTAGAAGCGGCTTATCGTAAGGCGCCCAACTATCCTGCCGTCACTTATCTTTTTGGCGTTTATTTTCAGCAAATGCAGGATCAGGAAAAAGCCATAACCTTCTGGACAAAGACCCTCGAATTTGACTCCAACCATGCTCTTGCGTTGCTGTCCTTGAGCGAAGCGCTACTGCGCGAAGCAAGACTCAACGAGGCAGAAATGTATGTGAGGCGGGCCGTGGAGGCTGATCCCTCTTCTTGGCGAGCGCACGCGGTCCGTGCAGATGTTCTCTTGAAGGAAGGCTTTGTGCTGGATGCCATCAAGGAAGCTAACCACGCGCTGGAACTGGGACATGGGCAGGCCAACGGTATACAGCCACTGTTGGCCCGAGCTTTAGCAGAGAGTGGAAACAAGGAGCGTGCTGTAAGAGTTCTTGGAGAATATGTGCAGGACCATCCGGATGACGCTCCAGCACGTAAGCAGCTCGAGAGCTTGCAAACGACTGCGCTAGATCGGGATAAGGAAGCGGCTGCCACCGAAACTGACTTAACGACAGCAACTGGGGCAGCAATTGCCCTGCCGCTGCCCTCGAACTGGTTACCGCCTGACGTGGACGAAAAGGTGCCTCCCGTGGAATCGAATGCTGCGTGTTCACTCGATGAAGTTGTGCAGAAGGCAGGAAAACGCGTCGAGGAGTTCGTCACAAACGTGGACCGTTTCGCCGCCACTGAATTCCTGAAACACGAGTCCATCAACAAGTGGGGACTTGCAGCGTTTCCAGAAACTCGCAAATTCGATTATGTGGTGAGCATCCGTGAATACAGGCCTGGCTACTTTGATGTGCTCGAGTATCGGAGGAATAAATATTCACTTGTAGAATTCCCAGACGGCATTGAAACACGCGGGTTACCTTCGATGTCCTTGATTTTCCACCCGAATCACTCTGGGAACTTTGCAATGAGCTGCGAGGGTTTGGGGCAATGGAATGGAATCCCGGCGTGGCAGGTCCACTTCCGTCAAAGGCCTGACAAGCCGAATACGATCCGTGGGTATCAGACTGGTGAAAATGGCCCTTCATATCCGGTTGCTTTACGAGGACGCGCATGGATCGCCACAGATAGCTACCAGATTGTGCGAATTGAAACGGATCTGGTTAGCACGCTGCCGCAAATCCGTCTTTTTGCGGATCACACGATGGTGGAATATGGCCCCGTACGTTTCAAGAGCCGAAACATCGAAATGTGGTTGCCTCAGAGCGCCGAAATGTATTCCGACTGGAGAGGAAAGCGCATGCACCGGCGCCACAGCTTCAGCAACTACGTTCTTTTCTCCGTTGATGAGAAAGAAAGCATCTCAGGGCCCAAAACGAGAACGAAAACACAGAATTGAGTCGCATTTGCCTGCGCGATTGAGCTAGGCAGGGTAAGCTTGGTGGTCTCATCCTACGAGTTAAGTACTGCTTTCTCCTCCACAACTCCTATCGTTAGTTCAACTTACCCAAAAGATGGCTGTCAGATTTGACAGTTCCGCAACCGGGAAGAGCGGCAGAGTATGAAACGTGCTACCGGCAGAAATGGCTGACAGCGACGCGTGATAAATGGGAAAGAGTTCAAAAGTAGGGAGGTATGGGATGGTGAGGAAGAGGCTAGTTCTCGTCGGATTCTTGGCTGCGCATTTTGCTATCCCCGTTCAGGCGGACGATAGTCAAACGACCGAGTCGCATTTGAGCGCGGTGAATATGCATATAGGTGGAGGCATAGGTGTTCCTATGGACCCCACCGGCAATTTCGCCGGCGTAGGCGGAACCTTTCAGGCTGGGGCCGGGCCCAACTTGGGAAACCACCATTCGATTGTGGGAGAATTCATGTGGCACGGTTTGCCCCCAAATCGCAGTGCTTTGTTACCTGTCTTAAATGCTCTTTGCCTGCTTAACCCTCCACCGTCGCCAAATCTTCCTTGTTCCGTAGCTTCCATCAGTGCGACCGACAACGTCTACGCTCTGACGGCAAACTATATGTATCGCAGGGAGGGAAAACGCTTCGGCTACTACTTAATTGGAGGCGGGGGTTGGTACTTCCGGCATGCTGAACTAAAGAACTTCACTGTGCCACCAGGCACGCCTTGCGTCCCGGCATGGGGTTGGTGGGGCTATGCTTGCCAGAGTGGGTCTGTGGTACTAGCCAGCACAGGCATAAGTTCTGGAGGTGTGAATGGGGGCCTTGGCATTACGGCCGGACAGGCATTCGGTCTGAAATTCTATATCGAAGCCCGCTACCATTATTCACCTCAAGGAGGTCGAGTTTCCACGCAAGTACTTCCGGTTACAATGGGGATTAGATGGTGAGCCAATACAAGTTGACAGAAAGCTGGTAGTTTTCTTTCACTTGCCGACGTGCAATGGGTGGCATGCAGAATAACCGCTTCGGCACGGTGAACAGCTCTTTCAGTCCATCGCTCCCAAAATAATTTTAACCCCCCGGAAGAAACACGCAGCGGCCCAGCCCGTAGCATAGCCGGATGCTACCCAAACGCAATTGCAACAGGGTCTACGAGAGATGCGACCTTTCTGTTTGTCGCAGAGGCGATTACCGCAACACAATGGGTCCGTCAAAACAGTCCGAAGGACCCTTCGATTCTCGCGGCCGTTAAGATCTCAGCTAGCACAAGCAGATCTGAGTCTTGCCTTCCGGCGGTTTACCCTTCTCGGGCATACCGCCAAGGAGCTTTCGCAAACGACGACGGGCTTTGTGCAATTGAGACTTTGAGTTTCCAGTCGAGCATCCAAACATCTTGGCGATTTCGCGGTGCTCATAACCATGAATATCGTGGAGAACGAAGGCCGTTTTGTAACCGTTCGGCAAAACCGCGATGGCAGATTGCAGGTCGATCCGATCCAATACACCGCTCAAATTCAAATCCACCGCTTCGAACTCGTTAGACGAAATGCCGTCATCTTCTCCACGCTCCTCGAGAGAAATCCACGCGTGCTTCTTTTTACGAAAGCGCATGAGGACGCTGTTTGTTGTCAAACGATAGAGCCACGATGAAAAAGCTGATTCGCCTCGAAACGTATTGATTTTGCGAAATACGCAGACAAATACATCCTGAGCCGCGTCGTCGGCCTCGACCGGATCGCGCAGCATGCGCAGACAGATCCCATGGACGAATTTACAGTAGCTTCGATAGATAGACTCGAATGCCTCGACATTTCCTTTGCTGAACAATTGAATTGCTTTCTCCTTAGATAGGTTCGCAGCTTCCCTTGTTTTAAGTCGACGCATTCTCCACCCGATTCCCCAAAACCTATGTGCTGAGCAAGGTGGAAGACACTGGTAAAAATAACAGGGGGTATAATCCCTTTTGCCTAGGCCGCCCGCCTGTGCTTATTTCTTGCGAATCGAGCAGCCGGCGAAAGACTCGTACGTATATAAGGTTTTGACGTCTTCTTGTCCTAAGAAAAGGGGGCTGACGTTTGTGTTTGCCTCTTGTCATTGACAGAAGGTGAGTTGAGGCGTATAGGTCACGTCAAGGTGCAACGCCCGGGGGGCTTGATGGGTATAAACCGCAGAATAATCCTTTTTCTTGTTTTCTCCTGTGTATGGGCTGAGTCGGGCCCTGTTTCACGCGCGCAAACGCGCCTCGAGACAACGATCGTTGCAAATGTTGATCTAGTCCAGATTCCCGTAACGATCTTCGACGACAAAGGCGTGGTGGCGACTGGACTTAAAAAAAACGACTTTCGCCTTTTCGAAGATGGAATTGAACAAAGAATACTTTACTTTGAACGAGAGCGAGTGCCAGTCTCTTTTGTAGTTCTTGCGGACCTGAGCTCCAGCATGACGAGGAAGATTCCCTTCGTTCAGGATGCGGCTCTTTCGCTGCTAGACTCGTTGCAAGAACAAAATCAATACCGCGATGAATACTCAATATTGAGCATAGCGAAACGGTCCAAACTGCTTATGCCATTCACCACCGATGAGCAAGACCTTGAACGGCAATTGCCACTACTGCTTACAGCCACCAATGAAAGCACGTCTCTCTTTGACGGGATTTGGCTAGGTGTGAATACAGCTCATCATGACTCGGCAAATAAAAGTCGCGCGATGATCATTATCACCGATGGAGGCGACAATCACAGCCGGTACAGTTTAAAAGATACCAGGCAGCTTCTGGAGGAAGCTGATGTTCCTGTTTTTGCTGTGATGGCCGGACCGTTGTTTGAATTTCCAGCAATTTTTACGCCGCAACAGAAAAAGCGGGGTCCATTCCCTTCAGGCGGGTCCAAGACGCAGTTTCCTAAGCTACCGGCTCAGGGCCAGGACTACATAGGCCCAGCAGAACGGCGCGGACCTCATAACATGAAAACCTTAACAGAAGTGACGGGCGGCGGTGTGTTTACGGCCTACGATGAAGGAGATTTACCGCGTATCGTTCGGACCATTGGACTGGCGGTTCGATATAGGTATGTTCTCAGCTACAAGCCAACACATGGCGCTGGGGAGTCTAGGCAGCATAAAATCTTAGTTGAACTCAATCCGAGAGAGAAGTTCCAAGGATATAGTCTTCCCTATTACAAGCGTAGCTACCACAGCGCCGAATGAAACCTGCTTGTGTTTCTTGTCCTTGGTTTTGATTTTGGGATGGAGGCGGTTTTCTCTTTCCTTTGTACTATACCTAAGCATCTATGAGGTAGGTCCCACCCAATCCGGATCCTTGAGATTCCAACCACCGCCCAAGGCTTTGTATAGCTGTACGATGACGGTGCGCCGATTAAGTTCTGTGAACGCGAGCGCGTTCTCAGCCGGGTATAGCTGGAGTTGGGAATCCAGCACCTCAAAATAACTCGCCTTGCCGGCCACGTATCGCTGAAACGAGACCTTCACTGACTCCTGGTAGGCCTGTACAGCTTGCGCCTCCTGGTCGCGGATCGCTTCGAATTTCTGACGCGAAACCAAAGCGTTCGATACATCCTGGAACGCAACCTGAGCGGTTTGTTCGTATTGAAGTTTCGTTTGCTCCCAAAACGCCACGCTTTGGCGCTTTTGCGCTCTGAGGGCCCCGCCCTGATAGATGGGGCCTGCAACATCACCTGCAATGCTCCAGACGTTAGACTTACCGGATGATAGCGAGCTAAGCGGGGAACTGGCGCGGCCAAACAAAGAAGTGAGACCAATTCGCGGGAAGAAATTTGCGGTGGCGATGCCTACCTGTGCGTTGGCGAATCGTAATTGCTCCTCCGCTGTTAAAATGTCTGGACGACGCTCAAGCAATGCCGAAGGTAAGCCAACAGGAATATCCGGGGGCACAATTTGCTCGAGAAGTTTGGCGGTGTGCACTATGGGGCCGGGGTTGTTGCCCAACAGCACACTGATCTGGTTTTCCTTAAGTGCAATTTGGCGCTCGATCTCCGGGATGCTTGCGGCCGCCGTGGCGAGGGCGGCAGCGGCCCGAGAAGTATCCAATTTCGAAGCCACTCCTCCTTCGAGCCGCTGGGTGAACAATTTCAATGTCTGCGTGAAAGAATCCGTTGTGTCTTTTGCGATCTGAAGCTGAAGATCCAAATCGAGGAGCTCGAAGTAAGCTTGAGCGACGTCGCTTACAAGAGAAAGCATTACGCCACGGCGAGCTTCTTCTGAGGCAAGATACTGGGCTCGAGCAGCCTCATTCTCACGGCGAAGACGGCCCCAGACGTCCGCCTCCCAGGCAACCGCAGCTACGCCCACAAAGGCTCCGCGTTCCTGACCTCCGTTGGGAGAAACCGTGCCTACAAACTCATTCTTTCCATCACTGGCACCGACAGAGTAATTGACGAAAGGGAAGTATTGGGCCCGCGCCTGCGCTGCGATTTGTCGTGATTGTTCGATGCGAGTTACGGCAATTTGCAGGTCATAATTGTTGGCCAGCGCAGTTTGAACGAGGTTTCTTAGCCGCTCGTCTTTGAAGACCTCCCACCAGGGCAAGTCTGCCATGGAGGCTTGTTGAGCTGTCCCTTGTGCGTCGCGATACTCGGTCGGCACGTTTACTTTGGGTCGCCGATAGTTTGGACCAACTGCACATCCTGGCAGCAACAAAATAAAGCCAAGCGGAAACAAAAGCGAGAGTAGACCGACGCTCCGCTTAGCGACTTGCGCAAGAAATGCAGACATGTAACTCGAAGATCTTCTGATTTGCTTTGCGCCCGTCCTCGCTGAACTCGTATGCATCATGGCCGTTGCTTCACTTCTTCTGACCGTATGGTTAGTCATCGCCAGCCGTGGCAGCGTGGGCTCCTGCTGCTGGCACTGACACGTTTGCTACTGCGTGCTTTGCGCCGCCGATTCGTTCAATAACGTAAAACAGCGCCGGAATAATGAAAATTGCGATCGCGCTGGCGGCCGCTATTCCCCCGATAACAGCCGTGCCCATAACCTGACGAGACACGGCACCGGAGCCCGATGCCGTCCAAAGGGGCACGCAGCCTAGAAGGAATGCTAACGAAGTCATCAGAATGGGACGCAGCCGCAGCTTGGCGCCTTCCAGAGCAGCCTCGACAAGCGGCTTGCCTTTCTTTTCGTGCTCCAACTTGGCAAATTCGACGATCAAAATGGCGTTTTTTGCTGCAAGGCCGATGAGCATGATCAGGCCAATCTGTGCGTAAACATTGTTCTCAAAAGAGAAGCTTGTAAGTCGGCGAAGGTACAGGGCGAAGAAAGCTCCAAAAACGGCAATGGGAACGCTGATGAGCACACTAAACGGCAAAGTCCAGCTCTCGTACAGCGCCGCGAGGATTAGAAAGCAGAAAAGCGTTGAGAAACCGAAGATGACAGAAGGCGGCACGCCTTGTCGGGCCTTTTGCTCTTGATAAGACATACCTAGATAGTCGAAACCCATGTCCGGAGGCATGCTCTGAGCAAAAACCTCTTCGAGTGCAGCCATGGCTTGGGCGGAACTGTAGCCAGTGGCAGC
>Ga0126370_10000640_pt1 | contig 14863 bp, 10 predicted proteins | sample PanSoiMetaPlot_3_FD_92586 | JGI IMG/M metagenome (GOLD analysis project Ga0126370, IMG submission 92586) | Tropical forest soil microbial communities from Panama - MetaG Plot_3 | ecosystem: Environmental > Terrestrial > Soil > Tropical forest > Bulk soil | place: Panama | collected 2016-02-17 | reverse complement strand
CGAGGCGAACGTGGCCATCATCTCGATCGCGCAGCATGCCAGGCCGAACGTCACCGGCCAGATCGACGACTTTCTGGCCCAGTTGAAGATCTTGTCGGTCGACGTCGTCACGATCCAGCCGCCGGGCATGTGATGGATGGCATCGGCGATCGAGGCCAGCGCGTTCGAGGTCTTGTCGTCCGGCGAGCGCGACTGGTGGTACTTCTCCCACTCCTGCAGATCCTTGAAGTCGCCCCAGACGGGAGCGGGGATCTGTGGGAGCGGTCGCTTCACTTCCATTCGAGCACGCCCTCCCGATACGCGTAGAGCCATCCGAGCCCGAGCACGGCGACGAATGCGGCCATTACCCAGAAGGCGCTCACGCCGACGACGCGGACCACGAGGGCCCAGGGGAACAGGAAGACCGCGAGCGCGTCGAACACGATGAACACGAGCGCGACGAGATAGAAGCCGACGGGGAACTGCACCCAGGCCGTCCCGATGGGCTCGGCGCCGCACTCGTAGTTCATCAGCTTGACGGTGCCGGGTCGGCTGGGCCGCAGGAGCCGCGCCACGGCGAGCGAGACGACCCCGAACGCGACGATCAGCGCGGCGAAGATGAAAACGGGCAGGTAGCCCGACAAGATACTCCTCCTTCGAGATGCACCCGGGCGCTCAGTATAGCACCTTCGCCTGAGACGCCCGCGCGCTCTGCGTTACTCGGGAAAGTGACACCTATCGTGCTACGCTCGGGCGAGGATGCGGGTGCTGGTTGTCGAGGATCAGGTCGACCTCGGCGAAGTGTTTCGAGAATTCCTCGTCGAGCTCGGCCACCATCCGCTGGTCGTCCACACGGCCGAGGCCGCGCTCGCCAGACTAGAGACCGAGCGGCTCGACGCGATCCTGCTCGATGTCCAGCTCCCCGGTATGAGCGGGCTCGACTTCCTGCAGCTCAAGCCGGTGCGCGCGCTCGGCGTTCCGATCGTCGCCGTCTCCGGCGTCGTCAACGAGAGCCAGGCGCGCGAGTGCTTGCGGCTGGGCGCGGCCGACTTCCTGGGCAAGCCCGTCCAGCTCGACCGGCTGAACGAGGTCCTCACCTTCCTGGAGCCGCACGCGATGTCGCGCGTGGCCGAGCTCGAGCGACGTCCGGAGAAGCGCGGCTCGACGCGCGCGCGGCTGACGATCCCGGTGCGGCTCGTCGAGTACAGCGGCCGCGAGCACGCGGGCACCATACGTGAGCTGGGGCTGGCGGGAATGAAGGCGCGCTTCCCGGTGTCCTTCGAGCGGGACACGGTCGGCAAGGCCGTCTTCACGCCGCCCGACGGCGGCGCGCCGATCGAGGTGATCTCGATTCTCGTTCGGGTGGACCCGGACGGTCAGGCCTTCACGTTCGTGCGCCTCGATCCCCTGGACGCCGAGCGTCTGCGCGAGCTGATTCGTCGGACGTCCGCGACCGCCGGCCGCTCCGAGTCGTAACGACGCCACGCCGGCCGATCCGAGCCGGCACGGCACCGGACGAGGAACGTCGCGAAGGGGGCGCGGACGGACGTCGCTCACGAACGCCGGGCCCGGCGGCGGGCCTGCTGGCCCGCGCCGCGCGCGGCGAGGAGCGGCGAGAAGAAAGCTCGGAGCATCTGGCACTGGGCCTCGAGATCCCAGCCCCCCGAGAGGTAGAACCTGCCAATCCGATAGCGAGACTTCTCGGCCAGGACGCTCGCTCTCGAATCGCGTCGGAAGTCGCACGAGATCGCCGCCGCGTATCCCAGAGCCTGCAGCGTCTCGAACATCTGCTCGGAGTAGTCGCCGTTGGGATAGGCGAAGGTTCGGCAGGGTCTGCCCAGGATTCGTTGCAAATCGCTCTCGCCCTTCTCGATGATCCGCCGGGCTTCGGGAAGCGAGTAGTTGGTCAGCACCCCGTGCTCCGAGGTGTGATTGCCCACCCTGATGAGCGGATGGGCGGCGAGCTGCCGGACCTCCGGAGCCGTCATGGGTCGATCGGTGTCCGAGGCCGGCGTCAGGACATCAGACCCGAACTCCCCGACGAGGGTCGCCTCGAGCTCGCGATTCGTCTTGCTCTTGAGCGCCTCGGCCTCCCGGTGGATCTCGTCCTGCGTCCGGCCCTGTCGCGAGCGCGCGCGGTACAGCGCGTCCCACCAGAAGCTCTTGCCTTCGAGAACGTGATCGGTGGATACGTACACCTGCGCCGGGATCTTCAGCTTTTCGAGCAGCGGCAGGATCCGGGTGTTGTTGTAGTAGCCGTCGTCGAACGTCAGCCAGACGAACCGACCACCCGGGTCGAGACCCGCGAGAACCTGATCTTCGCCCACGAACCGGTAGCCCGCCGCGCCGAAATGCTCGAAGACGCGCTCGTAGTCCTCGAGGGTGAGGTCCTCGAGTGGATCGAGCTGCCCGCAATGCGCGTCCTCACGATCGGCGAACACGCTGTGGCACAGCAGGGAAATCAGCCCCGGCCGGTCGCCCAGGACGCGCAGCTGCCAGCGTACGATCGGCCGGTCGAGCACCATCAGTCCGCGCTTGATACGGGCTTTCAGGCTCATCGCTAGCCCGTCACCTCGAAATCGCTATCGGCGAGCTGCCAGCGGAGCGGACCCTGCTTGAGCTCGCGCATCATCTCGGCGCTCTCGGCGAAGAACGCGAATCGCGGACGGTGGACGTACGACAGGAGCGAGCGCTGGAGCTGTCGAGAGCGCAACGGATCGGATTCGTAGTACCGGAGGTAGGCGCAGGCGCGGCGGGACGCCCAGACTGAGAGCGCGCCGATCAGTCGCTTGAGCGTCGGGAACGAGATATCGTCTTTGACGAGCATGATCTCCACGTGACGGGAGCGCGGCTTGTCCGTCCGCTCCCGCACGATCGCCAGCGGGAGGCCGTCCAAGAGCGCCACGCGGTACTCGGATCGGTATGGCGACTCGAGAAATCGCCAGCACAGATAGTCCCGGTCGCGGATCGGCGCGACGGCGGATCGGGGACTCGACTGGAAGTGCGCGAGGAGCGTCTCGCTGACCGGCGCCACGTCCAGCTGCCCCGCGCGCCTCGACTGCAGACGGTACCAGCGGCTCAGCAACGCTCGAGCCGCGGCGTTCAGCGCCGCCAGCGCCGCCGCCGGAACGCGACCGTGAAGCCGTCTGAGCACGCTGGGATGGCTCAATGGCTCGAGGAAGAAGTAGTGCAGCCGGGTGTCGAAGGATTCCTCCCAGCCCAGCTTGCGGAAGAGGCCCATCGATCGCTCGTTGCAGAAGGTCACGTGGACGTCCGTGAGCTTCATCCACTCGAGCGTCAGCGCGCGCCCCAGCCCGGCGCGCTGCAGCCCCGGGAGCACCGCGAAGTCGACATACCAGCCGGCCGAGACCTTCCGATCGCGCAGAGAGAGCCAGAACGGGATGATGCCCGCGTGGGCGACCACGCGATGGTCGCGCTCCACCACCAGCGCACGGCAGCGGGCATCGAAACCCGGACGATAGAGCCATTCCCACGTGCCGGACGGCGGGCACGATCGCTCGGGATCCATCTTGTCGTAGAAGTCGAGGAGGTCGGCCCGAGAGACGCCATAGACCGATCGGACTTCGCCCGGCGGCATCCGCGGGCCTCCCGTGGCGGCGGCTAGTGCCGCGCTGACGCCTCGGCGGCCAGCGCGACGGCCGCGGCCTCGGAATCGGGGCCCTGCAGCACCAAGGTGCGGTACCGTGCGGCGAGTGATCGCGACGCCTCGAACTTCCCGCCCGCCGCCGCCTCGCGCTCGGCGGTCCGTAACACCGACTCGAGCAGGCGGTCGAGGTGATCGGCCATGCGGCGGCGGACGTCGCCGTATCCCTTGACGAGCTGTGCGGCTCGACCGACCTCGCAGGCGAGCCCGTCGTCCCACTGCGCGCAGCGCGAGACCGCGGCGAGCCAGCGCTCCATGCGAGCGTGCTCCTCCTGGGCGCGGTACGAGATCGGGCGCAACGGCCTGAGCCAGGTGAGCATCCAGACGCGAAGGAATCCGCTCACGGTCGTCGTCTTCACGTGCTGGCCGAGCGTCGGGCGGCCGTGCGGCCACCGACGCTGGGCCCAGCGCGCGAACGGCGCGACGAGGCGATGCGGCAGCACGCCGTAGATCTCGTCCAGGTCGGGCTTGAGGAAGTCGGTCACCACGATCTCGCCGCGGCCGACGCCCTTCTCTCTACGGATGCGCTCGAATCGGGCTGCCCTCGTTTTGAGCTGCGCCACCCGTACCGCGTCCTCGTACGTCATCCACGTCGCGAGATGACGCGCGACGATTCCGCCGAGCTCGGGACTGCCCCCGCGAACAAAAGGCGAAAGCCTCGCCAGGAATCGCTCCGCGTACGTCCGATCCTGATAGTCGATCAACCGCGGAAGAGCGAGCCGCAGGAGCGGCCTAAGCTCCTCCGGGAAGCCAGCCGTCATGGCTTCGACGTCCGGGCTCGCAGGGTTGACGGCCGGGACGGCAGCGGGGGCGCGGGAGCGGTCCGTGGCGAGTGGGGTTCCGAAGCCACGCGACCCCTCCCGCGTCCCCGCTGCCGCCCCGGCCGCCGCCACGGCAAACCCTGCCTCGAATCCACGAAGGTTAGAGTCGACCTGAACGCCCTTGGCTTTGATCGCTTCGCGAAACGCGTCGGCCTTGAGCGGCAGGACGCCGGAGCCCGCGAGAGCCCCGAGCAGCACGGCGTTCGCCTCGGTGCCGTGCTCGCGCGCGAGCGCCAGCGCGTCGAAGGCGATGAGGCGCTTCGAGAAGGCGCGCGCCGCGGCCTGCAGCTTGTCGATCGGATAGATGCCGCGTCCGGTCACGATCTTCTCGTGGATCGAGTAGAGCCGGTGCGTGCTGGCGATGATCGTCGTCCGGCCCGGCGACGGAAACCCGAGCTCGATCGAGCGCCCCACCTCGAGGAACTCGGGGGCCAGGAGCACGTCGAGGTCGCCCGGAACGGGATAGAGCGAGAAGATCGGCGAGCCGTCCGCAGCGGGGTTCCGCTCGCCCGAGAGCTCCACGTAATAGGTCGTCGATCCGGTGCGCTGAGCGACGCCCGGGATGGACGTGCCGTGAACCGGATAGCCGTCGATCAGCGCGGCGTCGACGATCCAGTCGAGGAGGACGCCGCCCCCCTGCCCGCCGACGGCCGGGACCAGGAGGCTCAGGAGGGGCGCGTCGGTCACGTCCCGACGGCCGCGAGCCGGCGGATAACCGCGCCGCGCAGGTGACTCACGAGCCGCGTCCACCAGCTCGGGTTCGTGATCACCTTCACCTCGTAGAAGGACGGGCACAGGACCGCCGCGTGGGCGACCTCGCCGCAGACGCCGCAGCCCACGCACGTGTCGTCCACGTGAGCGATCGGATCCTCGCGGAGCGGATCGGGGCTCTCGCGCAGGGTGAGCGACGGGCAGCCGTTCAGGCGCATGCACGAATGGTCGCCCGTGCACACGTCGGGGTCCACGCCGAAGCGCGGCTGGACGACCTGATGGCCGGCGGCCGCCTCCTGGCGCAGGCGCGGCCGCTCGCGGCGCTGGCGCTCGAGCATGCACTCGTTCTTCGCGATGACGACCTTGAGCCCGGGCACGCGCGTCGTCAGCGCCTCGCGGATCGTGCCGATCACCTCGGCGATGCGATACGAGTCCACGGTGCGGACCCACTTCACGCCGAGACCGTGCAGCGCATCTGGAATTGTCATCGGCAGGGGCTCGTTGCGCGCGTTCTTGCCGGTCGACGGCACGTGGTGCTGGCCGGTCGCCGCCGCGTAGAAGTTGTCGAGGATCACCAGGACCGAGTCCTGGCGGTTGTACATCGCGTTCGCGACGCCGTTGGTGAGGCCGTTGTGCCAGAAGCCGCCGTCACCCATCACCGAGATCGTGCGCTTGCCGAAGAGCGGCGCGACCGCGCTCGACGAGGCGAGCCCCATGCCGTAGCCGAGGACCGAGTTGCCGACGTTGAACGGCGCCTGCGTCGAGAAGGTGGAGCAGCCGATGTCGGCCGCGACGTGCGTGTCGCCGATCTCCGGCTCGCGCGTCCTCAAGATTTTCAGCGCACTGAATACCGGCCGCTCCGGGCAGCCCGTGCAGAAGGACGGCGGCCGCTTGGCGACGGGCTCGGGCAGCACATCGCCGACTTTCTCGCGATGCGCGGTCAGCGCGCGGTAGCGGTCCTCGATCGCCGTGGTCGATTGCGACTTCACGCCGGCCGACGTGAGGAACCGCCGCAGGCCGCCGATGACGAGATGGGGCACGTACTCGCCGTGCGGCGACAGGAGCTCCTTGCCCTGGATCTCGACGCCGAGCCGCGCCTCGTGGGCGAGCGCCTTCAGCTCGCGCTCGATGTAATTCGGCATCCCCTCCTCGACGACGAACACACGCTGCTTGCCGCGCAGGAACCCGATCAGCTCCTCGGGCACCAGCGGATGGATCGCGTTGAGCACGAGCAGCGGGATCGGCGTCCGGCCGTACGGGTCGGACAGGCCGAGCACGGAGAGGCCGCGCAGAGTCGTGTTCCAGAGCCCGCCCTGCATGACGATGCCCACGTGGTCCTCGTCGCCGCCGAAGTGCTCGTTGAGCCCGCGCTCGACGATGTAGCGCTTCGCCGCCGGCAGGCGCTTCTCGAACTTCTGCGCTTCCATCTGATACGTGAAGGGCGGCAGGTTGATCCGATCGATGCTGAAGCTCGGCGCGCCCAGCGGCGACAGCATGCTGATGCGGGGGCGCACGTTGTCGCGGCAGCGCAAGGTGCCCCGCATGTGGCAGGCCCGGATCCTGATCGAGAAGAACACCGGCTCGTTGCATGCCTCGGAGAGCCCGAAGCCCTCGCCGACGAAGCGGGCGAACGAGTCGAGGCTGTTGCGGGGATCGAGGAGCGGGATCGACGACTTGAGCGCGGTCGAATGCGTGCGCTCCTGGAGGATCGAGGCGCCCTCGCCGTAGTCCTCGCCGATCACAATGACGGACCCGCCGATGACGCCGGCCGAGGCGACGTGCGAGAGCGCGTCGGACGCCACGTTGGTGCCGACGACCGACTTCCACGTGACGGCGCCGCGCATCGGGTAGTTGATGGAGGCGCCGAGCAGCGCGGCGGCCGCCGCTTCGCTGCCGGACTGCTCGAAGTAGATGCCGAGCGGCTTGAGGAGCGGGTCGTTCGCGTCGGCCAGGACGTCGATCAGGTACGAGACGGGCGCGCCCGGATAGCCGCCGACGTAGCTCACGCCGGACTGGAGCAGCGCCTTGGTGATCGCGAGAATGCCTTCGCCGCGAAGGATCTCGCCCTCTCCGTATCCGAGCTGCTTGACGTCCTCCGCGAACGACCGCTCACCCATGCCGCGACCCGTGACCTCGGGAGCTACTTCTGCTTGGCGATGATCTGATCCTTGATCTTGTTGTAGGTTGCCTGCGGCACGATCTTCTTCTTGGTCAGATCGTCCTTCCGCGCGTACGGGCGCCCCTCGACGATTTTCTTCGCATAGGCGTCACCGATCCCAGGTAGCGCCTTGAGCTCGTCTTCCGACGCGCTGTTGATGTCGAGCGGCTCCTTCTTCTTCGCGTCGGACTTGGTCTCGGTCTTGGCTTTGGCCGGCGCGTCGGTCTTCGCGGGCGCGCTCGTCTGCGCCAGCACCGGCGACACGCCGATCGAGACCACGGTGAACAGGACGGCGACCAGCAGGGCGACGAGTCTGACCATCGATGTCCTCCTCGCGACAGATTGTGAACGCCGAAGAGCGTCGACTCAGTATACATCAAGTAAATTCAAGGCTTTGCCTGGCGGCGACGGGAGGAGACAGTATCAAAAGGTGGCACCGCGGCGTTCGCAGGGTGGACTCTGCCGTCGAGTAGCGTCAGTGGGGGCGACGCGGATCTCGATCGATGCCGGATTGCTGAAGCGCCTCTAAGTCGATGAAGCGCTCTCGATCGTCGCCATCGCGGGCGGGCTCGTGTGCGCGGGCAACACGATTCTTCGTCGGCTACGACGAGCCGGAATCCAAGTCAGGCCAAGAGGGCCCGTCCCGAAGAGCCGGGGACCGGGCATCGCGTGGAGCGCCACGACCGCTTATGCCGTCGGCTGGTGGCGACGGATGCGGCTGGTTGTACACTGACACGGCCAGGGATCCATGAGGAGCCGGGCCGGGGTGGTGTAACGGCAGCCACGCTGGACTCAAAATCCAGTGCCCGCGAGGGCGTGCGGGTTCAACTCCCGCCCCCGGTACCATTCCTTGACAACGTTCCGCGGCCGCCTGTAGGGTAATTTCTCGCGTGGGGCTGTAGCTCAGTTGGGAGAGCACAAGGCTGGCAGTCTTGGGGTCAGGGGTTCGACTCCCCTCAGCTCCACCAACTTAAGATCTTCATTCTGCGGGACCGGAAGGCGGAACCACCGCACAACGGCCCTGCGTTCCTCTGGATCCCCTTCCTCGAAGGCGTCGCTGACCTGCGCCAGAGCCGCCGCAAGTTCGTCTGCAACCCCTCGCTCCCCACGCTCGTGACGCCCGGGCCTGAGAGGCGAGGTCTCGAACCTGGCACCTGCTCCGGCATACCTTCGCTTCCAGTCCCGTGGATATCGCGGTAGATTTGCGGGCGGTCCAAGAGCGGGCGGCGGCGAACGCTGAGCAAGGTGCAGCGATACCGGCCACGTGTCGGAGGGCCGCCTTGCTGTCGTCGAGAAGATCGTAGCGACGCCCCGCGGGTGCGGCTGATCACCGAGACGTGGCTCGAGGCAAGTGCGCAGCGCTCAGAGTGCACGGTCTGAAAGACGGCGCCTCCCTTGCGGCCAAGCCATCAAAAAGGCTTGGAGGTGCAGAGCCCGAGTCGCCCGAGTCCTTAGAGTCGGGCCGTAAAGGCAAAGCGATTGCGGCGAACCGCGGTTCCTCGTTCGAAGAGTCGTTGAATGCGGCGGCATCTGTTGGTTATTTCACGTCGTGAGCCGCTGACATACGAGACGATGAAGCAGAGTTTTGCAGGTCACGCTGGCATTGAAGTGATCGTCGACCGACGACGCCGCGAACGACGTCGGCAGACTATCCCGATTGAAGTCAATCGCCGAGCAGGCGAACGGCGGGCAACGAACATCGACGCTCTCCTCGCGCAGCTCGGTTGGGTGATCGTGGAACAGAGAACCGGCGAGGTGTGAGCTTCAACGAGGCCAGCCAGCACACCCTCGCCGGCTCGTGAGGCACACTCAGCAGGATGGCTGGCGGGGGGCTAGGAACCGATGAACCTCTCTCCGGTCCAAACCGTATCCCGTCCGAGTCTCTGAGGGACCGACAGATTAGCGACACGTGGCCGCCGAGCCAGCGCCGCCACGACGGCCCTCGGCCCGGCCCACGCGGCGCGGGGTTGCCGGCGGCACCCCTTCCACTTTGCATAGGGTCTTATAATTGAGAGCATCGCTCGGCATCTGTACAGATGGAGGCGCGGAGGACCTGGTGGCAGATCGGTCTGGACGCCTATGCGTGATCTCCCGCGATCGGCTGGTGGGTGGGGACTTCATCACCGCTCTGCAAGCATCGCTTGGTCCAGGCGACCGTCTCGAAATCATCAAGGACCGGCGTCATCCTGGATCTTCTGGGATGCCCGATCTAGACGTAGATCGCCGCCGGCTACATCAGCTCGATCTCGCGCTCGAGGCCAATGGGTTTGCGATCGTCCCGACGTCGGCCGACCGAATTGGGGACGGTACCCCACCGTCTCAGCCGCCTAGCGAACCGACGATCGAACACCCTTCGCCAGAAGAACACCCTTCTCCAGAAGAGGACGAAGAGCTCGTCGAGAGCGTCGGCAACTCTCGAGTCCGACCGTCCGCCGCGGGGATCCGCATACTCGGAGTGTTGAACGGGCTGACGATGGCAGCCCTCCTGCTGCTGCTGGCGGGTTGGATTACAGGGCACAATCTCGTTGGCCAATTTTTCACGGAGTTGCTCTGGATGAGTTCAGGCCAACCGGCCGGACAGACTAACGAGAGCTTCACCGCAGGGCAGTTATCACCGGCTTCCGGCGAAACGACTCCGGGCGCCGAGACACCGGCGGAGGGTACGAACCGTCTCCATGCCCGGCCAGACCGCGAGTCAACTCGGCCCGACGGTCCAGCGCGCACGAACTCCGTATCTACGCCGGACCGCGACCGGCCGACCCTCGGGCACCGCGAGACGAATGGTCCCTCAGAAGCGACCACCACTGTGCGCCAGGGGCGCCGCGCCACGCCTGGAGATACGGTCGCACGACCCGAAGACGCCGACCGCAGGTCTCGTGTTGCAGGCGCTCCAGCCGATGGGACCGATGCCTCGCCGAAAGTCAGAGCCGACCTGGGCCCCAGCGGCGGCTCTCCCAGACTCAGCGCGACGGCACGCCCGGCGCCGAGGGCTTCGGTGAAGTCCGAACAGGTCACCGGCGGGCCATCGGCTGAAACGGCGACGCCGGATCCGCCGCGGTCAGCGGACTCGCTTCGCGCAAAGCTCGTGCTCGGGCCGGTACCGCGGGGATGGGGCGATTCTTACTCCGTGCGTCTCTTGAGCTCCACCGGCCAGCCCGTGGAGGTCTCCGGCGTCATGCTCGTCGCACACAAGGCCGACGGGAGCGTGGAGAAGATTGGGATGGGCGCTCTGCCCGAGCCCGGAATGTACCGTGGAACGGTGCCTACCGGCAGCGCGACCACGGTCGATCTTCGAATCCGTGTTCATAGCGGCGACAAATTTGTTGAGATTCCTCTGACGCCGTAGCGCATCCGCCGGCCCGCCGACGATTATGGGCGCGCTGGCCTCTCGCGCTCAAAGTGGAGCGCCCGAAACATCGAACGATCCCGCCGACGTCGCCTCGGTCAGCCGTAAGCTTCGTCCCCACGATTCCCAACTACTCGGAGGCGTCTGACCGAAGCGATGCCTGGTTGGCGGCCATGTGCAGCCTGCGGTTCAGACCCGCCCTCGGAAGGATCAGAAGCGCACCCTCGCCCCCACCCAGCCCCCGATCGGCGCCCCCGGCGCGACGAATCGCTCGACTCCGATCGGCGCGGCGAACGCGTTGAAGTTCAGCGCTCCTGCCGTCGCGTAATGGGCGTTGGTCACGTTGTCGACTCGTGCCCACAGCTCCAGGTGCTCGATCGGCGCGTAGCGAAGGGCCAGGTTCAAGGTCGCGTAGCCGTCGAGCTTGGGCTGGGTGTTGCCGTCGTCGCCACGTAGATAGCTTCCGGATGCGTAGATCGCGTTCGCGCCCGCGAAGAGATCTTTCACGATCTCGACCTCCGCCCCCACCTTGAGGTTGTGGGCGGGGATGCCGGGGATGCGGTCGCCGGCCTGCACCCGGACGCCGTTGGGATCGGTCACGCTGGCCAGGGTCTCGCTGCTCTGGTAGGTCGCATCGATGTACGCATAGCTCAGGAAGTACGCGAGCCGTCTCCACCGCCCCGTGAGCCCGGCCTCGACGCCCTGCCGCCGGGTCTTCGCCACGTTCTGGAAGAAGCCGGCGCCACCGGTCTCGGCGACGATGAACAAGATGTCATCCGTCAGATCGGTGCGGAAGAGCGCGAGACTCCAGCGGAGCGCGTCGCCGAGCGCCACTTTCCCCCGCAGGCCGAGCTCGTAGGTGCGCGCGATGACGGGATCGAGCGGAGGGTCGGCCACGAACGCGTTGGGGAGCCGGCACGGGGCAGCGGGATCCGCGCACGTGAGCTCGGCGGGTGTTGGAGCGCGGAACCCTTCGCTGAACGAGAAGAAGGTCGTCAGCGCGGGAATGGGCTGGTACGTGAACCCGACCGCGGGGCTCGCGTGATCGAAGCTGTGGTCGCCGTCGAGGGCCGGATTGGCGCCTGAACGGTCACGGACACTGACGCTCACGTGCTGGAATCGCCCGGCCGCGGTCAGCCCAAGCTGCGGGAAGATCTCGAACGTGTCGGCCAGGTACACGCCGAGGTTCTGCTGCCCGGAGTCGACGTCGACGTCCGTCTGGAAGGCGCCGGTGCGAACGATCCCGACGCTTCGGCCCCGCGGCGCGAAGTCCGACGGCGCCTCGCGCTGGGTGAAGCGCGTGGCGTGCCCGTCGTAGGCGACACCCAGGGTGACCCGGTTGGCGCGATCGAAGATCTGGTCGCGGTGCTGGAGCTGCAGGGTCAGGCCCCAGTCTTGCGTGCGCGTCTCGGTGGTGCGGTCCCGCGCCTCGGCCTCGAGCGCCAGATTCCCGGCGAGCGGATTGCCCTGGGAATCGACGAAGCCGACGGCGGAGCCGCGGCAGAGCCCGACGTGCAAAGGGCGCCCCCCGGTCGTGAAGACCTGGCTGCCGCTGGCGTCGTCGATGCAATTGACGTCGGCGTCGCCGTTCGAGGTCTCGCGCGTGTAGTGACGGTAGAACGTGTTGCCCGACAGCAGCAGCGTGTCCGACAGCCACTGACTGCCTCTGAGATTGCCGAGGTGCATCACGTTCTTGGTCTGGTCAGGGAACGTGTAGACAGCGCTTCGATCGACGGCCAGCGTGCTCTCGGGCACGAGCCCGTTCCCGGTGAGCGAGTTGTTGGCGTAGATGTAGCTCAGCTCGAGGTCGGTCTGGGACGTCCGGTACCCGACCTTGGCGAAGAGCTGCCGCAGATCGGTGGGCGACTCCTCCCGCCAGCCGTTCTCGCTCAGGACGTTGAAGCCGAGGAACCAGTCGAAGGGGCCGTGCGAGCCGCCATATTCGCCCTGGACGCCCCATCGCCGCCAGGACCCGCCGGAGGCCCCTAGCTCGACCCCTGAGAAGTCGAAGCCGCGCTTGGTGCGCATCGAGAGCGCGCCGCCGAGGGTATTCAACCCGAAGAGCGGGTTGGAGCCGGGGATGACGTCTACCCCGGACAGGGCGAACTGCGGAATGAGATCCCAGTTGATCGTGTCGCCGAACCCATCGTTGAAGCGCATGCCGTCCAGGTAGACGGACAGGCCGATGGGGCTGCCGGTCAGCGGTCCGCCCAGGAAGCCGCGATAGGTCAGATCGCTCTGCCAGGAGTTGCCCAGGGCACCGTTCATGTTCACCGAGCCGAAATTGCGAAAGAGCTGCTCGGGGAGATCGACCGGGTTGCCCCTTCTGATCTCCTCGGCGGTCACCCGCTGCGCGTTGCCCGGGTACTTGTCCAGGGGCACGCCAAGAGACGGTAGCGGCGTGGTGCCGATGACCTGAACGGCCGGCAGCTGCACCGGTTCCTCCGGCACGCTCGGGGTGGCGGGAGGCGAGCCCGGGATCGCGGGCGGACTCTGCGGGGCCTGGGCGGCCGCCGGGGAGCTGACGAGGACGAGCACGACCGCTGCACGCGAGAGGTTCAGGCGCATCTGGGACGCACTGTAATAGCGGCATGGGGCGGCCCCGCAATGCCCAGGTGGCCACGAAACCATGTGGCCATCTGGCTACGACGGATCTGGCAGGGTGAGGCGATATAGTAGCCGGTGTCGAGCATCGCCCTGCTGGCCGACGTGATCGCTGCACGGCGGCCGCCAACCGTGTCTTGTCAATGCTGACGAGCCGAGACCGACGGCGGTTCGAGCGGGCTGCGGCGCGCGCCAGGCGCCCGACGGGGCAACCCTCCCTGGCGGCGATTGGCGGCCGGGTGATGCTATGGGCGTGTGTCGTCGGAATCGCGCTGGCCGGGCTCGTCGTCGGCGCCAGAGGCTTCTACGCCTACCGGTCCTCGGCAACGGCGCGGCCATCCGAGGCGGCGGGAGCGCCCGATGCGGCGCTCGGCGGCAAGCCGGCTGTCGCCGCTGAGCCCGCTCGCGAGGTCGAGACACCGCGGCCGGCCGACGCCCAGGCTCGCGCCACGGACGATCGGCAAGCCCACCTGCGTCAGCTTCAGCCCGTGCTCCGGACCGACGCCGAGCGGTTGTCTCAGGTCGCCAAGCGCATGCGCGCCGAGGGTCGCGTCACCGACGTTCGGAAGGACCGACCCGACAACGTGGGCGAGCTCCGAGCGCTGTTCACCTCTCACCGGTCGCTGAGCGCGGACCTCCAGAATCACTATCAGGAATATGCGCGGGCCAAGGAGCTGCTAAGGAGAAGCGTGGCCGAGCAGGAGGACGAGTTTCGAGAGACCGCGTCGCTGGTGATGAGCCGGCTGTCGCCGGCGCCGGCGGCCGAGCCGCGGAAGCCGGAGATCGCGTGGGCCATCCTCGAGAAGTGCCTCAACAAGGGGCCCGGTATGACGCTCACGACGCGTGCCGACGGCTATCAGTACACGGTGCGCGGGCGCACGCAGCGGTACGGCGGCGGCGCGATGGTAGCCGAGGACGAAGGCGCCGCCTTCGCGGCGTTCACGTCGTTCGCGCCCGAGGCCGACATGGTCGCGCATTGCGACAGCCTGAAGCGGCGCGCGGCGGCGATCGTCGCGACCGCGGAGAAGCTGTCGGCCGACGCGGCGGGGCTCGCCGAGCAAACGACCCTGTCCGGCGAGTGCAAGTACACGAAGTCGGACTAGAGGCTCCTCGCGCCGGCTAGCGCCGCGAGGCCACGCACCCGTCGTGGCGGGCGTCCTCGACCGTCGCGTAGCAGCGATCGGCCGTGGTCGCGCTGTAGCGCTCACCGTCCGGCACGTGGTAGACGCATCGCCCGCCGCCGGTGTAGGTCGTGTTTTGGCCCTTGATCGGCTGCGCCGGCGGACACGCCCAACCATTCTCCGTCGGACCGACGCCGCGGCGAACCTCGGCGACCGGGCGCGGCGCGGCCTCGACGCTGGTGGGCGTGGTCGGCTCGGACGGATCGGCCCACAGCCCGCGCCGGTTGTCACGGGCCTCTTGCTCGAGCGTGACGAACAGCTCGCGGTGGCGCACGTTCGGCTGGACCGTCATGACCTCGGCTGCACCGCGACGGACGAGCTCGGCGTTGACCATCCTGTCCGCGACGTAGACATACGCGAGCAGACGCCCGTCGCGGTCGCGCTCCACGGTGTCGAGCT
>Ga0126370_10000639_pt1 | contig 14866 bp, 10 predicted proteins | sample PanSoiMetaPlot_3_FD_92586 | JGI IMG/M metagenome (GOLD analysis project Ga0126370, IMG submission 92586) | Tropical forest soil microbial communities from Panama - MetaG Plot_3 | ecosystem: Environmental > Terrestrial > Soil > Tropical forest > Bulk soil | place: Panama | collected 2016-02-17 | reverse complement strand
TGCGCCTTGTGCAAAGACTCGAGCGGCTCCGCTTGCTGTATGCGCACCAGTTCGCGGGTCTCCCTCTTGACATACCAAATCTGGGCGTGAGAGAGGATTTCAAGCGTCGAGCCGAAGCGGTTCTTCAGGCGCCGCGCCCCCGGAGCAACCCCACGCAGCCTCCCCGAAGTGCGGCCGAAGAAACTCACCACGCGGTCCGCCTCGCCCAGCGGAAATGTTTTCAGGATGATGGCTTCCGTTTCCCGGGCAGGCATGGGCAGTCGGCGCGCCGACGCTGCGCCGGACCAGTGCAACACTCCGTCCGAAACGCACGCACACGCAGAACTCCATTACTTACCACACGCTTCCGCTATACGCAATCACTCACTGCCCTGACACCACAAAATTTCTTCACGCAATAAGAAACCTTTGCCAATTTCAATCCAACCAAACCCGAACTGCCGTAAAAACGCCGAGCAACTCCTCGACACAAACATGGCAAGAGCCAGACCCCTGAACCAGACCTACTCAACTTCCTTCCCTGTCGAGCGATGGGCCCAAGGAACTTCCTGGCTAACCAGATCCAACCCTGCGCAGAAACCACGGGGACCTGTCAATTGCGGCACCACAATCGCCCGGCCAAGGGCCGCGGCCATTCATCCTTTCCGTCCCATAGAGGATTTGATCTTCGCAAGGCCAGCAAATTGAGGCGCTTGCGCGGCAAAAATGTTCTGTTAACCAGCAGCCTTCCACTACAAACATTATCGGACCCAATGGGCAGCTTTCCATTTGCCTCCAGGTTCGCTACTCTGCTCCGGGCCGACTCTATGTTTATCCCTCTCAAAGACATCAACCCATCGCGAAGCTACCCCTTCGTGAACATCAGCCTCATCGTTGCCAACGCGGCTCTGTTCTTCTACGAACTAAGCTTGCAATTCTCGATGAACCCCAAAGCCTATGCGGCTCTCCTCACGACCTACTCCACCGTCCCGGCCCGGCTACCGGCTTTTTTCGCCGGGCACGGCACGTTTCAAACAACGTTCTTCCCCATCGTGACCAGCATGTTTCTTCACTCCGGCCTCCTGCACCTCGCCGGCAACATGCTGTTCTTATGGATTTTCGGGGACAACGTGGAGGACTTTTTTGGCCACATCCCGTACTTGTTTTTCTATTTCGTATGTGGAATCGGCGCGAGCCTGGTTCACATCCTCTTCAACCTTTACTCGCACGTTCCTGCACTCGGAGCCAGCGGCGCAATCTCCGGGGTCATGGGGGCTTACATCCTTCTTTACCCGCGCGCCCGAATCCTGACGCTCGTCTTCGTTTTTCTTCTCCCCATCCCGGCGGTCTTTGTTTTAGGGGAGTGGTTCCTCGGACAGTTCCTCGCCACGATGAACGTTCTGGGGGGCGGCAGTTCCGGCGGGGTCGCCGTGATGGCGCATATCGGCGGCTTTCTTCTGGGGATGTTAATCACTGCGATCATCCGATGGCGCTAGCGGATGCCGTTTCCGTCTTCGAACCAACTCTATTTCAAGTAATACTTGAACTACCGGCGCGCGCCTTTTTCCACGAAGCTCGCCAGCCAGTCCCCGACTTCCTTAGTTCCTTTGCTTCCTCCGAGGTCTGGCGTAACGCAATTCTCACTCAGGGCTGCGCGAACGGCACTTCGAATGGCGACGGCCTCCGCCTTCCAGCCCAGGAATTCCAGCATCATACCTGCAGTCAGCACCGCGCCCAGCGGGTTGGCGATACCCTTGCCCGCAATATTCGGCGCTGAGCCGTGTACAGGCTCGAACAGTGACGTCTTCCCCGGGTGGATATTCCCGGATGGCGCCAACCCCAGCCCGCCCGCAAGCTGCGCTCCCAGATCGCTGATGATGTCGCCAAATAGGTTGCAAGTCACAATCACGTCGAACTGCCGCGGATCGCGCACCATCTCCATCGCTAGGGTGTCAATGAACAGATGCCGCGAATCAATGTCCGCATACTCCTGGCGGACCTCCTTAAACACCCGCTGCCACAATCCGTGCGCGAACGACATGGCATTCGACTTGTCGCTCATACACACGCGCTTCAAGCCATTCGCCCGCGCGTAATCAAACGCATAGCGAATGATACGCTCGACTCCTTTGCGGGAATTGACGTCTTCCTGCACCGCGATCTCATCGGGAGTACCTTGCTTGAAGTTTCCACCAACACCGACATAGAGCCCTTCCGTGTTCTCCCTAAACACGATGAGGCGAATGTCTTTCTCCGTACGATCTCGCAGCGGCGTGAGCCGGTCGTGAAGCAACTCCACTGGGCGGGCATTGATGTAGAGATCGAGTTTAAATCGCAGTCCCAGCAGGATGTCGGCTGCGTGCTGATTCGAGGGAACTCGCGGGTCGCCAAGGGCCCCAAAAAGAAGCGCGTCAAATTCACCGCGCAGCATCTCGACAGCCCCGGGCGGCAGTGTCACGCCCTCGCGCAAATACTTATCGGCGCCCCAGTCGAATTCCACAAATTCTAGAGGTCGATTTGTTGGCGCGCAGACGACTTTCAGGATTTTCAACGCCTCCGGCGTGACCTCCGCCCCGATGCCGTCGCCGGGAATGACCGCAATGCGCGCCTTCGCGCCTCCGCTTCTCATGGGTATGCCTGGCAAGCTCAACCCTCCTCGACGGTTTCCACCTTCAGAATTGCCGCGCTATTCTTTCACTAAAGGGAACGCTGCGCCAGTCGAGGCGCAGCGAAGACAGGAATAACTACGCGAATCGTGGCTCCTATTTCAACTTCGTGAATTCGGCACGGGCCGCTTTGAGGATGGCAAGATCGGGGTCCGCCGTTTTCCAAAGTTCGAGGAATCTCTGATACGAGGCTCGCGCAGCTTTTGACGACCCGGACATCGCTTGCGCACGAGCCTGGCCCAGCAAACCCAAAGCCCCAGACCAGCAATTCCCCACAATTCCCTGGTTATCGCTCAGCTTCTGAAATTCGCTGAGCGCTGACGCTCCCCGTTGCGTCGCCAGGTAAGCTTCACCCCGCATATAGGCCGGGATCATGCATGCGTAACTCAAATTACCGATGAGCTGCCCCCGCTCATAAGGCTTCACCGGTTCCAGCAACTCCAGTGCCTGCGCCGGTTTCTGGCTCATGAGGTCAATTTGTGCTCGCACGGTCGGCACCCACGCCGATTGCACCACGGTGTTGGACACATGGGCCGCCGCAAGATCGGCGAGCATGCTCTGCGCCCGCCGCACGTCTCCAGTGCGCGACAGGACAAGAATCGCCAAAGTCTGCGCATCGCGGCTGTTCGGCGCAATCGCCAGGACCTTGTCAGCGCCCGCCCGAGCCTCTTGCGTCTTTCCGTAAACCGCATCGCGAAGCGCAGAAATCCCCTGCCAGATGGCGGCCGGCTCTGCAAGATTCGCGGCCTGCGCGGCCTCGACGGCGCGGCGCGAAAGCTCTCTCGCTTTCTGAAGGTGCCCCGCATACGCTTCCGTGTCTGCTTGCAAAGCCAGCATGGCGTCTTCGCCCCCCGCTTTTCCTACAGACCATTCTATTTCGCGCTGCATGGCGTTCGTATCACCCTGCAGAAAAGCCAGTGCATAGACGTCGGTGTGAATCGCCGCATCTTCCAGCTTGCGGGAAGCCGCCAGGTTCAAGATGTAGCGAGCTTCCTTGAGCCGCATCAAGGCAATGTCCGCGGTAGCGACGTTTTCATACCAAGCGACACTGCCTGGATCGAGGCTCAGTGCTTGCGACCCGAAGTTCGCGGCCTGCTCGTAATCACCGATGAGGAAGTATTCCGATGCCAGATTGCCTTTTGCGATGTCATCGCGCGGATAGAGCTCCACCCATTGCTTGTAGCTTTGAATCGCCTTTTCCACATCCCCGGTCCCGAGGTCATAGTAAAGTGTCGTGATATGCAGGCGGTCGCGCAACGTCTGTCGGGCGGCCAGTTCGAAGGCCTGGCGAATGCTGTCCGCGGCCAATGCGTTCTGGTTCAGGTTGTAATAACTCACCGCGAGATTAGAGCGCGCGAGTGCAAACTCGGGGTCGAGTTCAATAGCTTTCTTGAGTGCCGGAACCGCATCGAGTGAACCCTTCTCGCGGCTGAGTCGTCGGCCCTCGGCGAAGGACTTGATGGCCTCCACCGAAGAACTAGTAGCGCGCTCAAGCGGCAGATTGAATTTCCTTACGGAGTCCGCTGTCTCTCCCAGTTTGCCGCGTAGTTTCGCCGCCGCCTCGCCTAGCGCATGCACCACTTCACTCTTACCGCGTGCCTCACTCTTCGAGCTCGAAATCTCTTGGGATGACTCACATCGGAGTGTGCTGAGCTTGAGAAAGTAAGCGTCTCCGCCTTTCGCAATAGCGCCTGTCAGAAACGCGGTCGCGCCCACGTGTCCGCAAAGCTTCGGGGCAAGTTCGCGGTTGACCGGGGTGTTTGGCGCAAGCGCCTGTGCGTGCAACGCCTCCTCCACCTTTTCCGCAGAGACCAGATTCAGCATTGGCGATTGGCCGAGGCCAATCGCCAGAGCTTCGCGCAGAGACCCGTCGAATACGGCGTCTCCTGTCGAGTTTTCAAAATCACCTACGAGAAGAGTGTCTTTCTCTGTCAGCTTGACGCTGCCGCTGGAATACCAGAAGCCTCCCGCCACAAGCAGCGTGAGAAGCGCGGCTAATAGGAACTTAATTCTCATAAACAGGAGAGCCTTCGAGCACGTAAGCTGGCTTACGCTGGGCCTGCGCTACAGCCGGATCCTCGAACCAATTAGGGGGAAGCACCGCGAGGGCCACGCCGACTTGAAACGATGGTAGGGACTGCAACAAGCAGGAGTCAACGAACTTGCGCCGCCGCGTTTACGGAACAGTATTAGCTTTCACGACAGCCGCGCGGCCGGACTCAATCCAATACACGCCGCCTAACGACATCACTGCTCCTAGCACCTGGGTCCACGAGCCTTTTTCACCCAGCCACAGGATTCCGAGGAGGGTCGCGAGCACCGGCATCAAGTAAGTGAACGCGCTCAGTTGCGACGCTTCCAGGTAGCGCAACAGCCAGTAATAAAACACATATGCCAGCGCTGAACTGAAAATGGCCATGTACAACAAGGCGGCCCAAACCTGCCAAGGTTGCTCTCCATGTCCGGCCGCATAGAGCGCCCGCGCCTCGCGGATTGCCAGGGGCATGACAATCAGCGCACCGGCAAAGTGCGTGAACGCGGTCATCGTCAGGGTGTCGTACCTTCCCGCCTCACGCTTTCCAAGGACCCCGTAAATGGCAAAGCCAAGCGAGCCCGCCATCGTAATCACGTCGCCTTCGATGGATGCGGAGTGCGTGGAAATCCCGTGTTCCGATGCGAGCACAGCCACTCCCGCAAGCGCGATGAGCATGCCCACCACTTTGTGCCCCGTTGCTCGCTCCAACCCGAAAAGTACGGCCAACACGAGAATGTAGATGGGGCTGAGTCCAACAATCACCGCGGAATGGCTGACGCTCGTAAAATGCAAGCCAATCGTGAAGCACATCTGATTGACCGTAACTCCGAAGAAGCCGAGATAAACAAAAGTCCAGAGATCGCGCGCGCTGAAGCCTCGCCTGCGAAGTTCGCCCGCCTCCGCGAACGCGCTTAGCCTCAAACAGCAGAAATACACGGGAATCATGACCACACCCGCCAGCACCACGCGGAAAGAGGCCATGGCCAATGAGGGAAGATAGAGAAGCCCGATTTTCGCGGCGATGAAATTGCCGGACCAGACCACCACCAAAACGGCGATGGAGGCAGCAATAACAGGGCGGCTTGGTGCACGCCCCGCGGAAGTTTCGATCTTCACCGCGTCAGACCAGGCGTTCTTTGCGGACCGTGGCTTTTTCGATTAGCTCGAGCCGCGGCTCGTATCCGATGCCGGGCCCCGTTGGAACGCGAATCGTGCCCTCGGGTGACACGGTGACTTCCGGAGAGATGATATCTTCCGCCCAATAGCGCTTGCTGGCCGTCACGTCACCGGGGAGCGAGAAGTTCGGCAGCGTCGAAAGTGCAATGTTGTGCGCGCGCCCGATCCCGGTCTCGAGCATTCCGCCACACCACACCGGAACGCCGTGCTGCTGGCAGATGTCGTGAATGTGCCGCGCCATACCGTGTCCCCCGACTCGGCCCATCTTGATATTGATGATCTTGCACGCCCCAAGCTCCACTGCCGCCTGCGCCTGCTCTTCGCTGTGTACACACTCATCCAGGCATATCGGAGTCTCAAGCCTCTTTTGCAGCTCGATGTGACCGTACAAATCGTCCCAGCCTAGCGGCTGCTCGATCATCATCAGGTAAAACCCTTCGAGCTGCTTCAACAGCGGAAAATCTGCCAGCGTGTACGCGGAGTTGGCGTCCACCATCAGCTTGATGCGGGGAAATTCTTGCCGCAGCCGCCGCACCTGCTCCAAATCCTTCCCCGGCTTGATTTTGATCTTGATGCGCTGGTACCCCGCGCCGAGTTCCTTCTTTACTGTTTCCACCAATTCGTCCAGCGAATCTTTAATCCCGATGGAAACTCCGGAGGCAATTTCTTCGCGCGTGCCTCCGAGCAGCTTCGACAGGGGAATTCCCTTCTGCTTGGCTTCCGCGTCCCAAACAGCCGCTTCCAGGCAAGCTTTCGCCATGTTATGACCACGAACGCGCTTCAGCAGTCCCCAAATCTCGCACGCTGAATTAAGTTTCTTTCCCTTGACCATCGGCCACAAAAAATCCCGCAATACCGGCCACGCGGTGTCCGCGTATTCAGGGCTATAGAAGGGCGCCTCTGCCGCGACGCATTCCCCCCAGCCCGTCACACCATCCACGTTGGCTTCTAGCAAGATGATGCGCCTGACGTCCAGCCGGTCCATGCTGGTTTCAAAAGGCGCCACAAGTTTCATCGTGATTTCGCGTAGCGTGATTCCTTGGATTTGCATGTTTGTCCCGCGCTGCCGCCTTTCTTAAAAGTCGCTCCAGGGAGCCAGAAAATACGCGGGGTTGCCTCCCCCGATTCGCAACCCGACTGCCGCGTACCCTTTCGCAAACCATTTCGTGAACTCTTCCCGCATCCGCGCCTGCACTCTTTGAATCTCCGGCGCGTTCTGCTGCTGCCAGCGTTCCAGTTCCGTTGGCAATTCAATAACCGCCGGCGCTTCCGCCGGATCTTTCGCTAAATTCTGAATCGCCGCCACCGCCCGCGCCGAATCCAGCCGCCACTCCGCCAGCAACCGGTCCGTCGCCAAACCCCGATGCAGCGGGCTGGTCGTTACGCCGTAAAGGTCCGGCAGATACTCCCTGCAAATCGCTCCCAGCCGGTTCAAATTAAAATGTGCGTTGCGAAGCTCTAGCGGGTCGAATGTCCACTGAATCAGCCGGATTCCCCGGCTCAATGCTTCGTCGCGCTGAAACATCTTCAGCATCCGCCCCACGCCCTTGTCGCGGTAATCCCGCAGCACGCCCGTCATGTGCGAATGCAGATACGCCGCGCCATTGCGCAAACCCACCACCGCGAGCGTATAACCAACCATGCGGCTACCATCAAACGCGCCGAGAACCTGCCCTCCTGTGTGTGCGGCTACCACGAACGCAGTCACTGGCTCGACCTCCAAGTCCGCCTCGCCCCAGATCTGGCGCTGTAGTTCTACGCAGCAATGAAACTCCTCGAGCTTCTCGCACTTGCGGACCCGAATCTCGGCGCTCATTTCCGCGCCTGCGCCTTCGCCATCTCGCGCGTAGGCGATTGCCCTTCCGCATCCTTCGTCGCTTCCCAAAGCGCCTCCATTTCTTCCCTTGGCAAATCCTTGAACTCTCGCCCCGATTCGCGTGCGCGCGCTTCCATGGCGCGAAACCGTCTTGAGAATTTCCCGTTGGCTTTCTTCAACGCAATTTCCGGGTCCACATGCAGGAATCGCGCTAGATTCACCGCCGCAAATAACAAATCGCCCATCTCTTCTTCAATTTTCTTCGGGTCTTTGTCATTGAACGCGATTTCCAACTCCGCTGTCTCTTCCCGCATCTTGTCAATGACCCCATCCGCGTTGTCCCAATCAAAGCCGATTCGCGAAGCCTTGCGTGTTAATTGAAAACCTTCCAACGTCGCCGGCAACGCTCGCGAAACACCATCGAGCAACGAAGCAGCCTCCTTCCCGCCTGCTCCGCTCTCCGGCTTGCTCGCCCGTCGCTCCTCCGCCTTGATCTGTTCCCAGTTCCTCAACACTTCCTTTGAGTCTTTCGCGTGCGTCTCCCCAAAAACATGCGGGTGCCGCCGGATCATCTTGTCGTGAATCTCGCGAATCACGTCCGCCACCGTGAATCGCCCTTCCTCGCTCGCAATCTGCGAATGAAAGACGATTTGCAGCAGCAGGTCCCCCATCTCTTCGGCAAACTTCGCGTCATGTCCTGTGTCGAGCGCCTCCAGCACCTCGTAGGCCTCTTCCAGGAGGTATGTTCGCAAAGTTTGGTGCGTTTGCTCGCGGTCCCAGGGGCACCCCTTTGGGGCCCGTAACCGCGCTTGCACGGCAACGAGTCTTTCAAACCATTCGCCGGGAGTCAAATGTTTCATTTTCCCGGAACGCGCCATCCCCGCATTTTTCTTGGCTCTTTTTCTCTTTTTCTTTGTGTATCCAGACATTGTCTCTGTCAACAATTTCCAAAGTGAATCAAATGTTCCACTTTATAGACCCGCTCCCAGTTTTACAAGCAGCCAGTTTTGGGGCTACTTTAATACAAATCAGCCCGCACGGGGGTAGTGGACCCGCTTGGATTTTTGTTTCGTGACACCACGCTGCGCCATCACGCGCCTTTTGCGTGGTGATTAAGTCAGAAATCCAAACCGGCCCGTTACGCAGCGGCCTCTGGCGACTTCCGTGGGCCAGCCATGCTAAACTGAAACTCGAATTTATAATTGGGGAATTGGCCTTGTCCGACCATAAGCAAGATAATTCGTTTCGCGTAATCGACCGTCGCCCGTTCACTTCAGAGGGGGACCTCCGCCAAGACGTCGTAGAAGAGCAGGAGCGCGAAGCCAAAGTGGAAGCCGCCAAGGCTCCACCACCAGCAGCCGACAAGAAGGCTCCGGCCAGCCCGCCGCCGGCTGACGCGCCAAATCGGCTGCCCGCCTTCGAGAGCCTGGTCCGCATGCTCGGCCAGAACGCCGCCATGGTTCTCGGTGCTTACGCCGACCCGCGCACTGGCCAGCCCATGATCGATCCCGAGGCTGCCCGGGAATTGATTGACATGCTCGACGCCTTGCACGAAAAAACCAGGGGTAACCTAGCGCCTGAAGAAGACGACCTCCTTTTGGACTTGCTCGGTAAGCTCAAAATGACGTACGTCGAGATCAACCAGGCCGTAGCGACCCAGGCAACGACGCAAGCCAAGGCGAAGACGCGCTGAGCGCGCACGCAACAAGCCGGGCCGCGCCGCGCAACGATTCACCGGCTCATTCAAGATGCCTCGCGCTCCGCTAAAAATTACTGTTCTCGGCTCCGGCACTTCAATGGGCGTGCCTACGCTTGGCTGCCCGTGCCGCGTTTGCCATTCAGATGACCCACACGACAAGCGCCTCCGCCCCTCCATTCTCCTCTCTCGCGAAGGCCACAACGTCGTCATTGACACCACTCCCGACTTTCGCCAGCAAGCCATGCGCGCCTCCATCGACCGCCTCGACGCCATCTTGTTGACCCACGGCCACGCCGACCATGTTTTGGGGTTTGACGACATAAGGCCGTACAACATTCGGCAGCGGGTGGCGCTGCCGGTTTACGGCAACGAGGAGACGTTTCGAATCGTCCGGCGGATTTTCGAGTATGTTTTTGACGATAAGCCAACACTGAGCACCGTGCCGAGCGTCGCGCTGACCCTCATCGAAGGTCGCTCGTTCCAATTGCTCGGCATTCCTTTTATTCCAATTCCACTGCTTCATGGCGATATGAATGTGCTGGGCTTCCGCTTCGGCCGTGCCGCATATCTCACCGACTTCAGCGCCATGTCCGATTCTTCCATGGGGCTTCTCGACGGGCTCGACGAACTCATTCTTGATGCGCTTCGCGACGTTCCCCATCCCATGCATCAAACGGTGGATTCCGCGCTGGCGCTCATCGTAAAACTCAAGCCGCGACGCGCCTGGTTCACCCATATTGCACACGACCTGCCCCACGCCGAAACCAACGAACGCCTCGCCAAAATGGGCTTCCCTCACGTGCAACTCGCTTACGACGGCCTGCAATTCGAGGTGCGCGTGGACGCCTCCGACGAAGCGAGCGCAGCGCGCGCAAGTTCGTCGGAAAAGCGCGCCTCGGCTGCCGTGCAGCCTCCACGTTTTTCTACCTTCACTTCTTCCGAAGCGTGGCACTCCCGTTTTGGAAAGTTCGATCAAAGCAGCGTGCTCGCCATCGGCAGCTTCGACGGCATTCACCTTGGCCATCAAGCCATTTTGCGATCCGTTGCCGAGCGCGCCCGCGCGCTACACGCCGTTCCCACCGTGTTGACTTTCGATCCTTCTCCGCGCAAAGTCCTGCGCCCAGAGACCGCGCCGCCGCAAATTTCCACCATCGCGCAGCGCATCGCCGGCTTCAGCGCGCTCGGACTCGAAGCCGCCGTCGTGCTTCCGTTTACCCTGGAATTGTCGCGCCTTGCACCCGAGCAATTTGTTCAGCAAATCCTCCTTCGCGATCTGCGCATCAAAGCCCTGTTTGTCGGTGAAAACTTTCACTTCGGCCACAAACAGGCCGGCGATGTAAATCTCCTGCGCCGGTTGGGCGCTGAACACGGTTTCGAAGTGGTCGTGCTTCCTCCGGTGATCAATCGCGGCGAAGTCGTTTCCAGCACGCTCATTCGCAAAGAAATTGCTGAGGGCGACGTATCCCGCGCCGCGCGTCTTCTCGGGCGCCAGTTCGTCCTCACCGGCGAAGTCGTTTCCGGTACCGGCACCGGCCGCCGCTTCACATTTCCCACGCTAAATCTCGCTTGCGAGCAAAGCCTGCTTCCTCTCCGCGGCGTTTACATCACACGCACCTGCCTCGAAGGCGAAAGCTTCAGCCGCCGCTCCGTCACCAACATCGGCATGCGCCCCACGTTCAACGGCTACGCTCTCAGCATCGAAACGCACATTCTGGATGCATCGTTTGACGCACCGCCGGCGTCCCCGCCGGGGTCTTTGTCTTCGCTCGCCGTCGCGGCGAGCGAAGATGCCGGGCTGAAGCCCGGCGCTACACTTACTTCCCCCAAGCGTATCGAACTCTGCTTCTGGGAACGCCTCCGCGACGAGAAGAAATTCTCCGGCCCCGAAGAACTCCGCGCCCAAATCGCCCGCGACATCACCAACGCTAACAAATTCTTCTCCCGCCTCCGCCGCTTCCGGTCGCTCCGGCAACCAGCCACGGCCAATAGTTGACAGGTTCACCGTTCGCAGTTGACGCGGAAAAAAGACAGAACCATTAGAAGAAGCAGGTAGAAAGCAGAGCTAGAAATTGGCGGAGACCTTCAAGGCTTGCATGCCCGGCCCATCAAGAGGGTAAGCGCTGGTTGGTATCCCAACCAGTTTCCAAAAGTGCTTGCGGCGCGCCTTTTTTCAGTTACAACCGTGCATGCGCAAGGTAAGAAGGCGCCAGGTGGGCAGCAAATTCCAAACAACCCCGCTGCCCACCACCCACCTGAAACAGGGGTGAGGAACGAGGCTTGCTCAACGCAAAAGTCAAACCCGCACCCTAAAAAGCGCAGCGTGCGGCACCCTCTCCTCACCGAAAAGCAGATCCCTCACCCCCATTCCCGCGCTGCCAAGGCAAGCGCCGGACTGAGTTCGGAATGACATTCAGCAGGAAACCAGGTTGCGGCAGGAATTTCGTCCGAACTGAAACGCGCGCGACTACGAGCTGCCTTGTCGGTGATACCCTAGGGCGGGGTGTCGCATGGAAAACCTGTTGCAAGACATTCGCTACAGCGCCCGCCTGCTGGTCAAAAGGCCGACCTACACATCCATCGTGGTCCTCACGCTCGCGCTTGGAATCGCCGCCCTTACTTCTGTCTTTTCTTTACTCAGCGCGGTGCTCCTCCGTTCCTATGGCCCCGTAGACACGGATCGCTGGGTCTACATTTGGGAACATCGCACAAAATCCTCAAGCCTGAATCAAATCAGCGCCTCCATCCCCAACTTCCGTGACTGGAAGGAAAACACTTCCCAGGTATTCTCGAACATGGTCCTCTGGCTGCCATGGAGTTACACGGCCTCCGGCCCCGGTATCAGCAATCCGGAGCGCGTTCGCGCCGCGGTCATTTCCCCCGACGTCTTCTCGACGCTTAGCGTTGCACCCGCGGCTGGCCGTTTCCTCACCCCTGACGACGCGAACAGCGGTGAGCGCCGCGTAATCCTGAGCTATGACTTCTGGCGAAGAGCTTACGCCGCCGATCCGGCACTTCCCGGCAAAACCATTCGCTTGAATGGCGCAGCGCACATCGTCGTCGGCGTCGCACCACGCGGGCTTGCGTTTCCGCCGGAGGATCAGGTCGACGTTTGGACCGTCATTCCGGCAAGCGCCCTGGCTTCCACCGAGCGTGCAGGCCGCGGCTACCGAGTTGCCGCCCACCTCCGCCCCGGTGTAACACCCGGAATGGCGCAAGCCGCCTTGAATGTTGTCGCGGAGCGCCTTTCGACCCAGTTTGCCGAAGACAAAGACTACGGCGCGCTGGTGATTCCCATGCGCGAAGGAGTGGCCGGCAATTTCCGCGCCCCGCTGCTCGCCCTCTCCGGAGCCGTCGGCTTCGCTCTGCTCTTGCTTTGCCTGAACATGGGCTATCTCCGCGTCGTGCACCTCCAGGCGCGCCGGAAAGAAATCGCCCTGCGCGCCGTTCTTGGGGCAAGCCAAGGCGCACTCCTGCGTCAATTGTTCATCGAAACGCTGCTGCTTCTCGGCTTTGGTGGAGCGCTCGGAATTCTCCTCGCTCCAGCCGCGGTACGCCTGCTTCTGTCCTTCGTTCCCCCGCGCGAGATTCCCTGGCTCCATACGCGCTTGGACGCCGTCGCCCTTTTTGGTGTCCTTGGCCTTACCGCGCTTGCCGCAGTTTTTTCCGGACTGCTACCCATTATCAAAACGCTTCGCTCAGAACTCGCCCCCACTCTCGCCGCCGGTCGAGCAACCGGCAGTTCTGTGGCAGTTGGCGGACGCCTACGCGGCGCCATGATTGCCGCTCAAATCGCTATCGCCCTCATTCCGCTTTGCGGTGCGGGCTTGCTTATGCGGAGCTTCGTGCATCTTCTGGAAGTCGCGCCCGGCTTTGATTCCGCGCACCGCCTCACTCTTGCGTTCTCCGCTCCCAAAGCGCGTTACGCTGGCCCCACGGAAATCAGCGCTCTCGCGCAGGAGATCCGCGAAAAAACGCAGGACGTTCCCGGCCTCAAGCAGGAAGGCCTGGCGCAAGCCATCCCCTTCTCACCTGGCGCGCGCTGGCTCCAGGCCATCACCCGTTCCGATCCCAAAGGTCTGCAGAGTTTTTCATCGTTGCCCCTGGTGCGCTATTCCGTCATCACGCCGGGATATTTTGAAGCCATGGGCATACCGCTGAAGTCCGGGCGCCTGTTCTCCGAATCCGATGCCCGCAATGCGCAGCCCGTCGTGATCATCAGCGAGAAACTCGCGCGCCTCTATTTCCCCGGAGAAGACCCTGTGGGCAAAGCGCTGTGGGTCGGTCACGCCGAATCTCTCCCCAACTTCCCGCCACGCATCGTCGCGGGAGTCGTCACCGACACTCACATGTATGCGCTGGACAGCGATCCCGATGCGGCCGCCTGGGTTCCCATGGCGCAGCAGACCGAAAGCGAGGACATTTGGCGCAACCTGTTTTTTGTGGCCAATGCGGAGGGCGATCCGGACACAACGTTGTCAGCCATCCGCCAGCGCTTCCGCTCCATTGACCCCGAGCTTGCCATTGCCGACGCTACCTCGATGACCGACCGCCTGGGCGACTCGCTCTGGCGCGAGCGTCTTAGCTCCAGTGTCCTCGGCGCCTTCAGCCTGGCAGCGCTCGGCATCGCCGTGCTTGGCGTCTTCGGCGTAACTAGCTATCTCGTGGCTCTGCGTTCCCACGAAATCGGCATTCGCATGGCCATCGGCGCAAAGCCCGCTGACATCTGGAAAATGGTGGTAGGTCAGAATCTGATGCTTGTTGCCATCGGCATCGCCTTTGGGCTGGCCGGCACGCTCGCCCTTTCGCGCCTTCTGCAAAGCTTGCTCTTTGCCGTGCGGCCAAACGATCCGTTCACGCTAACCATGGTCGCGGTCGCCCTCACCCTCGCTGCCGTTACTGCGTCTCTGATCCCCGCGCGCCGGGCCGCCAAAGTGGATCCCCTTGTCGCCCTTCGCACCGAGTGATCGGCCTACGGCCGGTGAGATCAGAGTTCCGAGATCAAAGAGCAGGATCGAACCAGAAGAGGCTTCCCCTTGCGCAGGTTGCAGGTTACGCTCAGCGGGGCGAACCAGGACAGTTTGGGTTGGGAGGAAAGAAATGAAAAGAGTCCCTTCTGCAGCCTCTGCCGTAGCCATGGTCGTTGCAGCGGTCGCCTGCGCAACCAGTTTGGCTCAGCAGACCAAGAAGGAGATTGTCGGGATCACTGCGGACGAAGTACGGTGGTTCACGCCGCCTTACTACACCGACGGCAGGCAGCGAGCGCACCTGCTTGGGGACTCCAGCAAAGGCGGCGCCTGGATTGATCGAACGAAAATTCCTGCCGGTGCGCGTGTGCTCGCGCATACGCACCCGCAAGACGAACCCGTTACCGTCATCGAAGGCACCTGGTATCTGGGCGAGGGAGCCAAATTCGACTCCGCGAAGCTCCAAGGCTACCCCACTGGTAGTTTCATTCTCATCCCGGCCGGCGTCCCTCATTTTGTCGCCACGAAGGA
>Ga0126370_10000637_pt1 | contig 14883 bp, 12 predicted proteins | sample PanSoiMetaPlot_3_FD_92586 | JGI IMG/M metagenome (GOLD analysis project Ga0126370, IMG submission 92586) | Tropical forest soil microbial communities from Panama - MetaG Plot_3 | ecosystem: Environmental > Terrestrial > Soil > Tropical forest > Bulk soil | place: Panama | collected 2016-02-17 | reverse complement strand
GACTCAACAGGATGCTCTGCTTTATGACGATCCGCCTGCATGGAATTGGCCATTACGCGAATCGCTCGGCGCAGTGCTGTACCGTGCCGGCCGTTTTGCCGAAGCCGAGCAGGTCTTTCGCGAAAATCTGCGCCGCAACCCGCGCAATCCCCGCGGCCTGTTCTGCCTCTGGCGTTCGGTCCTCTCCCAAGGTCGTTCCGTCGATGCCGAATGGCTTCACCGCCAATTCACCGAAGTCTGGAAAGGAAGTTCCCTCGACTCATCACTCGAGAATTTCTAATTGTCTTAGGCTGACATTGTAGATATGCAAACCACGCAAGCTGGGTCTCGGCTGGTGCGCGAGTGGCAGGCTCATAAACGTTGCACTTTGCCAACGCTCTTCCGGGAGCTTCGCAAGCGCCTTTTTGATCACGTGCTCCAGAGAGGGAGGTGTCAGCGGCCTCACGGTGGTGATCGCTGCCGGCTCCTTTTCCAGAATCGCTGACGCAACGCTGAGCTGGCTCTTGCCTTCAAATGCCCGCTGTGCTGTCACCATCTCGTACAGCACAGCGCCTAGCGAAAAAATGTCGCTTCGGCCGTCGAGCTCTTTTCCTTCGACTTGCTCGGGCGACATGTATTGAAACGTCCCGAGAATCGTTCCTCGTTCAGTCACCGGGGAACTCGGCGTCGTGACCGTGAGCGTCGCCGCCGAAGTCAAAGCGACCGCAGGCTTCGCCAAGCCGAAGTCCAGCAGCTTTGCTCCGGTCGTCGTCAACATGATGTTTCCCGGCTTCATGTCGCGGTGCACAATTCCAGCACGATGCGCTTTGTCCAGCGCATCGGCGATCTGCGCTCCGAATTTCAGCACCTGCTCCAGCGGCAGCGGGCCTTTTTCCAATCGTTTGGCCAGCGTCTCGCCTTCCAGGCACTCCATTACCAAATAACTAAGCCCATCCTGCGAACCGACGTCGTGCAGAACGCAAATGTGCGGATGATTCAAGCTGGAGATAGTCTTGGCTTCACGCTCGAAGCGCTGCTTGCGTACCGGATCGCTGGACATTTCGCGAGGAAGGATTTTGATGGCAACGTTGCGGTCCAGCCGCGTGTCGCGTGCGCGGTATACTTCACCCATTCCGCCAGCACCCAGCGGCGCCAGAATCTCGTAGGGCCCCAGGTGTGTGCCCGAAGCGACGGACATAAGTGCCGTGATTATAGCCTTAGAACGGCAGTAGAACACTTCTTCGGTTGCTCAGTGGCCCGATTAGCCGAAGTGCGTGGTAGTACGGCAGCTCAGGCCAAGAACGCGCGGTTCAACCATCCTTTTCCGAATTTTTGAACCCTCTCCGTAGTGACGAAGAACCGTTTCCGATGAAGCCCCTGCACTCGAGCGCGTTAGGCTGCTACGAGCCCTTTGGCTCAACCCATGCAGATCGTGGCTGACCACGACTGGTTCGTCGGGACATACTCTAGGTTCCCCGATGTACAATTTGCGAAAACGCAAGAAGTCGAGGTGGACATATGTCTTTCGTGCGAGAGCTGCAGAGAGAGATGGGAATACTTCTGCTGTTAGCCACTGGTTTCTTAGCATTCTTTGCTTCGGCACAGTCGCCCCCCTCCGCATCTCTCTCTCCAACCGTAAGAGAGTTTGTCGAAGTCGATGATCCTATCATTGCGCTTGTCCATGTTCGTGTGATCGACGGCACGGGACAGCCGTCGCGCCCCAATCAGACCTTAATCCTCCGTGATGGCAAGATCGCGACAATCGGCGATGCCGATTCCACGTCCATTCCCATAGGCGCCAAAGTTCTAAATCTCCCCGATCGCACAGTTTTCCCCGGAATTGTTGGGATGCACGATCATCTTTTTTACCCACAGCCGGTGAACATGGAAGGCAAGCGAGTGCGCGGAGTTCTGCAGTTTGATCAGCAATCGAGCTTCACTTTTCCTCGGTTATATTTGGCGGGCGGCGTTACCAGTCTCCGCACCACGGCCAGCGCCGAGCCGTATGCCGATTTGAACCTGAAAGCGTGGATCGACGAAGGCAAGATTCCCGGTCCCAAGATTCACGCGACCAGCCCTTATATTGAAGGACAGGGTAACTTCAGGTTACAGGTCCACGAACTTACTGGAAAGGAGGATGCGCGCAAGACCGCAGAGTTCTGGGCAGACCAAGGAGTTACTTCGTTCAAGGCGTTCACGCACATAACGCGCGACGAGTTGAAGGAAGTAATAGATGTCGCGCATAAGCGAGGACTGACTGTAACGGGACACTTGTGTTCGATCACGTTCCGCGAAGCGGCTGATTTGGGCATCGATGATATTGAACATGGCTTCATAGCGGACTTCGGCTGGGATCCGGGGAAGAAATCAGACACGTGCCCGACTTCAGTTGAAGGAAAGGACGCAGTGTTCCTCAAGCTGACGCCGCAGAGTCCGAAATTGCTAGAGCTGTTTCGGTCTCTGATTGCGCATCACGTGGCGGTGACATCGACGCTCACGGCGGTAGAGTGCTGCAGCTCGGAGCGGCCAGCACTGCAGCAGCGACTTCTCGATGCTATGTCTCCACAGGCGCAGGCGGGATACTTGACGCAACGAGCGATGCGCCCGCCGAACACTTCCTTCCTTAAGAAGGAGATGGAATTGGAGTATGCCTTCGTGAAAGCGGGAGGAACTCTGCTGGCCGGACCAGATCCGACAGGTATTGGAGGCATCCTTCCGGGATTTGGCGATCAGCGCGAAATCGAACTGCTGGTGGAAGGTGGATTCACGACTGTAGAAGCTCTTCACATCGCGACAGAGAATGGCGCGCGATTCCTACACGAGGACGACCGGATTGGGACGCTGGCTCCCGGCAAGGTGGGGGACTTGGTAGTCGTTCGCGGAGATCCGTGTGCGAAGGTAGCAGACATTGAGAGTGTCGAAATCGTCTTCAAGGACGGTGTAGGTTACGATTCGGCGAAACTGATTGACTCCGTGCGGGGTCTGGTTGGGCTTCGCTAGTCCCATCGGTGGTCGTACGACGGGCAATTCGGAAGGAATCCGTTTGAAAAAGCACACTTTTCAGGAGAAGTAGGTCCCCCTGGAAGAAATGAAGGGCATCAAGCCTACGGAACTTCCAAAAATCCCGCGGAGTGAGCCGCCGCTGCGTTCTAGGCCCTGATCAGGGGCATTAAATTGGCAAGGGCCTTACCGGACAAATGTGCTCCAGGGTTCCAGAACCAAAATTTTTGACGGGAACAGAATCTACTTGGAAGAATAGTCCGCTTTTCGTAGAAGTGACTATCATGATCGCGTAGGGCTGAATCCCACCCTCTCCGCCGGCTTACTTCCTTCTTTTCAATCGTATATCCAAAGGCTTAGGGGGCACTGAGGGGCACTAAGCTCGCTCCACTGTCATCAGCGTCAGCGCGAAAGGCGCGCAGGAAGCTGTTTTTTCGACTGAGTATGGCGGAGAGGGTGGGATTCGAACCCACGGTAGGGGTTAGCCTACACACGCTTTCCAAGCGTGCGCCTTAAACCGCTCGGCCACCTCTCCGACGTCACGGCAAGAAATTCAGTTTAGCAGAATCCACAAGGGCGCGTCGGCTTAGCGGACTCTGCGCGGCGACATTTTGCCACCGCTCGGTCGGGATTATGTGTTAGAAGATGATGGGGTTATCCGCCCCCCTGCTCGACCAATCATTCTCTCTAAAAAGTGAATCATGCGAACCCAGAAAGCCACGGCATGCTTCTGTTTTATTGTGTGTCTTGTCATTTTCTCTGGCTGTACATCTTCTTCCAAATCCGATCAACCGATCAATGACCTCGGGTCAACTGAATGCCGCTTTGGCAGCAGCGACCTTTACTGGCTGCAACATTACAGTGATCGGCGTCCACCACGGCGGTGCTCCCCAATGGCCATATCGTCTTCTTGGCGGCGACACAACGGGACATTTCCGGCACAATGGTCACCGGCGACGTCATCATTGATCTCGACCAAGACCGCAAGCCCGTCTCGCTGTGAAACTTCTTCGACCATCTGGACGTCAATCGGCGTCCAATGTCGTTTCCTGACTGGACGCACAGCAACTCCATCTTCTATTCGCCCGACGACAAATCCTTGATGGTTTCCATCCATCATCAATCTTGGGTCATCAAGATCAACTACAATGACGGCGCAGGCGACGGCTCAATTCTTTGCAAAGCTCGGCTTTCAGGGCGACTTTGCTCTTCAGTCCGGAACCACCAGCGCGGTCGATCCCGTCGATTGGTTCAGCGCCCAGCACCATGCCAACATTATCAGCACCACTACTGCCGGGACGCTCGACGTCCTCTTATTTGACAACGGCAATCAGCGCGTCCTGCAAGCCAGCCCGCTGGTTCTCTGTGGGCCAGCCACTACGCCCTGCGACAGTCGCGTCCCCATCCTGCATCTTGACGAAGCCGCTAAGACCGCGGACATCGTATGGGTCGACAAACTCGCTCCGGTCTTTTCTTTCTTCGCCGGTTCTGCGCGCCTCTTGCAAAACGGCAACGTCGAGTTCGACGAATGCGCCGCAACGCCGCCACACGCCGCGAACGCGGCAATCTTCGAAGTCACAAAGACTGCGCCTGACCAGACCGTTTGGCAGATGCAGATCGCAGGGCAGAATGCCTACCGCGGCTTCCGCATACCCAGTTTGTACCCAGGTGTGCAGTGGTAGTTGCACGCCTGGAATGACCGGCCACACAGCTTCCAGTGAGGAATCATTCCGCCCGGAGCGCGCGAATGGGATCGGTCCGCGTGGCGCGCCAAGCGGGCAAGAAGCATGCCGCGGCCGCTGCAATGCCCATCACCGCAAAAGCCAAGCCGAAAGCCAGCGGGTCCCGCGGGCTTACCTGATATAGGAGAGTGCCGAGCAGACGTGTTAGGACGAGCGCGGCGCCGGCTCCAACCAGCACCCCGGCTCCGGTAAGCGCCAGTCCGCGCCCGAGCACCAGCCGCAGCAAATTGGAACCGCCTGCACCGAGTGCAATACGCAAACCCAGTTCGCGCGTACTCTGCGAGACCGCATAAGACATCACGCCGTAAAGGCCGACGGTGGCGAGCACTAGCGCGAGTCCGCCGAGCACAGCGACAAGCTCGACGGCGACCATCTGCGAGGAAGTGGATCGCTCAAGTTGTTCCTGCATGGTGATGACTTCGTAAGGAGCGAGGTTAGGGTCGAGATTGTGAACTTCCCGCGTGAGAGCCGAGCCCATTACGGCGGGAGCGAACGGCGTGCGGACGAAGAGCACGCTGCCGGGGCGGCTCGCCTGACGCGTGGATAGATAGAAGTATGGCCGGGGGTTTTCGCGGACGCTGTCGTATTTCGCGTCCTTTGCGATGCCGACGACGGTGTAGGAGCGGCCTTTGACCTGCACACGGTCGCCGAGCGGGATACGATTGTTCCAGAATCGCGCCGCCATGGTTTCGTTTATCACCGCCACTGGCGCGTTTTTGTCGTCGTCGTCGCGGGTGAATTCGCGCCCGGAGACGAGCGGAATGCCAAGCGTGACGAAGTAGTCGGGGCCGACTTCGTTGTATTCAACCACGGGAGATTCGTTCAAGGGCGGGGTGTAGCCATCCACGGCAATCTGCGCTTCCTGGGAACTGACATAACTGAGTGGAACCAGGCGAGCGAAGGCGGCGGACTCAACACCGGGAAGAGCGCGAACGCGGTCAAGAAGGGTGTCCTGAAATGTCTCGGCGCGTGTGGCGTCATAGCCGGACGAAGCAAGGTCGAGGCCGGTGAACTGGACGCCGCGGGCGATGAAGCCGGGGCTCATAGTATGCACACGCAGCAGGCTCTGCAGGAGCAGCCCGGCGCCGACAAGCAAGATAAAACTGAGTGAGACTTGCACCAGGACCAGGCCCGATCGTATCCAGGCGCGTCCGCGATCGCCGACCATGCCGGCAGATTCCATTTTGAAGGATTGCGCGAGGTCGATTTTGCGGGTCTGCATCGCAGGGACCACACCCAGCAGGATGGTCGTCAGCAGGCAGACGCCGGCACTGAGAGTGAAGACGCGCCAATCGAGTTCGCCGGGAAGATGCATTCTGACCCCGCCGCGCGCGGGATAGAGCAAGACGAGCAGGTGGCGGCACCAATAGGCCACGAGGAGTCCGCTGGTGGCGCCGAAAAGCGAGAGCACGAAGCCTTCGGTGAGGAGCTGGTTCCAAACGCGCGCCCGGCCGGCACCTATGGCGAGCCGCACTGAAATTTCCTGCCGCCGCGCGAAAGAGCGGACGAGCAACAGATTGCCAACGTTAGCGCAAGCGATGAACAAGACAAAGGCGACGACCGCGAGCATGATTTCGAGCGTGGGCAGCAGCGTGCCGGCGTTGTTGAACGGCGTGGACCAAAGCGGCCAGAGTCGGAAGCCGCGGCCGCGATTGGTGGCGGGGTAATCTGCTTCGATACGTCGGCCGATTGCGGAGACTTCTTGCTGGGCTTGCTGGATGGTCGCGCCAGATTTGAGGCGGGCATAGGATTCGATCCAGCGCGCGCCGCGGTCTTCGAGCTTGTAGCTGCCGCCCTCAAATAGATTTTCCATCGAGGCAGGGACCCAGAAATTCATGGCCCAACCGACGAACGTGCCGTAGAACCCCTCGGGAGTTACACCGACAATGGTGTGGACTACGCCGTCGAAGCGCTGCGTCTTGCCAATGATATGCGGATCGCCGCCGAACCGATTTTGCCAGAGCTGGTAGCTGATGACGGCTACGGGATGCGAACTCTGGCCGACGTCTTCGTCGGGAAGGAAGCCGCGGCCGAGAACGGGGTGGACTTCGATGGCGTCGAAATAGTTGGCCGATACGATGCTGCCGGTGGTGCGCTCGGCGCGGTCACCGATGCTGAGGGTGGTTCCGGTAATTTTGCTTACGAAAGTGGTTTCGCAGAGGGTGCAGGTGCGCTGGATATCGAGGAAGTCAGGCCAGGACAGCGCGGTACCGCCGGGTTCGTCAGGGGAGGTGCCGCTCATCGCGACGAGGCGCTCTTGATGAGCGACCAAAGGATAGGGCCGGAAGAGGATGCCCTCGATCCAGCTGAAAACGGCAGCGTTGGCGCCGATACCGAGAGTGAGGCAGAGAATAGCCAGGAGCGAGAAGCCAGGATTGCGGCGGAGCATGCGAAGCCCGAAGCGGATGTCCTGGACTGAGTTCTCGATGAAGTTCATGCTTGCGCTCCCCCCTCCCTGCTTCGGATTCATTATGCGCGCAAACAGAATGTACAGCTCAGCCATCTAGGGCAAGTCGGCAATGCCATTTGCGTTTACTCCGGTTGAGTGGCCTGGACTTTGCACTACAAAGTACTTGACAACGCCTAGTTCTCTGGTAGTCTGGCGATGTGAGCGATTTCAAACAATCCGTTGCCGACGCTTTGCGATATTGGGAACTTCGGCGCGTTTTGTATAACGCCATCCTTACGGCTGCGGCGGTCATGTGGGTGGTGCTGACCTGGCCGCATTTCCGTTCGGTTGAATGGATGGGAACTCCCACCGGGGAAACGCATCCTGTGCTTTTGATTCTCACGATTCTCGCTTTTCTGGCCAACGTATGTTACTGCGCGGCATACCTCGTGGATATTCCCCTGCAACTCACGTTTGCTGCATGGCGCAAGTATCGCTGGATCTTGCTGCTTACCGGGACATTGTTCGCTTTGCTGGTCGAGAATTACTGGATCGCCGACGAAATCTATCCGTTCATATCCAAATAAAATTCCACGCCGGGCCTGCTTCCCGCCACCTATCGGCTCGAAAAATGCGCCACTTTGGCCCAGTAGACCCACATGGGAGCGTTACGGCATAATTCTAAGTACAGTGTTTCTAACGCTTCCGGGATCGTCTAATTGGTAGGACATCAGCCTTTGGAGCTGAGTATCCTGGTTCGAGTCCAGGTCCCGGAACCAGATTTTGCCGCTTCTGATGGCGGCGCTGCGCTCAGATTTCGCCTCGCTTCAACTCCCGCATCAGGTAATCACACGAACGAACACACAGCGTCATGATGGTAAGCGTAGGGTTTTGGCAGGGATTGGACGCAAAGCCCGACGCATCCATAACGAACAGATTCTTGACATCGTGCGTTTGCTGAAATTGATTGAGGACCGATTTTTTGCGATCGGATCCTATGCGAGCCGTGCCCGCCTCGTGCAGAGCCCAGCGTGGTGCGGAGGGATGGGCGTACGCCCTTATGTTTTTCGCGCCCGCGGCTTCGAGCATTTCCCCGGCCGACTCGCCCATGTCTTTGATCATAGCGTTTTCGTTTTCACCGTCGGCCATGTGAATCCTCAGCACCGGGATGCCAAAGATGTCTTTCACCGCAGGATCGATTTCGACACGATTTTCCCAGCGCGGCAAGACTTCGCCAAAACCGGTGATGTCCAGGGTCGAGCGCGGCTCACGCAAGGATTTCTTGAACGCGTTGCCAAAGCCCGCTGCGTCCCAATTGAAGTCCAACGAGGATTCGCCTTCGTAGCCGTAGCCGCGAAGGAAGTTTTTCGCGGCCGGCTGATTCTTCAGATTGCGGAAGCGCGGGACATAGATGCCAACCGGTTTGTTGGGTCCGCCTAGCGTCGGCTGGGCGCCAGACGATGGAAATTCGCCGGAGCCTCCGCCGCTGCGAACGTGGGCGGTCAGATAGTGGCCCAGAACGCCACTGGAGTTCGCGAGGCCGCTTGGATATTCACGCGTGGCGGAGTTCAGGAGGACGCGCGTGCTCTCCTGTGTCTGAGCGCACAGGATTACGACGCGCGCGTGCAATTCGCGGGTCTGTTTGCTGTCGCGGTCCACATAGAGGACGCCGGTCGCGCGGTTCGAACCCGTGTCCATCAGAACCTTGTGCACCATTGCCTGGTGGATGATGGTGCAGTTCCCTGTTCGGATCGCGTCCGGCACCGTGGTGAAGGCGGTGTTGAAATAGGAATGCGTCATACAACCGCGTTCGCAGGGGCCGCAATAGTGGCAAGGGCCGCGGCCGTTGATCGGGCGGGTAAGATTTGCAGAACGAGCGAGGGTAACGACACGGTCCAGCTTTGCTTTCGAGCGCTCGCGAAAGACCGTTTCCTGGCAGGTGAGAGGCATGGGCGGTTGGAATTGGCCGTCGGGCAGGTGCTCTAATCCCTCCGCCATTCCGGTGACCCCGACGTAGTTCTCGACCAGGTCGTAGTAACGCTCGAGGTCTTTGTAGCTGAGCGGCCAGTCTTCGCCATAGCCGTCATGCGAAGCGGCTTTAAAGTCCAGGTCACTAAAGCGCAGGCTGACGCGGCCCCAGACGTTGGTACGGCCGCCGGTGACGCGGAGGCGGCCCATCCACAGGAACGGCTGGTCGCCGGGAGTGGTGTACGGCTCTTCCAGATCGTTTATGAACCAATCGGCATTGTATTCAGAACAAGCAAATAGCGATTGAATCGGACGAGTCTTTTGCAAGAGGTCCTTGGCGTGGTTGTGATATTTCAGCTCGAACTCCGGTTTGTGTTCGGTGAAGTTTCGATCGGATTGCGGCTTGCCCGCTTCGAGGAGCGCGACTTTGAGGCCGGCTTCCGCCAAGCGCTTGCTGGCCCAACCGCCCGAGGCGCCCGAACCGACAACGATTACGTCGTATTCCGGCTTGTTCTTGTTCTGCACGAGCCCGATTCCTTTCTTTCCCCGCGGAATGGTAACATCTGCCGCGACAAATGGAGAGGATTCGGCCACAGTGACCAGGGAGCTTCCCCTCGCACCAGGAAAGCAGCAGAGCGTGTCTCGGCGCGAAATGGCGCAAACCCTTTTGTCCGGACTGGCGGGCGGAGCCCTGTTCCCCGTACTGTCGCCCTGGCATCCGGTTCGTGCACACCTCTTGAATGGCGCGCTGCTCGATTCTGTCGACGAAGCTCTGGCCTGGCCATCGCACAAACCGCTCTTCCTTTCCGCAGGCCAGTTTGCAGCCCTGGACAGGATCGCCGAAGCGATCGTTCCCGGATCGCGCCAAGCGCAGAGCGCAGCGTTTATTGATCTTCTGCTGAGCGTGGATTCCGAGAAATCGCGGCGGGAATTAGCCGAGGCCCTGGCGGCATTGGAGGCGGCGGCCCGCCAAACATCCGGAAAAGGCACGGTTGCTGTGAGCGATGCCGATCTGAATGTACTGCTGGAATCGGCGGCAGCCAAGGGCTCGGCGAACAATGCGCACTTTGAAAACTTGAAGGGCTGGGCGGTGGCTGCCTACTACTCGTCGGAGGCCGGCATGCGGGAACTCGGTTGGACTCCAGACCGTGTCTTTTCCTCCTATCCCGCCTGCGCACACGGCGAAAGCCATTCTTAGAAATCACGACCAGGAGAGGAACATGAATCTTCACGAAAACCGCCGCAAATTCCTGAAGACGGCTGCGCTCGCGGGCGCGGCAGCCAGCCTGCCCAAAAGCCTGGTGCCGGCTTCACAAAAATCCTTGCTCGTGTTCACGAAGTCGTCGGGGTTCGAACATCAGGTCGTGAAGCGTGTCGACGGCAAACCCAGCATTCTCGAAAACACCGTGACCGAGCTAAGCAGGAAGCATGGATTCGAGCTTGAATGTTCAAAGGACGGGAAAATCTTCGATTCGGCGGACTTTCACAAATTCGACGCGATGCTTTTCTTTACGACCGGTGACCTAACCACCGAGGGCACCGACAAGAATCCGCCGATGTCGGTCGCGGGCAAGAAGAAATTTCTGGAATCGATTCATGACGGAAAGGGTTTCGTCGGCGTGCACGCCGCGAGTGACACGTTTCACACCGAACCGGACTCCATGGAAAAAGGGACGCGTTACGCTGCTTACGGTGAAAAGTCCGACCCTTATCTGCGCATGCTCGGCGGTGAATTCATCATTCACGGCGACAATCCTCGGCTGCAGACCACCAATCTGATTGTCAACGATCCCAAGTTTCCTGGGCTCGAGGGAGTGACCTCGCCGGTCGAAATGAACGAAGAGTGGTATTCGTTGAAGGATTTCATGCCCGACTTGCACGTGATCCTTACGATCGATACCAGCAAACTGAAAAATGCTTGCTATGAGCGGCGGTCTTATCCCGGCACGTGGGCACGCATGCACGGAAAAGGGCGCGTCTTTTACACTGCGATTGGTGACCGACCGGAAAACTGGCAGAACGTCTTCTTCCAGAATCTGTTGGCCGGAGGAATTCGTTGGTCGCTCGGCGTCGTGCAAGCTGACGTGTCCGCAAACATCAAACAAGTAACTCCGGGCTATGCGGACATTCCACCGCAGAAATCCGCCAAGTCTTAACCCTTATCGGCAAGAGAACAGAGAGCCGCGCCGCCGGCGATACCGGAGTTTTCGCCGTAGTGCGCCGGGACCAGAGGTATTTCGCCGCAGCGGGCATTCACGCACCAGCGCTTCAGCCGTGTCTCGATCTGCTGGAAGTACGGCCGGAACATCTCGGAAACTCCGCCACCGAGAATCAGCACATCCGGCTCGAGCAGGTCAACGATGTTTCCAAGCCAGACGGCAAGAAACTCCTGCGTGTCCTCCAGGATCTGTTGAGCCAAGCCATCGCCCTTCATGGCGGCAACGCCGATCATTTCGCTGCGGATCAGAGCGGAGTCTCCATTCGCCAGAGCCAACAGGTTAGCGCCGGCTTTCCCGTTCGCGGCAACGGCTTCTCGGGCCCTCCGCGCAATCGCGGTTCCGGACGCCAGGGCTTCGATACAGCCTTTCTTGCCGCAATTGCACACCGGACCTCGGTAATCGATGCTGACGTGGCCGCCTTCGGCCGCCGAACCGGTGCGCCCATGAAAAATTCTTCCGTCCATTACGATGCCGGATCCAATTCCCGTTCCAAGGCAGGCGTAAAAGACGTTGCGATAGCCGCGGCCTGCCCCCCACAGGCTTTCCGCCAGAGCAGCTGCGTTGGCATCGTTGTCGAGCTTCGCTGCGACTCCGTAGCGCTGTTCGATCTCCCGAACCAGCGGAAAATCACGCCAGCAGGGAACGTTTGGCGGATTCAGCACCACTCCGGTCAGCGGATCAAGGGGGCCCGGCGCGCAAATGCCGATGGGAATTGGACTGTCAGTGCCGTCATGGTCCTGCAGAATCCTGTCCAATACGGCCGTAACGGCAGCGAATCCTTCCGCTGCCGAGCCTCGCGGATTCATGGGAGCGCGCAGAACTTTCGTCAGTTCACCGTGCTGGTCGACTAGCCCGCCGGCGACTTTCGTGCCGCCGATATCAACACCAATCCTGAATTCTCTTGCGTCTTTCGGGTCTTGTGTCATGGTCAACGTGCAGCCGGTAGAGGCCGCTTTTCCCCAAATGCCGGAACGGCTCGACCAAGACTATAGAAGGCACCAGGCGTGCGCAATTCAAAACCGAGGAACTATGAAAAAGAGTGCGCGACCGCTCGAGAGTCATGGCCAGCGCACCCTTTTGTCGTGATTATAGATGGTGATTGTTGTTAGGCGTTCGCCGTGATGCTGACGGCAAGATTCTGGCCGTTCGCCATAGCCTGATATTGCACTGTGACCGACGTGCCTTCCCTGACTTGGCCGTTGACTTGGGTGTTCTTGTCCACGACAAAATCCATCTTGCTTTTGCTCTCCCCTGCTACTTCGAGGCTGAAGGAATGTCCGCCGTTTCCGATCGCAGCAACTTTGCCGGACACGGTCTTGGACGCCTGCTGTTCCTGCTTGTCGCCCGGGTCCTGCGCGTTTGCGCTTCTGACCGCAGTGCCGACGCCGAGGGTCATGAGTCCTGCCAGCGTTGCGCCGACAAAAAGTTTACGAATCATTGGTTCCACACCTCCTTGTGTGTGGGCGGGTTCGGAGAACTAAGGCACGTTCGGTTCCCTTCTGACAATCCGAATGCTCCCAGCCAAATCAGCGCGGAAAAAGCTCGGTTTCGGGGAATGTCCGGAGAAAATCCGGTGAAGAAGCGCCATTTTGACGCGCGAGGGCTTTCAATTCGAAGCATTTTTTGCAGACGAGGCTGACTTTTTTCTCAGGTAAAGGCCTTAGTGGAAGCGCGGCTGGATTTGTGAACGGACTAAAATCGGACTAAGACCAGAGGTTTAGCGTTCGGAATGGACTATGGCTCGTACCAATATTTGAGGTTGGCTTGTATGTGCGCCGGGACCGGCTTGCCATTCTGACGAGCCGGCTCATACACATATTGTTTGATCTCTGCGACCGCCGTGTTTCGCAACTTCTGCGGACCTGAGAGCACGGTGACTGACTTCACGTGGCCTGTCGCATCGACCAAAGCGTCCACACTGACATTTCCCGTGACGTAGTTGCGTAGAGCTTCGGGCGGCGAAACCGGCTTCACCGAGTAGATCAGTTTTGGCGCCACATAGTCTTCCGCCGCCGTTGCGTTACCGCTCTCTGCTACACGAGCGGCACTGTTCGGTGGGACAGTTGCTGCCGGCAAGACAGTACCGGTGAGATCCTTACTCCGAGAGCCGCCGCGCTGTTTTCCTTCTTTAGGCTTGGCGTCTAGCGCAGTTGGCGGGGTTTCAGCTGTGGCCGAACCGGTTCCCAAACCGTTCTTGCCCCCGGAGTTTTCCGGTTGCGCGTTCGATGTAAGCGGCGCGGGTTGAGCCGCAGCGACTGACTTGGCCGGCGCTACGATCGGGTTGACAATTTTCGCAGCGGGCGGTGTGCCGGAGGTCAGATTCGCTCGGGCGCTGCTCGCAGCGGGTCTGGCTGCGGTTGACTTTGCGATGAACGAATCGAACAGGCCAAAACGATAAGCCGCTATGCCGGCGGCTACGATGACCGCCGCGAAAGCGGCAATGGTCGCAGCCTTGCTGGCTACCTTCACCACCGAACTGGTGCTCTTTTTGGGGTAGGCCACCAGACGCTTCGGGCCCTGGAGTTGTTCTTGCTGAGCCTCCTGAGCAATTAATTGTGCCAGTAGGTTTTCCTGGTGCTGCTTTGGCAACTCGCTGCTGGCAGAATTGTTTGCAACGGCATTTGGCACAGCCGCGGCGCTATCCGAGACCGGAATGCTTTCAGTCAAATTCTTAAGTTGGCGTTGCAGTTCGGACACTTCCTTCTTCAGCTGCTCGACTTCCTGCAAGTCTGGAGGCGCCGCATGCTTGACCGAATCGACCTCTTCATCGCCGCTAGAATCGCTCGCGACCTGGCTTGGCAGCACGGGGGCAGATTTCGGAAACTCAATACCCCAAAAGTCCGGACTGGCCTCGGTAAATTCCAAATCCACATAGCAGCTGGTCGGCCGGAAACTGCGTTTCCGGACGACCTGAGTTACCACTTCCTTGCCCGATTTCTTGTTCGTCAGGAAGAGCAGTTGACCGTCGGCAACTCCTGCCGCAAGGCGGATCACCGCGCCTCTTTCAAATACCAGGACGGTCTGCGTTTCTTCGGAGAAAAGCTCCCGTTTCGCTCCGGCATCGCCCGGACGTGCCCCCGTCGCGATAACGGCAGTTTCAAGCGCCACCGGCTCTTCGGACACCTGTGAGTCCGGACGCAGTACGCCCATAGCGCGGAGGCCAGACTTCATGTTTACTGTTGACGCCAAGTTGCTTGCCCCGGTTGAAGGGTGTGCTTCCTGTGGATGTGTCGCCCAGGTCGCGGCTGGGGGGCACATATCAATCGACGAGCAGTCGCTCGCATTCCAAATGTTCGCAACCCGTTAGTTCCATGGCCATAGTACCTGCGTACTGCCAGTAGACAGCCGTTTCTCACGCTCATGGACGGTTGAAAAACGCGAAAGGAGTGACGGCAAAACGGAGCAATCCTTAGCGCCCCGCCGGACGTAGCCTTGGTGGCGGTCACTTGGACGTGTATTCGCCAAATCGGAAATCTCTAACAATGTCGGCTCTGTCAAGTCCTTTCTTGCGCTTTTTTGAAATTTCTTGTCACCTTTTTTCGCTTTTCGAGCGCAATACTCCCTCCACTCCGAAGAGTGGTCTTCT
>Ga0126370_10000635_pt1 | contig 14897 bp, 7 predicted proteins | sample PanSoiMetaPlot_3_FD_92586 | JGI IMG/M metagenome (GOLD analysis project Ga0126370, IMG submission 92586) | Tropical forest soil microbial communities from Panama - MetaG Plot_3 | ecosystem: Environmental > Terrestrial > Soil > Tropical forest > Bulk soil | place: Panama | collected 2016-02-17 | reverse complement strand
TGATAGCCGAAAAACAAGAAAATCACCACCATGGAAGCTCGAATAAAGTGATAGTCCAAATCCCGCTTGAGAATTCCGAGCTTGGCCAACAGGTTTGCGACGAAGTTCATTGCATTGCCCCCTTGCTGAGATTGATTGCTGCCCCTAGAAGATCGGATAACTCCACCAGTGTCATACTCGGTCTTCGCTGCGCATCACCGGCGGGCATTGTCAACAAACCTCGTCGCGTTTGTCAGCGTGAGCCGATCCATGCCTTTCAGTTCTCTCGTTGACAGCCGCTTCACCGGATAACGCGAATGGCCGCGAAATTCCGAGTTTCTTCATTTTGGAAAGCAATGTTGTTCGCTTCAGCCCCAATCTGGCTGCGGCGCCACGGGGACCTCCGATGGTCCATTCGGTTGCATGCAAGGCCTGCAAAATGAGCGCTCGCTGGGAATCCATGAACGTCCCTCGTACAGCGAGGGGAGCTGCAGGAATTGAGACAGGCGAATTCGCGAAGAGCCGCCTTTCGTCAAGCATGCGCAACGGGTTCGGAAGAACTCCGTTATGACAAAGAATTGCGGCCCGTTCGACCAAGTTCTGAAGTTCGCGCACGTTGCCAGGCCAGGAATACGAGCTCATAGCGTCCAACGTTTCCTGCGGAATTTGTTCGATCCGCTTGTTCATGCGGGTCGCGAAAGTGCCCGCAAAGTGGGCAACCAGGGGCGCGATGTCTTCACGACGTTCCCGGAGCGGAGGCAGCTCGATAGGGAAAACGTTCAGACGGTAGTAGAGGTCACTTCGGAATTCATTGCGACTCAGCATCTCTTCCAGATTGCGATTTGTAGCGGCAATCATTCGAACGCTGATGCGGTGCGTGCGGCAGCTTCCGAGACGCTCGAATTCCTGTTCTTGCAGGACGCGTAAGATTTTGGGTTGCAAGGCCGGGGGCATATCCCCGATTTCGTCGAGGAACATCGTTCCTGTGTCAGCCATTTCGAAGCGGCCCACTTTGTGAGTGAGTGCGCCGGTGAAGGCGCCTTTTTCGTGACCGAAGAGTTCGCTTTCCAAGAGTTCGGAGGGAATGGCGGAGCAATTCAATTTCACGAAAGGGCGCCCGGAGCGGCGGCTGTTGTTGTGAAGGGCTCGAGCTATCAATTCCTTTCCTGTGCCGGTTTCGCCAAGAATGAGTACGGTAGAATCGGTGGCTGCAACGATGCGAACCAAATCCAGAACATTTTGGAGCGTCTGACTGTTGCCGACGATCCCTTCGAATTCCGCGACTCCCGACGCGTTGAGCTTCAGTTCAGTCCAATCCTCGCCGCGGGTGAAGTGCGTTCCGTTTATGAAATCCAAGTCCGGAGGGATGAAATTTTGCGTTGCCATTTGTCTCGCACCTCGGTTCTTTTCGACCTCTTCCGAATTGCGCAGTTCCTCCGTTAGCTCCCTCGAAACTCGCAAGTGCTAAGCGCATCGACCGTAGATGCAGGCAAAATGCCAAAAAGGGACAATCCGATCGGGCAAGGAATATTCGCTGCAAATTACTCCATTGCTGGAGGTTCTTTCGAAAACGCATTCTGGAGACAAGCAGGTCGATCCGACGGATTTGCGACGGATACCCGCCACTGGCTGCGTCTCGCCATTAACAGTTGTCGTTAGTGCGTGACGTCGTTTCCGGATCAGGTTTCAAGTAGGATTGTTGGAAAGTAAGAAGAGCACATCGCAAACATTTCCGGGAACGGGCAGGAAGCAAGGCGAAACTGGTAGTCAGCCAGAGCGAGCAAACAACTAGGCTCTGACGAAAGAGAGCAGCGCAGCGCTTACTGCGCTAGAAAACGTATTTCAGCCCGAACTGTATGAGTCGCGGCGCGACAGATGTACTTCCGATTTTGCCAAAGCTGGGGCTGCCGACGATGGTGCCCGGATTGCCGAATTGCGGGTGATTGAACGCGTTGAAAAACTCGGTGCGAAATTGCAGTGACGCTCCTTCGTTCACTCCCCCGACTTTGGCCGTCTTGGTGAGCGCCATGTCAAAGTTCGCCTGGTGCGGCCCGCGGAACGCACCTCGGCCGAGATTGCCGTACGCCGTGCCATCCCCGATCTTGGGAAACGGGCACGCGGGATTAGACGTGTCAACTGCGGCGCCATTGAAATAGCTGTTCAACCGACCCTCAACGCTTCCTTTTGTCGGTATCTCATTTACGGTGAACCCCGGACATAGCTGGCCGCGCGAGGTGCCCGCGAAACCGAAAATCGAACCGCCCAATGGGTCCGTGATCGTGAGCGCTAGACCGCTCTGAAAGATCGTCACGCCGGAAAGCGCCCATCCGCTCAGGAGTTTCTGACTGACAAAACTCTCGCTTTGGGGATGCGGAAGTTCCCAGAGATAGGTTAGAACAAAGCGCTGCGCGCGGTCGAAATCCGCGGGTCCCCATCGTTGGTGACGGTCGGCGGTGCTGTTGCTGTTCCCGTCTCCTCCCAGGAACACTGCAAAGAAGCCCGCGCCCTCCACGTCTGTGAGCGCTTTGCCGTATGTGTAGGCGCCTTGAAACTGCAGGCCGCGGCTGAATTGCTTCCGCACAGTTGCCTGCAAGCTGTGGTACATGGAAAAGCCATAGGTCTCGATGCCTTGTAGGCCCCCCGGGGCAAAACCGAGAATAGGCACGCGCTCGAACGCATTTGCAACGGTGTTGACCGTGATTCCATTGACGGGATTGCTTGGGCTGGCCAGAAGAGGTTCGTTCGTGTTGAGCCAGGAGGCCAGCCGCGTCCCTCGCGTTCCTAAATATGCGACCTCCATTAGGGTTTTCGGCAGGAACTCGTACTGCGCATCGAGGCTGAACTGCTGCACCATTGGGGAATCGTAGCCCTCCGCGACGAAAAACGTCGTGAGCTGTGAGGTTGGTGTGCGCAGCGGGAAAACGCCTGGCCGCGGAGGAGGGTTGAAGGGAACCTCGAAGGTTGCCAAGGCGTTGCTCGCTCCCGAGAGGATATGGGAGCTGACAAAAGGCGGGGAGAGGCCTGTCTGAAGAACTGAGGTGCCATTTGTTCGTGTGTAGAAGATCCCGTATCCGCCGCGCAGCACTAGATGATCGGATCGTGGCAATGGCCGCCAGGCGAAACCGAAGCGCGGGCCGAAGTTGTGCAGCGGCGTGTCCGTGCGGGCGAGAGTCTTGCCGGAGAGCTTCGTAACACCAGTTGGGATGGTCAACGGAAAATTCGAGGGGACTACCCAACCGGCCAGCGTTCCGGCTGCAACTTCGGAATTGGTGCCAAGAGCCAGGCTCGGCCAGACACTGCTGATGCGCCCCTGGTCGTCGCTGACTCCTCCGTTGATTTCCCACCTGAGCCCGAAGTTCAGCGTGAGCCGGGGACTGAGCTTGAAATCGTCCTGGAAGAAGCTAGCGTAGTTCGTTGCGCGGTAGGCTTTCGATTCAAGCCCAGCAATGCCCCACGTCAGAAAGATGTTGCTCACGGACGTACCGTTTTGTGCAGAGCTCTGGCCCAGCAGGAAATCCGGAAAGCTGAGAAGGTCGAGGAGTCCACGCCGAGGGCCTGGGTCGTTGAAATTAAATTGCGCACGCTGTATTTGGAAGCCGGCTCGCAGCGTGTGCCGGCCGCGCGTCCATGCAATCTGGTCCGCATATTGAAACTGATTTACCGCGGAGTCCGAGTCGTCGTTGAAATTTCCACCGATGGTGAACAAGCCGTTTACCGTAATGACCGGCATCTTGGGGAAGGCCGGCTCGCCGGGGGCAATGCCGACATCTTGGTCCTGGATTTTGCTCTCGCTCGTAAGGACTCCCGTATTCCGGTAAAAACTCACGAGCGCCTCGTTCACGAAATGTGCAGACAACGCAGAGGTGAGTTTCAAAGAGGCCAGGTGGTTTCGAAAGATGGCCTCTTGAGCCGAGCCGGGAGTGCACGCCACAAACAAGCAAGGACTAAAAGGAGAGAACTGGGGAGCGCGGGAATAGAAATAGCGTTGCGCTAAACGCTCTGTACTGGAGAGGACAACATCCGTGTTGATCAGAAACTGGTCCTCATCAAAGCGCCCTGGCAGGCTATAAGCCGAGAAGCCTACGCCATTGGTGATCTTTTGGGGTGTAGGGATGAGAAAGGTTCCGTCGGGAATCTTGAGATTCAGGAGCTTGAGAGCCACTGGGTTGATGTTGGAGCCGTCGCAGGCAACGGTAGCACCACCGAAAATCCCACTTAGCCCGCAGAACTCCTGGCCGAGCGTCCCAGCCGAGCGGTCGTTGGTAAGCGGGGGCAGGAAATTACTAGAGAGCGAACTCGGGCTGAGGCCGTTGATCTGGCGGGTTCCCTCGTAAGAGCCGAAAAAAAAGACGCGGTCCTTGATCATCCGACCACCAAGACTCCCGCCAAACTGATTCTGCTTCATGGCCGGACGGGGCTGATCGTTCTCGTTCAAGAAGAAGTCGTTTGCGTTGAGCACATCGTTTCGGAAGAATTCGAACAAAGAACCATGCAACTCGTTTGAGCCGGATTTCGTGACCACTTCTACATTAGCTCCCGCGCCGCGCCCGTAGCCTGCATCGAACAGCGCGGTCTGTACCTTAAATTCCTGAATGGCGTCCGGATTGGGAATGGGAACGCCGCCTTGCTGGAGAAAATTCGCTGCCCGGCCGCTGCCGAAGTTGTTGGCATCGGTTCCGTCCATTTGAAAATTATTGCTGGTGTTGCTGGCTCCGTCGACGTAGAAATCCTGGGTGCCTTTGCCCAGCTCAGCGGCGTTGTTTACGTCGGCGATTACTCCGGAAGACATGGTCAAAGCCTGTGTGTAGTTACGAGTGGAAAGGGGAAGTTCGGTGATCGTGCGTTCTTCGACCACAGTTCCCAGCGAGGCGCTTTGGGATTGCACCAACTGAGCGGTGGAAGTGACTTCTACTGTTTCTCGCTTTTCGCCCAAGACTAATTGCACATTGAGGGTGGTGATCTCGGTCACTACCACCTTGATCGCGGGCGGGGCGAGAGTCTTGAATCCCTGTGCAGCAAACCGCAAAGAATACCTTCCCGGGGGAAGCAGGCTGATGCGATAGCTTCCGCTTGCATCGGTTTCCGCCGTGCGCGTAGCGCCGGTGGCTCGTTCGGACGTCGTAATCGTGACCCCTGGAATAGCTGCGCCGGAAGGGTCCGTGACAGTCCCCGTGATGGCGCCTGTGGTCACGGTCTGCGCGTGCAGGAAAGTAGCGAGAGTTAGCTCACATAGAGCCGCGGCAATCGATCCGGCCAAGCAGTTTCGCCTCATCAACGCACTCCTTTTGGGCCGACGCGCACTTCCGCCTCAAGCTTCAGTAGTAGCGGAGGCAGATCGCTGAAGGACGGTGAGGTCGGTCAGGTCGAACATTTCCGCGACGGTCTGGCGAAGTTGGGCTGCCTGCGCGTTGTAAGGATTAAGAAGGGGCTGGATCGCAGCGGTGGGCACGGTGCGGAAGGGGCGTTCTCCGGCCGGGGTTTCAATCAGCCGCAGGAAAGCTTCGACGACCGGGTCGGGTCCGGGCGTATCCGGTTCGTCAAGCGCGGCATCGAAGGTGGCTTTAATCCGCTGGAGACGCTCCCCCGTGGGGCCGTAATCGGCGACACGGGCCTGATCAGCCGGACCGGGCCATTTTTCGTGAATAGGTGTACGGTGAATGCCTGGTTCGACGATAACTGAATCGATGCCGAAAGGACTGAGTTCGAAACGGTAGGCATCGGCCAAAGCCTCGAGCGCGAACTTACTCGCGCAGTATATTCCCGTGGTTGGGAACACGAGGCGGCCTCCTGCGGAGCTCACGTGAATCAGCAAACCGCTACCCTGGCGCCGCATTGACGGCAATACGGCGCGGTTGACGCGAGCAGCGCCGTATAGATTGACCTCAAACAATTGCCGGAGTTCTGCGATGGTGAATGCTTCGGTTAGGCCCAAAGGGGCAATTCCCGCGTTGTTGATTGCGACGTCGATGTGGCCCGCCTGAGCGAGGGCTTCGTGAACGGCTAGGTCAACAGAGGCGTCGTTGGTGACATCCAACTCGAGGACGTGAAGCGCACAACGTTCTTTCCTGGCAAGAGCTTGGAGAGCGTCACGATGGGAGGCGTTTCGGGCAGCGACGTCCCGCATGGTGGCAAATACGGTAAATCCGCGGCGAGCGAGATTCTCTGCGGCCGCGCGGCCAAAACCAGTACTCGCTCCGGTGATTAAGACGACCGTACTCATGGTTTCCCACCGCCTGTGCAGAATGGGGAGAACAGACCGAGGCGGGGCGCCGATTCCATTCACACCCACGAGTGATAAGTCCGGTGCTGAGGTTGCAAGGTGGATTATGCAGTCAAAATGCCAAGAAGAGAACTCTTCATCAGGCGGGGAATATTCGATGCAAATTGTTCCATTGCTGGGACTTCCTTAAGAAAGGTGCATGGGAGCAGTCGAGTCAATCTGACGAAGTCGCGACGGATATCCGCCACTGACGGGGTCTCGCCACAACAGTGTCACCGCTGGTCGTGAGAATCCTCGGGCGGGCCACTCAGGCATGTTCTCGGGCGCGTCGTCGGGGCTTTGATTGCGGAGCAACTGGAGGCGGCATTACAATCCATAAGAAATCCTTTCCGTTCGCCGCCCGGCTCCTTTCGTAGTTGCTTCGAAAACAGAATCGGAAGCACTCCGACCGAATCGTTATGGACGTAAGGCTCAAGTCATAACATCAAAGGAACGCCGTGGACCTCTCAGAATTTGCGCTCCAGCCTCTTCGTGAGGACGAGGAGTTTATTCTGTATCGTGGCCGACCGAGACGAACGGAAGGGTCGTCTATTCTGCTTCTAGCACCTGCCTTAAAGCACCCTCGCCTCGAAACTCTCACCAAGATAAACGACGAATACGCATTGAAAAGCGAACTTGACACAACTTGGGCAGTTCGCCCGCACGATTTGTCTCAATACAACGACAAAACGGCGCTGGTGCTCGAAGATCCCGGCGGTGAGCCTCTGCATCGCCTTCTTCAAGGGCCGATGGAAGTAAAGCAATTCTTGAGCTTGGCCATTGGTCTCGCAGCCGCACTCGGCCAGTTACACAAGCGGTCGTTGATGCACAAAGATCTGAAGCCCTCGAATGTCTTTGTTGACCCCGCGAGCGGCCATGTCTGGCTGACGGGTTTTGGAATAGCTTCGCGACTTCCACGCGAACGGCAGTCTCCCGATCCACCCGAGTTCATAGCTGGAACCCTTGCCTACATGGCGCCCGAGCAGACCGGGAGAATGAACCGATCGATCGATTCCCGGAGTGATCTCTACTCCCTCGGGGTCACACTCTATGAAATGCTGACGGGTAGTTTGCCCTTCGACGCTTCGGATCCCATGGAATGGGTGCATTGCCATGTCGCGAGACAACCGGTGCCGCCAAGCGACCGGTTGAACAATGTACCGGGCTCCGTCTCAGCAATCATTATGAAGTTGCTCGCCAAGACAGCCGAGGAGCGCTATCAGACTGCTGCCGGCGTTGAAAGCGATCTCCGCCGCTGCGTTGCTGAATGGGAGACTCGCGGCAACATCGACGAATTCGAACTTGGCGAACACGACGCGTCCGACCGGCTGCTGATTCCCGAGAGATTGTACGGGCGGGAGCGAGAAATCGAGACATTGCTCAAATGTTTTGATCGGGTCGTAAAAAGCGGCACGCCAGAGTTGGTGCTCGTTTCCGGCTACTCGGGTATCGGAAAATCTTCCGTTGTTAGTGAACTCCATAAGCCGCTCGTTCCGCCGCGCGGCCTTTTCGCCTCCGGCAAGTTCGACCAATACAAGCGTGACATTCCTTATGCCACTTTGGCGCAAGCGTTTCAGAGCCTTGTCCGTTCACTTCTGAGTAAGAGCGATGCAGAACTCGGCATCTGGCGCGGCGCGTTTCGTGAGGCGTTAGGCCCGAGCGGGTTGCTCATGGTGGACCTTGTCCCCGAGCTGAAGCTCATCATAGGAGAACAACTCCCGGTTCCCGACCTTCCTCCACAGGATGCGCAACGCCGGTTCCAGTTGGTCTTTCGGCGTTTCATTGGGGTATTTGCGCGGGCGGAACACCCGCTGGCCCTATTTCTCGACGACTTGCAATGGCTCGACCGAGCGACACTCGATCTACTGGAAGATCTTTTGACCCAGACGGACGTGCGGCATCTGCTGTTGATCGGTGCTTACCGCGACAACGAAGTCGATCCCGCCCATCCACTAACACGTAAGCTCGCTGAGATCCACCGGGCGGGGGCTGCAGTACAGGAAATTGTTCTTAAGCCGCTGTCGCAGGAAGACTTGGGACAGTTACTTGCGGATTCTCTCCACTGCGAACAGGAACGCGCCTTTCCGCTGGCTCAACTGGTCCACAAGAAGACAGGCGGGAATCCGTTTTTCTCGATCCAATTCATAACCGCGCTCCACGGTGATCGTTTGGTTGTCTTCGACTATCGCGAAGGACGATGGTCATGGGACCTGAATCGCATTCAGGCCCAGAAGTATACGGACAATGTGGTGGACCTTGTAGTCGGCAAGTTGAACCATCTATCCATTGAAACCCAAAGAGCATTGCAGCTGCTGGCGTGCTTGGGCAACAGCGCAGACATCTCAGTGCTGAGAATGATTTCGAACGGCTCAAACGATGTGCACAGAGACTTGCGGGAAGCGGTCCAAGATGGCCTTGTCGTGCGCTTGGAAGACTCCTATAAATTCCTCCACGACCGTGTCCGGGAAGCAGCCTACTCTTTGATTCCAGAAGAATCACGCGCGGAGGCCCATCTCCGGGTGGGACGGCTGCTCGCGGCGCACACTCCTCCCGAAAAGCGGGAAGAGAGCATCTTTGAGATTGTCAATCAGCTAAACCGGGGGGCTGCCCTGATCACTTCCCGCGACGAACGCGAGCTACTGGCCGAACTCAACCTGCTCGCGGGCAAGCGGGCAAAGGCCTCCACGGCCTATGCCTCAGCGCTTAACTATTTCATCGCCGGTTCCCAAGCATTGGGAGATGGCTGTACGGAGAGCCGCCATGACCTCACGTTTCAGTTGGGATTGCACCGCGCCGAATGTGAGTTTCTGAGTGGCCAGCCGGCGGCTGCGGAAGAACGGCTATCTGCACTTTCACCCCGCGCAAGAGACGCGGCCGAGATGGCGGCGGTGGTGTGCTTGCAGATGCACGTTTACACGACCCTCGATCAGAACGATCGCGCGGTTGCAATCGGTCTCGACTATCTTCGACATCTGGGAATGGAGTGGTCGCCGCGGCCGACAAAGGAGGAAGTACAAAGAGAATACGATCGAATCTGGTCTCAGGTTGGTGGCCGGGAAGTCGAAGACCTCATTGACTTGCCATTGATGACCAATCCGAAGGTCCTCGACGTTATCGATTTCCTCACGGAGTTCTTTGTCGCCGCATTGTTTAGCGGCGAGGCCTTATCGTCACTCGTCATTTGCCGAATGGTGAATCTCAGTGTCGAGCATGGCAACAGCGATGTCTCCTGTTTCGCCTATGTGTGGTTTGCGATCATGGCTGGATCGCGCTTCGGCAACTATGAAGCTGGATACCGTTTCGGACAGCTCGGGTATGATCTGGTCGAAAAACGCGGACTGAAGCGTTTTCAAGCTCGGACCTATCAGTGTTTCGGCAACATCGTCCTACCATGGACAAGGCATGTACGGAACGGTCGCGACCTGCTGCGTAGGGCTTTCGATGTTGCGAATGAAACTGGTGACGTAACTTATGCGGGTATTTGCTGCGAGCACCTGCTCAAAAACATGCTAGCAGCAGGAGATCAATTAGTTGAGGTGCAACGCGAAGGGGAGAGCGGTCTTCAGTTCGCGGAGAAGTTTCGGTACGGGCGCATCGTCGACCACATTAAACCGCAGCTCGGACTTGTCCGGACGCTTCGCGGCCTGACTCGAAAATTCGGATCCTTTGATGATGACGAGTTTGACGAACTTCGCTTTGAGCGGTATCTAGCGAGCAACCCGGCGTTGGCCGAACCTGAGTGCTGGTATTGGGTGCGAAAACTGCAGGCCCGTGTTTTTGCCGGAGACTATGCTGCGGCCGTCGATGCCTCGTTGAACGCGCAACGCCGGATTTCGACATCACCTTCACGATTCCAGGTGCTCGACCCTCTCGAAACGGCAGAGTATCACTTCCATAGCGCACTTTCCCATGCGGCATCGTGGGATTCCGCATGTCCGGAAAAGAAGCGCCACCATTTCGAAGCTCTTGCCGTGCACCACAGACAGCTCGAACGGTGTGCGAAAAATGGCCCGGAGAATTTCGACAATCGCGCCGCGCTCGTTGCCGCTGAGATCGCGCGAATAGAAGGTCGCATGTCCGAGGCCGAACAGCTTTATGAACGTGCCATCCGCTCAGCACACACAAACGCCTTCGTCCACAATGAGGCGCTCGCGAACGAATTCGCCGCCCGCTTCTATGGTACTCGTGGTTTACGGAAGATCGCCCAAAACTATCTGATGGACGCGAGGTACAGCTATTTGCGTTGGGGAGCGGATGGAAAGGTACGACAACTCGACGAGTTGTATCCGTACCTGAGAGAGACGGAGCGATTTGCCGGTCCCATGAGCACCATCGCGACACCGGTCGAACAACTAGAGCTCGCTACGGTTATCAAACTTTCTCAAGCCGTGTCGGGCGAGATGATTCTCGAAAAGCTCATCGAATCGCTTATGCGAATCGCAATCGAGCATGCTGGCGCAGAGCGAGGGGTTCTTATTCTTCTCCGTGGCGACGAACAGCAAATCGAAGCCGAAGCAAGCGTTGCGCGAGACAAGATCGAAGTGACCCTCCGGCGGGCAGCCGTTACGCCGCGTGAACTCCCGAAATCCATACTCCAATATGTGATTCGTGCGCGGGAAAGTGTGATCCTGGACGATGCTTCGGTCAGCAACTCATTTTCGGAGGACGATTATGTGCGGGAGAGGCGGCCGAAGTCGGTCTTCTGCTTGCCTGTTGTCAAGCAAGCGAACCCGATCGGTGCACTGTATCTCGAGAACCATTTGACGCCGGGAGCATTCACATCCGACCGTATCGCGGTGTTAAAGTTGCTGTCCGTACAAGCAGCAATCTCACTGGAAAATGCCCTCCTCTACAGTGACCTGCAACGGACGGAAGCCTATCTGACGGAAGCTCAACGACTGAGCCTTACGGGCAGCTTTGGATGGAACATTCCCGACGGTGAGATCTTCTGGTCAGAGGAAACTTACCGGATTACGGGCTACGACCGGAACACAAAACCCACATTGGAAGCAATACTTCAACGGACCCATCCTGAAGATCGCGCCAGAGTTCAACAGGCGGCCGAGAAAGCATTCACAAATAAGAGCGTTCTGGATTTTGAGCATCGTTTGCTGCTGCCCGACGGGTCTGTGAAGCACGTGCATGTGGTTGGGCGTCCGGTGAGGCATCCTTCAGGCAGAATCGAGCTGGTGGGAGCGGTGAAAGATGTGACGGCTGCCAAGCTGGCGTATCAAGAGATTCAAACGCTGAAAGAAAAGCTTTACAGGGAAAACCTGGCGCTCCGAGACGAAGTCGACCGGGCCTCCATGTTTGAGGAAATTGTCGGTACTTCCGCAGCCCTGCAGGCAGTGCTTGATCGAATTGCCAAAGTCGCACCAACCGATTCCACAGTTCTCATCACTGGGGAAACAGGTACTGGCAAGGAACTGATTGCCCGTGCGTTGCATAAACGGTCAAAGAGGTCCGGACATGCCTTTGTCAGCGTGAATTGTGCCGCGCTTGCGCCGTCGCTCATCTCATCTGAGCTATTCGGCCACGAGAAGGGAGCTTTCACTGGTGCCATCCAACGTCGGCTCGGCCGCTTCGAACTGGCTGACGGCGGAACGATTTTCCTCGACGAGGTAGGTGAACTCCCACCGGACACACAAATCGCACTCTTGAGAGTCCTGCAGGAGCGGGAATTCGAACGAGTCGGAGGAGCGCAGACCATCGCTGTGGACGTCCGGGTAATCGCGGCCACGAACCGTGATTTGGAAGCCGCTACGTCGGCCGGCACCTTCCGACGCGACCTCTTCTACCGCCTGAATGTGTTCCCGATCCATGTGCCTCCTTTGCGCGAGCGGAAGGACGACATTTTGATGTTGCTCGAATATTTCGTTAACCGCTTTGCCAGCCAGGCCGGCAAGAATTTCCGCTCCTTTGACAAGAAAACACTGCGACTCTTCCAGAAGTACGAATGGCCCGGAAACATTCGGGAGTTGCAGAACCTCGTCGAGAGATCGGTGATTCTAAGTTCCGCTGATGTCTTCTCCGTAGATGAGTCATGGCTGCCGATGGAATCGTCGAGTCCGACACCTCGGATTCAACCGACGGCACGGGTCGAGGTCAATCACATCGGGGAAAGAGAAATGATCGAGGCTGCTTTGACTGAGAGCAGAGGCCGGGTTGCGGGGTCGGCCGGGGCCGCTGCGAAGCTCGGAATCCCTCCAACTACTCTTTATTCCAGAATCAAGGCTTTGAACATTCAAAAAAGCAAATTCAAGTTCGGCTGAACGTCCGCTTACGAAAATTATCAAAATTACGAACTTTACGAAATCTTGTGAAGAGAAGAGCTTTCTGGCATCCCCCATCCGCTTTATTTTCATTCGATTACGAATGGCTCGAAGCTTGCAGTCTTAGAACTGAAATGCTCGTGGCAGGCTGCCGCCGCAGGCGTGATCAACCACAGAAAGGCTCTGCAATAGCCCATGGCCTTGAGAGTCGAGCGACTTGTGGCTGGAGAGGACGTCGTTGTGTTGCGCGTGAGTGGGCGGATTGACGCTGAGGGCGTGGACACGCTCAGAGAACTGCTAAAGCGGGAGGAGGGCAAAGTGGCAATCGATCTCAAGGAAGTCACCCTCATAAATCGAGATGCAGTCAGGTTTCTTGCTCATAGCGAAGCAAACGGAGTGGAACTTAGAAATTGTGCGGACTACATCGGTGAGTGGATTAGCAGGGAAAGAGGCAGGAAATAGTGTTTATACCGAACACGGGAGATTGAGATGACCTTGCAGATCTTTGATCCAGATACGAACAGGATTAGATCAAGCCCTGAAATCTCGATGACAGGGTACCCCTCATCCAAGCATTCACCGTCATTCGATTCTTTGGTCTACTTCGAAGAGAACGTTCAGGCCGAGTTCAGAGAAATTGTCGGAGAGAGCCCGGCGTTGATGAGTGCACTGAATCTGGTGTCCATAGTGGCACCCACGGATTCGAGCGTGCTGATCCTGGGCGAGACAGGAACCGGCAAAGAACTGATCGCACGCGCAGTACATCGGTTGAGCAGTCGGGGCGAAAGGCCATTCGTGAAACTGAATTGCGCAGCCATCCCCTTGGGGCTGCTGGAGAGTGAGTTGTTCGGCCACGAAAAGGGTGCATTTACCGGGGCTATCGCGCAGAAAATGGGGCGGTTCGAACTCGCGGATAAAGGTACGCTTTTTCTGGATGAAGTCGGCGACATCCCGCTGGAACTTCAGGCGAAACTCTTGCGCGTCCTGCAAGAGCAGGAGTTTGAGAGGCTAGGCAGCAACCGTACGCACAAGGCGGATGTCCGCCTGATCGCAGCCACACATCGCGACCTACCTTTGATGGTAAGACACGGCACATTTCGGGAGGACTTGTATTACCGACTGAAGGTGTTTCCGATTCAGGTTCCGGCTCTGCGGCAAAGGACTGATGACATTCCGAGACTGGTCTGGCATTTCGTGGGTCTCTACGCGCAGCGAATGAAGAAAAGAATCGAGCAAATCCCCACGGAGACGATGGATGCGCTGGTGCGATACCGTTGGCCTGGAAACGTGCGGGAGTTGCAGAATTTTATCGAGCGGGCTGTAATTCTTTCTCCTCACCTGGTGTTACGAGCCCCGGTAGTGGAACTTGAACCGTCCAGCGTTAGCGGCAAGTGTAGCTTGCCAGTCAGCGCGCTTACTGAGGTCGAGCGAGAGCACATTCTCCGTGCGCTGGAAGCAAGCAATTGGGTGGTCGGAGGACGGAATGGCGCGGCCGAGCGTCTAGGTATGAAACGAACCTCATTGGTATACAGGATGCGCAAGCTTCGCATCTGTCGCCACGCGGTCTCCGCTCACGTATGAGAGCAGTCGGAGGCCCCGCCGTGCACGAGCAATTGGTCACTTCACTGTTCGTCGCGATGTAGGGCCGCGAAACTGGCCTCTAAACCGTGACAGGGCGGGCTGTTCGGGCATAAAGTAGTCTGTAGCCCGGCATGAAGCTGGCGCGTGTCAGGTCGGTCTGCGATAGGCGTACCTGAGATTTTCTCGGGCAATGGCGGAAGACACTCGCCACCCATCGTACCGGCATCTTGGAACCAAGAATCGCGTAGCCGAATCTAACACCGCAAGGAAGGACAGTTCATGGAGGAAGCAGTTCAGTCTCTTGCGGAAGTCGTGGGGCGGAACGGACGGGAGGTAGGCCACTCGGGTCTGTTTTCCATCGAGGGTGTCCTCAAGCTGCAGAAGTTGATCTTTGCCGGCTCCCCTTTGTCCGAAGTTCTCACCTACATAGCCCAGTTGGTTGAAGCGCAGGCCGAAGGTATGTCCTGCACGATCTGGCTTCCTGATGAGGACGGGAAGGAACTCTACTGTGCCGCTGCACCCAGTCTTCCGGGGTTTAGCACGCAGGTAGGAACTATGGCTGTCGGTCCGAAAGGCGGATCCTGCGGCACTGCGATTTTTCGCAGAGAGCCGGTGTATGTAAGCGATATTTTGACCGACCCCGCCTGGGACTTGTACCGAGGGCGCGTCTTGTCTTATGGAATTCGTTCCGTTTGGTCGCGTCCGTTGTTCACAAGCGAAGGCAAGGCTCTCGGCACTTTTTCCATCAACTATCGTGAATCACGCAGCCCCGGTGCGAAGGAACTGCAGTTGATTGAGAACGCCAG
>Ga0126370_10000633_pt1 | contig 14918 bp, 4 predicted proteins | sample PanSoiMetaPlot_3_FD_92586 | JGI IMG/M metagenome (GOLD analysis project Ga0126370, IMG submission 92586) | Tropical forest soil microbial communities from Panama - MetaG Plot_3 | ecosystem: Environmental > Terrestrial > Soil > Tropical forest > Bulk soil | place: Panama | collected 2016-02-17 | reverse complement strand
GTTCGCCATTAGCCTCGCTTTTTGTATTGAGCGTGTCCTCGTGAAAGCTTGGGCAGAATGTCGAGTCGTTTTCGGCGGTACCGGGGAAGTCGGGGCAAGCTGCTGATCGAGCCTAGAGGCCAGCGAGGACGGCGTTCAGCCGGGGAGGAATGGTTCGATCGCCCCGCCGCCAGGGCGTGGTTCTTCCTGTGCTTATTGCTTGCCGCAGCACATTCGCTCCGTTCTGAGAATCCTCCCGGGCAGGCGCACGACGGTTCTCGGGAACGCGGCGTCATTGTGGGCATTGAGTTTCGCGGAAATCGCCGCATTCGCAAGGACACCCTGAAGGCGCGCATGTTCTCGAGAGAAGGCGACGTTTTTAGCGAAGAAACGCTGCGGCGGGACTTCATGGCGCTCTGGAACACGCAGTTTTTTGAAGACGTGAAACTCTTGGTGGAAGATGCGCCCGCGGGACCGAACGGCCAGCAGAGAAAGGTCGTGATTTTTGAGTTGCGAGAGCGGCCGCTCATCCGGCGAATCGAGTACCAAGGCCTTCATAGCGTTTCTGAATCGGACGTATTGGACCGGTTCAAAGAGCGCAAGGTCGGCCTCACCGTCGAAAGCCAGCTGGACCCCACCCGGATCAAGCGCGCCCAGGTTGTGCTCAAGGAACTGCTCGCCGCACACGGACGTCAATTTGCCTCGGTTACGCCCCTGTACGAGCGCCTTAGCTCGAGTAATGCCGTGCTCCTGATTTTCCAAGTCGAGGAAGGGCCGCGGGTCAAAGTTGGAAAAATTGCCTTTACCGGGAATCACGCCTTCAGCGATCGCAAGCTGCTGCGCGCGATGCGGCATGACCGGCCCTACGCCCTACCGCTGCGTTTCACCGAGATCAACGTTTTTTCGAAAACCTACGACCGCGACAAGCTGAACGAGGATCTGGAAGTCGGCATACGCGGCTTGTATCAGGACAACGGCTATTTCCGGGCCCTGGTGAAGGAGCCCGTGGTCGAGACCGTAGACACGGTCGGCCATCGTCTGGGTGTTCCCCTCTCGGGGGAGAGCCACGGCAAAGCCGCCAACATCACGATTCCCATCGAAGAAGGGCCGCGCTACCACATGGGCGCGCTGAAGATTGTCAGCGCCGATCCGGACCAAGCGCTGTCGCTCAAAGTCGATGCGCTCAAAGCTGTCTTTCCCTTGAAACTTGGCGACATCCTGAACGTTTCGAAGCTCCGCAAGGCGTTAAAGGACTATGCCGACCTCTACGGCGAATACGGATTCATCGACTTCACGCCGGAGCCGGAGTTCGATGCCGACGATCGCAACAAGATCATCAACGTCACGCTGAAATTCGACGAACAGAAACAGTATTACGTCCGGCGAATCGATTTTTCCGGAAACACCACCACGCGTGACAAAGTGATCCGCCGGGAGCTGCTTTTGGACGAGGGGCAGCTTTTCAACCGCCGGGCCTGGGAATTGAGCATCCTGCGTCTCAACCAGCTTGACTATTTCGAGCGCCTCGAGCCCGACAAGGCGGTGGAAATCAAGCGCAACGAAAGGCAAGGCACCGTCGATCTGCACCTCAAGGTCCACGAAAAAGGCAAACAATCGATCGGTCTGCAAGGCGGCGTCAGCGGGCTGGCCGGCGGTTTTCTGGGCCTTACCTACCAAACCAACAACTTCCTGGGCCTCGGCGAAACGCTCACCTTTTCCGCGCAGACCGGAAGCCGGCAGACCAACTTCGTTTTCGGCTTTAGCGAGCCTTATTTACGCGACCGGCCGATCTCGACGGGCTTCACGGTTTTTAATTCGCGCTTTCGTTACGATCAGCAACAGGAACTTTCGATCCTCAACAACCAACAGGTCAGCATCAATCCCGCGACGGCTCAGAACTATTCGCAATCGAGCTTGGGTCTGACGGTGTTCGCCAGTTTCCTGCCCCGCCGTTTTTCGTTCACCCGCATCGGCCTGACGTACGGCTACAGCGTAAGCGACATCCGGGCATCGAGTAACGCCGCCTTGATCCTGTTTGAAACGCTGCAATACCGAAGCATCGCCGGACCTTCGGCCTTAAAAGGGATCCGATCGAGCAAGATCACCCCGACAGTTATCTACAACACCATCGACAATCCCATGAATCCGACGCACGGAAAGAGCTTCTATTACGGAATCGCATGGGAAGGGCTCGGGGGCAATGCGCGCTCCCTGACGCAAACCTTCGAGGCCAAGTACTTCCGGCCTGTGAACAACAAAAGGAACGTCTTCGGGCTGCGCCTGCAAACCGTCTTCACGACCGGCTATGGGGGAACGGAAGTTGCGCCGAACAGCCGGTTCTTCACCGGGGGCGACGACAGCATTCGGGGTTTTGATATCCGTACCATCTCTCCCATTGCCTTTGTGCCCGTATCCACGACCCGCGCCGTGACCTTCAACGTCCCAAACCGGTGGGGTAGCACGGGGCAACCGGCTTTGCAGACCGTGAACGTGCCGCTTTTGACCTACACCATCGTCTATCCGGGCGGCGACACGCAGGTGATCGGGAATCTGGAATACCGCATACCTCTTGCCGGTCCGGTATCGATGACGCTGTTTGCCGACGGTGGCGTGAACGGGATCCTGCGCCGCAGTCAACTGAAGCTCGATCCCACGGGCTTAGAGCAACTGCGCCGACAGTTCCCGAACGCTTCTCTTTCCGATTCTCTCGAGCTGGCGCCTGGTTCCAATTTCGCGCCGCGTACGTCGACCGGAGTCGAATTCGTGGTGCAGCTTCCGATCGTACAAGCCCCTTTCAGAATCTATTGGGCCGTGAATCCGACACTTTACGCGCACACGGTTACCGCTCCACCGAGCACATTTCAGCTTCCCGCCGACTACGTCAACTCCCTGCCGCCGCTTGTCTACGAGCAATACATCGTGCCGCAAATGGATGACCTCTTGAAGGATCCGCAGAGAGTCTACTTTCACGAACGGCGTTCGACATTCCGTTTCTCAGTGAGCAGAACGTTCTAGTGCCTGCGGGCTCGAGCGAAAAGACCAGTGGGAAAAGAAGGCGAACCGGGAGGGTTGTTTTGATGAGGTCTCCGAGGCAGCAGCAGGGCAGCGCGGCGCTGGTGGGCGCGATTTTAGGCGTATGGCTATGGGCGGGTTGCGGAACGAGCAAGACCATCAGCGTGACCGTCAGCCCCAAAACGGCGACGGTAAGGCTCGAAAGCACACAGCAATTTGCCTATTCCGTTACGCCCAGTTCCGACACCGCCGGCGTAAAGTGGTACGTCAACGACACTTTGGGCGGGAACAGCACCATCGGGACCATCGATACCACCGGGAAATTTACCGCTCCAATCAGCAGCAGCACCTCGTTTACGGTGACCGTCAAAGCGATCAGCAACACGGACACATCCAAATACGACACGGCGACGCTTACCGTGAGCACGGGAGCCACGGTCACGGTCTTTCCTACCTCTACCGTCACCATCGCCGAGGGTGAGACCTACCAATTCACCGATACCGTCACCAATCTGGTGAACGCGAACAGTCCGACGACGGTCGACTGGTATGTGGACGGCACAAACGGCGGCAGCAACGCCAACGGCACGATTACGTCTTCGGGCCTCTATACGGCCCCGCCCGCCGCCGGAACGCACGTCATCAAGGCCGTGCTCGAGTCCGACAGCTCCAGCTACGGACAAACCAACGTCAACGTCGTCTCCCCCGAGGGAGCGAGCGTTACCGACGTTTATCCGTGCGACAGCAGCTCCAGCCGGCTCTACGGCTGCTCCTTGTCGCAAGGCGCGCTGTTTGAGGACATCTATTTGTACGGCAGCAATTTCCGATCAAGCAGCTCGGTTCGCGCGAATTCTACGCCCATCGAAACGAACTTCATCTCGCCCAACGTCTTGCGGGCCCGGCTGAAGTCGAGCGATCTGGCCAAGGCGGACACCTCTACAGGAAGCGGTGCTCTGTTTATCGACGTGACGCAATACGGGCCATCGGGCGCCGACGTGTCTCAGGCCATCGATGTTCCGGTAACGCGCGTGCCGCCGACGCTGATCGCTTCGACGCCGGACAGCGTGGTAGAAGGAGGAGGCGCGCTGAGCGTGGCTTTTGACGGTGGCTTTTTCACCCCGGCCACCAGCGCGGACTACAACGGAATACCGCAGTCTTCCACGGTAGAAAACGCACGGCAGCTGCTGGTCTCGATCGACCCTTCGAACTTTCTAACTTCAGGCCTTTTTCCCATTTCCGTGCGAACCAGCACGCAAGCGCAGATAGCGGCTGCAAATCTGGCCGTTCGGCCGGACATCAGCCAGAGCAAGTCGCCGACGCCGCTGACCACGCAGCCGGTCAAAGGCACGAGTCCCCATGCCATCGCCATCAATCCCGCGACGGGACTGGCGGTCATAGCAAACAGCGGATCGAACAACGTCACCTTCTTTGCTCTGACCGCCGGGATACCCACTGCGATCGGCCCCTTTGCCGTCGGGAAAGCGCCCACCGGCGTGGCCGTCGATTATCTTCGCAACCTTCTCTTCGTGGCCAACTCGGGCGACAACTCCTTGCAGATACTGGATGTTTGCTCGAGCCGTCAGCAGGAAACCTGTTTATCAGCGGCTCTGCCCGCTTCACTGAAGACCGTGGCCACGATCAGTTTTGCAGCGCAAGGGTCGGCCGGCTCGTCGTCGCCTGTTTTGGACGCGGTCGCGCCTTACTCGGTCGCCGTAAATCCCCTGACGGGGAAGGCCTTGGTTGTCTTCCAAGGTTCCTCCTACGTCGACGTAATCGATTATTCGAATTTTCTGGCCAACGCGGCGTCCCCGGACTTGACAAAGATCACGGTCAAAAGGGGGCAGATTCCGACCCGGGGCACCTATCCGCGGATTGCGATAGAGCCCCGGCTGAACTGGGCCTTTGTGACGCCTGGCGGCGACGGCAACGGAGCGGTGGTCGATTTGGGCGCGAACGGTCAGCAGATCGTTACGCTCATCGCGCCTCCGTCGTCGGGCGGCGCCCTGCGCAAAGGCGGCACGGTCACCATCACCACCACCAGCAGCCACAACCTGACGGTCGGGGAATACGTGACCATCAGCGGAGTGAATGATACGTCGTTTGACGGCTACTTCCAGGTCGCCACCGTGCCGTCTTCGACTTCGTTCACCTTCTCCCAGTCCGGACCCGACAACGATTCCCTGCCGAGCGGCAATGGTTCGGTTGCCGCGGCGGCGCCGCTGGCCACCATCAACGTCGACAAGGACGTGCGCGGGATTGGCCTCAACACACAAACTGAAAGGGCGCTGCTGTGCAATCCGAACAGCGTTTCGCAGACGCTCGTGAGCCTGCTCGATCAAACGACCAGCCTGCTCTCGGGCGCCAACGGGGCGACGATCCCGGCTTCAGACTGTGCGGTGAATCCGCTGACCGACGTTGCAGTCGCCGTAGACTCTCAAAGCAACACGTTCTCGATTATCGACCTGCAAAACAGCTTCATTCAGAGCCAATTCCTGATTGGACGGAATCCCTCCGCCGTGGCCATCGACGCTCCCTTAAACCTGGCGGTGGCGGTCAATTCGACTGATGCGACCGTAACCGTGATTCCCTTGGGAGACATCCGCTCCTCGCTGGCCCGGCCGCAACCGCAGATTACGCAGCTGAGCCCGCTAGAGACGCTGACCAGCACCTCCGATCTGACCATCACGATCGTCGGCGGAGGTTTCGTTTCTGGCGCCGTGGTGCGCATCAATGACACACCGCTCGTCACGCAATTTGTCAGCACCCGCGCTCTCACGGCGAACCTGCCTTCGGCGAAGTTGGCGTCGCCGGCGCATTTCGTCGTCGACGTCCAAAATCCTGACGGAAACGTCTCGAATGTAACCGACTTCTACGTGATGAAGGCCATCAACGTGGGTAAGGCGCCGCGCGGCGTGGCCATCGACCGGGAGCGCAACCTTGCGGTGGTTACGAATACCACGGGCGCGGGCAGCGACGGCACCCTGGGGAGCGTTTCCATCGTGGACCTTGGTTCCTTCACGGAAAAATATCGAATCACCGTCGGGAAGTCCCCGCAGGGAGTAGCACTGTCTTCTCTGGCGGGCCGGGCTGCGGTTGCCAACACCGATGACGACACGGTTTCGATCGTGAGTCTCGATACCGGGACGCTGGCGAGTACCGTCAGCATCGCGGTGAGCTCGAACAATTCGTCGAAAGCCACCAAGCCCGTGGGGATCGCCGTGCACCCGGGAACCGGCCAGGTGGTGGTGGCGGGGAGCGACTCGTCGCAGGTCAGCTTTTTCGACATCGGTTCGCCGGCCACGCCCACAGCGCTCGATGTCGACGTCGGACCGAACGCACCGGCCATCGATCCCACGCGAAACATTCTGGCTGTGGCCGAGGGAGGATCGGACAAGGTTGTGATCATCGATCTGGCCAGCAAGCAGATCCTGGCCCGCATTACCGGCATTGCATTTCCGACCGGAGCGCTCTACGACCCGGACTCCGATACGTTCCTGGTGGCCTCGAGTACCACCAATAACGTCTATTCGTTTCACGTCGATCCGAGCGCCGGAATCTACGCGACGCCCAAAGGCTACTCGGTAGGATTCAATCCGACGGCTCTCGACTACAACTACCGGACCAGCACGCTGGTCACGGCGAATACCCTCAGCGAGACCCTTTCCGTTATGGATTTCCTGACCGGGAAAGTGAAAGCCGTCATTCCCTTGCCGGTTTCGCAGCAGTTCGGAGTGGCGGTCGATCCCTCGACCAACCGTGCGGTGGTCGTCGATCAGGCGAACAACCGCGTCTTGATTGTGCCGTTGCCACGCTAGCCACGGAGAGATCAGGCATGCATCGCGCGTTCTTAGTCGCCGTTTCTGTCGCCGTAACCATCTGGTCTGACGGGTGTGGCAGCTGCAGCACCAATTCCGGTGCAAAAAACAGCTGCTCGACGACCAGTGCCACCGTAACCATCAAGCTCCATCCCGACACCACGACCGGAGTGATGCTCGGCAGCACGCTGCAGTTCACGGCGGACGTCTCGGGCTATTCGAATACCAAACTGACTTGGCAGGTGAACGGTCACGATGGCGGCAACCTGACGGTTGGAACGATCAGCGACAACGGTTTGTACACGCCGCCCGTAACGGTTCCCAATCCCGCTCAAGTCACGGTCACGGCGGTCTCCGAGGCCAACCCCGACGACACCGCCAGCGTCGGAGTGATCATCCGATCGGGCATCAGCATCGGCGTCTCTCCGGCCGCCGCCGACGTCTTGCCGGGCAAGCAGCAGAAATTCACTTCGACCGTCACCGGAAATTCGAACACCGGCGTTCATTGGGCGGTGGCCGGAATTGCGGGCGGGAACTCGACCGTCGGTACGATCGATTCCCAGGGTGTTTATACGGCGCCCGCTACGGTGTCTCGCGCGCCATGGGGAATCGCCGTCACGGCCACGGCGGAAGTGGATGCGACCAAAACCGCGCAGGCGACGGTTACCCTGCACAAGGACATCAGCGTCAGCCTCGCTCCGGGTTCTGCTTCGGTTGAAACCTTCGCACAACAGAAATTTACCGCTTCCGTTTCGGCAGACGCCAACGCCACCTTCACCTGGCAGGTCAACGGAATCTCGGGTGGAAACCAGGTCTACGGTTCGATTGCGGACACGACCGACTCGACGGGCGCACACTTTGCGCTCTATACGGCGCCAAACCACGTACCCACGGCGGGAATGGCTTCGGGGGCCAACCTCGCCAACGGCGGTTCGAAGACTATTCCGGTAACCATCACCGCCACCTATTCGGCGGATTCCTATTTTCTCGCTTCCAGCACGGTGACCGTCACCAGCCGCAACCAGAAGGCGCAGAATTTGCCGACCGTGCTGGGCGTCTCCGGAGGAAATGCCGGCGACGTGAATGGAGTGGGCTGTTGCGGAGGAACGCTCGGCGCATTGGTTGCGCGCGGAGGCAAGCAGTACCTGCTCTCAACCAGCCACGTGCTGGCCCGTACGGATCAAGGCAGCGCGGGAGACGCGATCATTCAACCGGGACTGCCCGATTCGAGTTGCTCGCTCGCCAGAACCAACACCGTGGCTACCCTTGCGCAGTTTGTGAATCTTGAATCCTCCACGGGATCGGCCGTCGCAGATGCGGCCCTGGCAGAGGTGTTGACCGGGAAGGTGCTAGCGTCGGGAGCGATTTCGCAACTGGGCGGCAGCACGAGCGAAGGCCAACCAACCGACGGGGCGCCACACGCCGGAGCGGGTATTGCGCCAAGCTTGTTCGAGGCCGATGGAGCAACGCCGCTCGCGGTCGCAAAGAGCGGCCGGGCGACGGGTTTGACCTGTTCTTCGATCAGCGCGATCCACGTGACGGCTAGCGTCACCTATCAAAAAGGCTGTGACGGGGCGGAGTTTCAGCAGACCTTCTCGAATCTCGTCGTCGTGGAAGGAGGGGATTTCAGCGCGCAAGGGGATTCGGGAGCACTGATTGTCACAGAGCACAGCGCCGATCCGCTGGCGCTGCTGGTAGCAAGTTCCGACAGCGCCACACTCGGGAGCCCGGTAGCGGACGTGTTACTGGCTTTGGCCGATCCAAACAGCGGAGAAACTCCGGTATTTGTCGGGGATGCGAATCCCCATGCCGTCGCCGCCTGTAGCCTACCCGGCCCGCAGGCGAGCGCCCTGCCGGCCGCCTCCCGCGCGGTCGTCGGTGAGGACCGCCTGAAGGCGGCAACCGCGGTGAGAGACGAATTCGCGGCCGAACTGCTCGGTCGAGCCGACATTAAGGCCATCGGCATCGCTAGAAGCCTCGACGAGCCTGGGGAACCCGCGCTACTTCTGGTAACCGGCGAAAACAACGAGAACGGAAATTTTCCGCGCGAGCTCGGTCGGATTCGTACGCGGCTCATGCAAAGCGAGGGAGATTTCAACCACCGGGTCCTCACCTCGGACGAGACGACGGCTTTCGAGCTCGCCGCGGCAGAAAAGCCCCCGCATTCGATTTTCTCCGGAAGGGAGCTGGCGAAAGCGAAGTCCGTTCACGCCTTGCACGCTAGAGAACTGCTGCGTCTTCCCGGAGTCGAAGGCGTCGGCATTGCCCGAAGTGCCGACAATCCGGAGGAAGCGGCGATTGTTCTCTATGTCGAACACGGCGCGGCGCATAGCTCCCTTCCCGCGGATATCGACGGTGTGCGCACACGCATTCGAGAGACGAGCTCGTTTCGTCCTGCTTCGCGAGGGAGTTTTCCAGCGCGCACTTGCACCGGCCCGTCTCGACCCACAGCAAGCCGTTGAGAAAAGTTTTTCTTTTCCGGGCAAGGGTTTTACAAGACTTCACCAAACTTAATCCTGCAGGAGCGCCGCCCGTCGCAACATAGGAGCCAAAGGAGACTACTACGAGATCGCGGCCACTGCCGAAAGGCACGGGCCGCGTAGGGCCGCAGGCACACCCTCCGTGTAGGTGCCTGCGGCTCGATTGTTTTTGCGGGAGATCGCTCTTCAGAGTCCTCAGGTCGGAAAAAAGACGGCAGCCGCTAGGGTGCGACTTCGATGCTGGCGCTGTCGGCGAGGAAGGCGATGTCGGCCTGGCGTGAAGTCTTGGCATGAACGGCGCCGATCGAGAGACGGGAACTACCGGGCGCGACCCCGCGAACCACGATCTCGAGCAGCGGGCCGCTTCCGGTAACGCCAGAGCCATTCGGCGGACGCGTCGCCCGGATTACGGACCGGCCTTCTCGCCGATCGTTGCGCTCGACAACGGCAATGGTTTCGCCGCCTTCTGCGAGCAGGTCGCCCTGGCGCACTTCGAGGACGGCCACCACGTTCGGATCGTATTCGACGACGAGCGGCAAAGTGAAAAGGTCCGTCACGTTATCCGCCAAGAGCTTGATGATCTGAGTCTCGCCCGCTTTGATGTTTTTCCGCACGGGTTCGAAGCGAAGGCGAGGCCGAGGGGCCGGCTTGTGGTTGGCATCGGGCAGTTTGCCTGGTCCGCCTGAGGCACCTCTTTTTTCATCCGAATCGGGTTGCGCAGGAGCGCCGGCGATCGGTTCGACTCCTGCTGCGGGGCGAATCTGCACGTTCGTTTCCGAGCCGGTATAGAGCGGAGGCAGGCTGGTAGTTTGAAAGTCAGGCAGTCGAACGATGCGCGGGGTGAGAACGATCAAGACTTCGTTGTCGACGGCCTCCCGGTTCTTCTGGGCGAACAGGTAGTTCAGGAAAGGGACGCTCGCGAGCCCGGGCCAGCCGCTGATCGACTTGGTTTCTGTGCTCTCGAAAAGACCGCCCAGGATGCTGACCTCCCCTTCTTTCAGCCGGACGTCATGCTCGATTCGGCGCTGGCTGATGATCGGTTCCTGCAGGGTTCCGATGGTCGAATAACCGGTCACCGAAGAGACTTCAACCGCCACCTTCAAGCTGATTTCGTGGTTCAGGTGAATTCGCGGCGTCACGTCCACGTTCACACCGACGTCGATGTATTGATACTGCGTTTGCACGAGCGCGCTGGTCGAAGTGGTGCTGCCCGAGCTGTAGCTTCCGGTGGCGACGGGAACGCGATCTCCTATTTTCAGTTTCGCGACCTGGCCGTCGACCGAGCGAATTTCGGGATCCTGGATGATCTTGGTGGAGTTGTTGGTCAAAAGCGCCGTCACGCTAGCCCCCGGGAGGGTCACGCTATAGTCGGCCGAACTCAGATGCCCCAGCTGTTGCAGGCTGAGCGTATCCGCGCCGCTCGAAGAGCTGCTCTCGCTGCAGTTGCTGCTGGAGCTGCCGCAGAAGGTCAGCGAAGCGGACGTACCCGGGCTGATCCCCAGATTCCTTACCACGTCCGATCGCGCCTGCAGCACGGCCACCTGCACCAGGACTTCGGGTTTTGCGCGATCCATGTCGGCGATGAATTTCTGTGCGATCGCCAGCTTCGCCGGAGTGTCTCTGATGACGATCGCGTTCATCGAGTTGATCTGCTGTACCTTTCTCAAGTCGAGCAGCTGCCTGAGCCCGTTGACCACCTCGGTCAAGTCCTGCGACTGGACGGCGTTCGACAGGTAGAAGGTTTGCAGGACCAGATCGTCGTAGTCCTTTCGTTTCTGCTGCTGGTCGGGAAGGACCAGAATGACGTTTTCAGCCAGCGGCTTCCAGAAGGTTTTGCTTTCGAGCGCGACGATATCGAGCGCTTGCTGCAAAGAGACATTATCGAGCTCCACCGCAATGCGCCGCGCCGGAAGATCGGGATCAAAGATCACCGTCAACCCGGTCTGCTTGCCGATGGTTTCGAACATGATCCGGGTGTCGTTCACCATCTTCAAGCTGATGGGCGAGCGCGCGAGCGGCTTCAGCTGCGGCGGCTGGCTGGCATAAGCCGTTGCGTCCGCGGCCGGGGAGGCGTTGTTGGCGTCACCGCGCGAACGATTTTCGGAGGAGACCGCCTCGAGCGTGGCCGCCAGTTCCTGCCTGGCTGTGGCGTCGGCGGGATCTAGCGAAACTGCCTGCCGGAATTCGACGGCCGCGCCTTCAAGACTTCCCTCGGCGCGCATTCTGCGCCCTGCCGTGATGTGTGCGGCGGCCGCCATAAATCGCGCCGAAGCCAGGTGAATTTTGATGTGGGAATCGGTCGGATGGGATTTTTGCGCGCGCTCGTAATAGTTCACGGCGGCGTCGAAATCCTGCAAGTTTTCCGCTTGTCGCGCCAGCTTCAAATCGCTTGGCGATCTGGGACATCCGAGAAGTGCGCTTGCTGCGGCAATCAGAAAGAAAATCTTGACCTGGCGTTCGATGCGCACCGGACGACCTCACCTCGACGAGAAGTAGGGGAGCAAGTGGATTGGAGGCGAGGTCTTGCGCTTACGTTGGCCTACGACCGTGATCCTTGACGAATCTTCACGTAAATAAATGAAAAGTTTCTGGTGCGCCTGGCAACGAATCTTGACAACTGTTTGCCCGAGCGAAGAGCGAACGTTCCAGTCGGGCGGGTGATGCGCGGGAAGGCGCCAGGGACCAAAATCGCGCTGCGGCGCGGTCTCAGTCAACCGTCACAAGGAGGCTGGTCGTCGCGGTGATGGAGGGCGTGGCCACATCGCTGCCGACGATCGTTACCGTGTAAGTTCCCTTGCTGGCCTTATGGGTCGAGGAAGTCGTGCCCGAGCATCCCGCCGCGGCGAATGCAGCCGCGGCCAGAAGCAAGACAGCGCTGGCCGGGCGCAGCCTGCGGGAGCGCCGATGCGGTACGACGAAGAGCCAGGCCGCCCACAGCAGGACGATCCCGCACGCAGAGGACGGGAGGGAACCGTTGCGCGAGCTGGCCCGGGGCGTCCGGAAGGCGCGTTCCGGTCCTGGAAGCAAGGACGCACTCGAGCACGCCCTTGAGCTGGTAGCTACGGTCAAGGTCGCGGTGACGGCACTCGCGCTCGAAACGGTTGCGTTCGGAAGCGAGAAACAGCCATTGGCAAGTGACGGGCTGCTCGTGACGGCGAACCTGATGGTGCCGGTGTAGCCGTTTTTCGGAGTAATGGTGATGATGGAATCGGAAGAACTGCCGGCCCGCACGGTGACGTTGCTGCCGGAAAGCGTGAACGTTCCCTCGTCGCCTCCGACCGTCAATGACAACGATCCGCTCGAAGCGGCGAACGTCAGATCGCCCGCATAGGTGGCCGTGACCGTATGCGAGCCGGCAACGGCCGAGGAGAAGACGTAAGTGGCAGAGCCATTGGTGAGCGCCAGGTCCGAACTTGCCGTGGCACCATCGACCGCGACGGTCAAGGTTCCGGTGGGGATGGTCGTGACCGAGCTCAATGCCGATTGGACCGTGATGGTGATGGGATCGCTTTCTGCGGTCGAAGGAGTGGTGGTCGTCGCAGCCAACGTCGTCCTGGACGGGACCGTAGACGAATCGGAGGCGGGCCAAGCCATAAGCAGCTGGTAAAAGTCGACCGAGCCCAGCCCGGACGCTCGATCGTATCCCGTGCCGGCGGAATATTCTGAAGCGCCAGCCGAGGAGCAATAGGTCGATCCCGCCGTGCATTTGTTGCTACCGCTCGTGACGTCGTGAAACGCCGAGGAGTAGGTCGGCGGGTTCGCGGCCAGCGAGTACAGGATCGGGTTGATGACGCCTTGCCCGTCCGAATGGAGCTTCTGATTGATCAAACTCAACATGCCCGCGAAGATGGGGGACGCAAAACTCGTTCCACCCGCCACGGTAAGGTAAGTATTGTTGCTGTCGCGGAATCCGTTGCTGCAGCTGCCGGTAACGCCGGTGGAACGGGAATCGCTCGAGCAATAGAGGTAGCCGGCGTTTTCCGCCGAGGAGTCGAGCGAGAGGTCCGGCAGCAGGCGGTAGTTGCCGGAAGGAATGCCGGCAACGCCTGTTTGCCAGCCGGGCCTCGCCGTGAAGCTGCTGACGCCACCGCCGCCTGCAGCGAGTCCATTGGACGAAGAGTCGTCATTCCAAACCAGCTCCGGTATGTAGGAGCGCGCCGAGTTGACCGCATCCGTCCCGCTGGCTGAGCTCCAGTAGGTCGTGTTGCTCGCTTTCACGTCGTCCGAGGAAAACTCGGTGCCTCCCATTCCGGTAACGTATTGGCTGCTGGCCGGAAAATCGACGGCCAAAGCTTGCTGCTCTTGGGCGGTAAGACCGGTCACCCCGTGGCAATCGGTTGATCCGCTGTCGCCCGCGGCGGCAAGAATGGTTTGCCCCTGGGCAGCCGCTTGCGCCAGCACGGCGTTAAGAGCGGCGTAGTCGCCCGAACTGAGAGCGGTTTCGCAGATGCCGTAGCTAACGCTGATGATCGGCGCCAGCTTCTGATCGACCGCATATTCGATGGAGTCCCAGACGCTGTAGTTGGGGCGGTTGCCGACGTAGACGAAGTAGATCGCCGCATCTCGTCCCATCGTGCTGGTATATTCGAGATCCAAATCCGATTCGGCTTCGTCGCCGGAAACCACCGTTGCTGTCCCCGAATCGGGCACTAGTTCGAGGGTGGGATCTTTCTTGCTGAAGCCGGCCGCGGTCTGGAAATGTTCAATGTCCGACAGCACGACCGAAGACTGGCCGACAACGGCGATGGCTTGACCGGCCCCGGTATAGCCCGCGCCATAGGCGGAGTCGAGGTTATAGATGGTGGCGATGTCCATCGGGGTCAGAAAGTGGCTGCCGGACTGGCTTGAAGTGAAATGGGCCTCTACCGCCGGTCGAGGCTTGCCGAACTTGACGTGGGGCCGGGGGCGGAAGGTCGACAAATTCGCTACGCCGCGAATCAGCGGGGCCAGGGCTTCGGGCACCGTGACATCCGAAGAAGGCGCATAGTGTTTTTCGCCGTTCGCGGTGTAATAGTGCATGGCCAGGCCGAAAGCGGCTTTGAGCTGTTCGGCGGTAGCCGAGGCCACGATTAGGTTCTTGCTGCGCGACACGCCGAGAAAAACCAGCCCCTGCTGTTCGAGCCATTGCCGGATCGCGGAAAGATCGGAGTCAGCAACGCCAAAGCGGGACGCGAACTCCTCCGGCGAAAGCCACTTGTGATATTCGGGCGAACCGGGCGTTTGTTGCGCCGCGATCAAAGCCTCGAGATCCGATTCTTGCGCGGCGCTCGGGCGCAGTACGACGCGGATTGCCTCGAGCACGGTTCCCGAGGGAAGTTCGCCCGCATCGTTCGCCGCTTTGGCCATGGGCGGGTGCGTTCCCGGGAGCGTGACGCGCAGGGAATTGTCGATCTCCTTTGCGAGGCGGGGGCTCGGTTGCTGAGCCGGCAAGGCCAGGCTCGAGAGAAAAGAAAGCAGAATCGAGCGTGCGACGACAAGGACGGGCGAACGAAAAAACTTGGGACGCATGGGCCTTTTGACCTTCAAGAGAGATCTGGCAAGCCGGCGCGGCTCTGGCTTGCGATCGTTGGATGGGCAAACCAACTCCGGAAGGTTGTGAGGGAGAGTCGAGATTTGATGATTCTTTACACAT
>Ga0126370_10000632_pt1 | contig 14920 bp, 12 predicted proteins | sample PanSoiMetaPlot_3_FD_92586 | JGI IMG/M metagenome (GOLD analysis project Ga0126370, IMG submission 92586) | Tropical forest soil microbial communities from Panama - MetaG Plot_3 | ecosystem: Environmental > Terrestrial > Soil > Tropical forest > Bulk soil | place: Panama | collected 2016-02-17 | reverse complement strand
TCCTCCCCAGGGCCTTGCGGGCGCGCGGCTGTGCCATTTGCCCCACACTCACTCTCCGTAATGGCCGATGTCCAGGCTGAGGCATGCGGCACGCTCACCAACTTGTCGCCGTCCAGCAGGAGATTACGGCCGCTTGGGTATGTTCAAAATGAGCGACGCCGCGCCCTCATCGTGAGTGTCGCGCAACAGACGGCCAGCATTGGACCAGGTCAGCGGAGCGCTAGGTGTACAAAAGATGGAACCTACCCTCGCCTCCTCGGCCGGCGGGCGAGGTCGATGCGGACATCCAGGTTGAGGTATTCGGCCAAAAGGTGTTTGAGTTCGCCTCCTTCGATGATGCGCAGCCGGTTGTTGCGGACTGCGAAGGCCTTGGTTTCCGCGCTGACCCATGCGGTGGTGACGAGCACGCCGGATGTGGCCCGTTTCTCTTCCACGGATCCGGCCAGTGCCCGTACATCGTTTGCAGGCACGCAGTTGGAATAGCGTTTGGCCTGGATCAGGATCTCGGCTTGGTGGACGATGTCGGTCTTGTTGTAGGCGACGGCGTCGATCCCCTCGTCGCGGGAGGACTGTGTCACGCGCACGTCCAGTCCCATGGCTTCGAAGAGTTGGCGGATGAGGTTCTCGAACTTCCACCAGTCCATCTTCAGCAGGTCTGGGCGTGAGTCGATGTCGGCCAGTGCGTCGACGGGGTCGGCGAAACGGTATTTGGCTTGCTGGAACTCGATGACCGGTTCCACGGGTTCCAGGTCGTAGGGGTGCGGTGAGACGACCGCCTTCAGATACTTGAGGCACGCGTCGGGGTCGAGCTGATCAAGGACGAGTTCTGAAAAGGTCGTCCTGCTGGCGGGTGCGCTGACCAGGTGGAGTTCTTCTGGCTGCCCTGTCGCCCGGTTGGTGGCGGGGACGATGCCGTTGAAAACGACAGTCTCGACAACTTCCTGGGCCTCGGGGGCGACGAAGCATTCCCACATGGTGCGCAGCGCGACCTGATCGCCCGGCAAGTCGGCAGGGGCATGACACCGCAACGTGCCGGAGACAGCCAGGACGCCAGCGCCGACAGGCTGCTGAACGACGCGAGCACCCCGGAGGGCCAGGCATACGCCAGGGCGTTCGCAGACACTGCCGCGGCCCACGTGAAAGAACTGCGGGAGCGTGATCCCATGCCCGAGCCCGACCGCACACCGGGCGCATCCCACCCCGATCCCTTCCTCGCCAACCGCGGCTGGCACGTGAACGAACACGGTATCTATTCGCGCAGGCCAGAACCTCAGGCGGCGCCGCAGCCCGAGAAAGACCTGGAGGCCGGGTGATGGCGAGTAACACGCCTGCCCAGCCGTGGACGGTCTGGCCCGGTGATGAACTCCGCGGAGACTTCCACACCGCAGGAGACAAGGCCAAGACTGCGCACGGCGTCTGGCTTTGCGGTCGACAACAGGCGCAGGACCAGATGGAGGCCGAGGTGTCATGAAACCGTCAGGTGCGCACACTCACCCGGAGATGGGCGGCTGGGGCAGCGGAAACGGGTGGCTGGTCATCCTCGGCGCAATCGCGCTGGCCGCCATCGCTGGCCCGGCTGCTCATGCCATCCGCGACCTGGTCATGGTGGTCGCCATCACCATGGCCGTGGTTCTGGCCGCTGCGGGCACGGCAGCCGTCTTGACCTATCGAGTGCGGCGCAGGGATGCCAGGGCGCTAACCCGGCGGGGCACTCGGGCGCTGCCAACCCCCGAGCACCGGGCGTTGGGGCGAGCCCAAGAAGTACATCTCCACTTCCACGAAGTGAGCGCCGAGGACGTGGCGGCCATCATCGCCCGGCAGGACAAGGCGGGGGAGTGACATGGCTGCGCCGGAGGCTGCCGACCGGGTCGAACTGAGCACAACCGCGATAGCGCGGCTGCTCGCCAGCGACATGCGCGAGGAACTGCTCTCCATCATGCGCGAGATGTTCGAGCGCAACGCATTCGCCGAACGACTCGCCTACAGCCCCGACGAGGCTGCCGAACTGCTGGGCATCTCCAGAGAACTTGTCCACGACCTGCTGCGTACCGGCCAACTCGGGTCGGTGAAGGCAGGGCGCCGTCGTCTGATCGGTAAGCACCACCTTGGAGCGTTCCTGAGCCGCGAACCGTGAGGCAATACCTGGCTCCGCAAGGAAGGCGTGCAGCCAGGGCCGCTGCGAGGCGATCACGACGGTCTGTCACAACGGGTGAACAGCTTCCCCGATTACTTGCCGCAAGTTCGCTTCCTGCCGAGTATTCGCTTGTATCACCGAGGCCTGGGTGCCCGTACTCTGGTAGAGGATCTGTTGGCTCTCCTCGAAGGGTCTCCCAGGCTCGGCGTGACAAGGAAACGCCTTGTGCGTACCGTTCGTGATGACGTAGTAGCTCGCGCGTGCTTGGGATCCAAGCCTGGCTGCTCGTAGAAGGGCTGGCAGGAAGAATTGAGAGCCTGAGGGCTAACATCCTTTGTGGGGGTGCTCTAAATGCCAGTTGTCGTCAATCAAGCGGCAGCGGCCGATGCTGGGCCGATCTACGTGGAACTCGATGCTGCAGAGTCTGCAGATGGGCTGGGCGCTGTCTACGGCGATGTTGAGACCAGGGAGACCTCGGCCGCGAAGGTCTTGAGCATCGCCCGGGATGTGTATGCCGATGGGCTCGACCTCGCACGCCGCTGCGCTGAACAGGCGGCGAGACGTTTCGCGGATGTGGGCGAGGGACTGAGGCCGGACGAAGTGGAGTTGCAGCTCGCTATCAAGCTGGATGCAGTCCTGGGAGCGGTGCTGGTTAAAGCTGGCGCGGAGGCGCAACTACAGGTGACCTTCCGCTGGAAACCGTCGAGCTCATCGCTTCCGCCGGGAAGTGTCCATGATTAACTCGGGCGAGGTGTTGATACTGCCATATCACCATGTCGTCGGCCAGGCCGACGTCAAGCTCGCTCTTGAGCTCAATTTCATTGCGCCGCGGATCGGTGGTGTGCTGATCAGTGGACAGCGCGGGACTGCGAAGTCCACGGTGGTACGGGCCTTCTCTCTGATGACCCGCGACAGGCTCCCGGTCACGCTGCCCATCAACGCGACGGACGATCGTGTGCGTGGTGGATGGGTACTGGACGCCTTGATGCAAGGCGAGGCGAAGGAGCAGATGGGTTTGCTCGAAGAGGCAAACGGCGGACTGCTCTACGTCGATGAGGTGAACCTTCTCGACGACCACATCGTCAATATAATTCTCGACGTTGCGTCAACAGGTGTGCTAACAGTCCAGCGGGAGGCGGCTGACCGCGTGAAGCACATTAGCTTCGGTCTCGTCGGAACGATGAATCCCGAGGAGGGTGGCCTACGTCCTCAGCTGCTCGACCGATTCGGCCTGATGGTCATCGTGTCGGAATTGGACCCGGCACTGCGGCAGACAATGGTCTCGACCGTCCTCCGTTTCGATGAGGAGGCAAGCCGATCAGATTCCCGCTGGATTAAGAACGGGCTTGAGAACGACCTTAGACTCCGGAATCGGCTGGAATACGCGAGGGAGAGGGTCCATAAAGTCGTTATATCCCGACGGGTGGCGAAACTCTGCGCAGACCTGGCGGCACAATTTAATGCTGTGGGCCACCGCGGGGAGGTTGTTACGGCGCTGGCAGCGCGGGCCTTGGCCGCACGCGACGGTTCTGACGAAGTCAAAGTGCAACATGTCGGCAAGGTGGCTCCAATGGCCCTGCAGCACCGACGGCATGACGCCGCTCACGGCGGACCAGCTGAATGGACTGAGGATGACTCCGCCCTTCTTGACCGCATTCTCGGCGAAGCCAAGCCCTAATGAGCGTTTACGAGTTCGGCGCGGCCGCCCGGCGCGTGCTGTTGGCGCTTGCCTGCGCCGCATTGGAGCCGGGTTTGACGGGAGTGCTGCTCTTCGACCTCGATCCCGAACTGGTCGAACCGGTCACCGAGGAATTCGCGAGCATGCTTCGGCTCGCAACTGGCTGCTCCGTCCGGCGTACCACGCTGGGCGCATCTACCAGAGACGACGAGCTGTGGCTGCAGCCCAGCCTGCGTCTCGACAAGGGGAGGATGGTCTTCGCGACCGCACCTGGGCCACTGGTCGATAATGCGCCAGCCGATGGGGTAGGGCTGGTTATAGTGCCGGATCTCGTCCGCCTCAGCCTGGCCGGTGCCCGTGCGGCTGTGCAAACTCTCGGTGCCGACGTTGCATCAATAGAGCGGTACGGCTTTCGGGCTCGATGGCGCCCACAGGCCCGGTGGCTAGCAGCATGCGATATGCAGGAGGTTGCCCAGATCTCTCCCCACCTGCTCGACCGATTCCCAGTCCGGGTCAACGCCGCTGGCCTTCGGTCTTCACTGAACGCAGTAGATCTGGTGCTCGGGGCCATTCTCGGTGAGAAGGCCGACAGCGAACTTCTTGGGCCGTTGCCGGATGCGTGGCATGTGGTGCTTGCCCGTCGCGGACGGCCTAGGTGCTTGTTGCCCGATGAGGCGGCGGGCCGGATCGTAGAACTGCTTGGCGCAGCTCCGGGAGGTCGGCGGGCGGTTGCCCTGGCGCGGCTGACCCGTGCGCTCGCGGTCCTTGATGGGGCTGGTGTGGCCGATGTGCGTTACGTCGAGGCGGCAGCTCGGCTAATTGGATTGCACGACCCGACTCATCCTTCTGCACCCACGGCTGTCGATGATTCCACTCCGCCCGCGGCTGAGACCGCAGCTGTACTGCGAGCCACTACGGATGTGCCTCGCTCGGCCGGAGATGTGGATCAGGATCGTGCGAATGCTGCACCGGCGATGCAGCCGCTGTTTGAGTCTGGGAGGCCTGATACGTTGGATGCTTTCCTGGTCGATGAACGTGACCGGCCAGCTTCGCCCTACCCAGAGGATGAAGCGCAGCCTTTGCGGGAGTTCGCACCGCTGAAGACTCCGTGGCAACAGCGCGCCGAGCCGTCCTCCACTAGAGGTCATGTTGTCGGCGTCCGGCAGGCGTCAACCTTGCGGGATTTGGCATTCGTTCCCAGTGTTATGGAAGCTGCTAAATACCAGAACCTTCCTGGTCGCCGCAGCCGGGCCACGCACGACGCCTGTAACCAGCTTGTTGTCTCACCGAGCGATCTGCGCAGCTACGTGCGGGCACCTGCGCCGGAGCGGATGCTCGTGATGCTTCTAGACCACACCTGCCGTAAGGGGTGGGACTGGGAGATTGCTCTCGCGCCCTACCTGCAATGGGCATATGTGAGTCGGGCGAATACCTGCGTCATCGAGGTCGGGAGTCGGCATACGCCCTCCGAACTGCGGGCCCACAAGTTCACGGCTAAAAGTGTGCTCGACCCGAGAATTGGGTCAGCCCTCTATCGGCCTGCCGGACGTGCCAGCCCTCTCGCACATGGGCTGGAATTGATCCGCCAGGTACTGCGACACGCTTTTCAGCACCAGTCGAGCGTGGACGAGGCCTGGCTGGTCGTGGTCTCTGATGGCCGCGGTAACGTTCCACTCCAGTCCAGCCTGGTCGGCCAAGTGACTGGACCAGTCGGGCGAGAGGGTGTCGAAGATGCCCTAACCGTGGCCGAGGATATCGGCGCGATGGGCCAGATCCGGCTGCACACCCTTGTGGTGGACGCGGCTCCTTCGCCCTACTCTGACCTGCCGTTCCAGTTGGCCCGTGCTATGAATGGTGTCGTTGTCGCTGGCCGTGTCACCGAGATGACCGGCGATGCCAGCTAGCGCCCAGTCAGCTACCCGTTGGCTCGCCGACGCAGTAAGGAGCGGCCCAGCGGCCGCTGCGCACACGCCATCGCCAGTGCCGCTCAGTGCGCCTGACTCTTCACCTGCGCCACCGGATGCTGTCCTTTCCGATCCCGCCGCACTTGGCGCAAGCGCAGCGGACCCGCACGCTAGGTTTCCCGCTGGCTTCGCCCAGCTAGTTGTCCGGCGTGCCTACGACGAAGGCAGGCAGGAGTTGTTCGGGGTAGCAGGCGACGGCGGCGAAATCGAACTGCCCTACACAGTGACACCCACGCAGGTACGGCCAACCGACATCGGGCTAGCGAACGTGAGGGGGGATGGCGAATATCCCAGTGAGATATTCCTAGCCATCTACCGGTGGTCTAGGAACCAGCGGCGCCTAGTAGCGTGGATCAACGACCTCCGAGCCCGCTACCGAGACGATCTCCAATTCGTGATCTGGGACGATACGGATTACGACATACCATGGGAGCTACTCTGGCTCGACGAGGACAGGGGACGCGGCCTGGCAGCGGGCTGTCTGGGTGCGCTCGTCGATGTTGCCCGCTGGACAACTATCCGTGAGCTCAGCGGGTCTCTGCTCGCCCAGCCCTCGGAGTGTTCCGGTGGCGTGATTGGCTACTTCGACGACACCATGTGGGTAGATACCCTCGCATTCGGTCCTTTCATCTACCGGCCCCACCGACAAATGGGAGGATTCCTCGAGGAACTTGAGCAGACGGGCTTTCGTGCGGGGCTCGTGTACATGGGTTGCCACGGGCAATATGGCTCAAGTGTGTACCGCCTCAAGCTCGACAAAGTCACCTGGGGAGAACTCGACGTCTGCGATATGGCGGCACTACAGGGCTGGCGCGCTCTTGTATGCCTCAATGCATGTCACTCCGGACGCCTTGTCAGCAACACCGGTGGGGGCGAGGACGCTCTACGTGGCTTTGCTGAATTGTTCCTGCGCAAAGGAGCACAAGGCTGCATAGCAAGCGCTGGCAAAGTTGGCGACGACGAGGCACACCTGCTGATAACGCGGCTGGTCCAGACCGTCGCGACCGCCTCCCGGCATTCCGTGGCTGCCGCACTCCGGGCATTCCGGGCTCAAGCAATTGCCGAGCTGCCCGCGACGCTCCCGAAGGTTCCACGGACGACAAACGACGATGGCAGCGTTAACAAAGAGGGGCAAAAGCAGGTGCTCCGATTCCTATATAGTTTCATGTTTCTCTACTACGGCCATCCCCAGACCACACTGAAGTTGAGCCTCCAAGCGGCGGATGACATGCCATGAGCGACAGCACGGCCACCCTCCTCATCGAACCGGTCGTCAGCTGGCCTCGCGAGGCCGAGGTCGGCCGCAGTTACCTCGTCACTGTTGACCTGCGCAGCCCGCAGCCCAGCGAGGAATGGGCCTACGACGAAGAGGAGCTTCGGTTCGGCTTCTCGCTCGATGGCGCGCCTCACTTCATCTGCGAAGCACTCGACGACCCAAGTGTCGTCCTGCATCGGTTCGGCGGCACCTACGGCCCGGCTCGCTTTGTTGTCGCCACCGGTCCCACCGTCGGACCCGGATCCATTTGGCTGACTATCAGCAACCGCTGGGGCGTTCCAGTTCGGACAGTTAAGCTCCCAACTGAGGTCGTTCCCGGACCGGCAACAGAGGCCCCTACTCCAGGCGTTATCCTCGGTGTCGTACCGTCGCGCTCAGAGGAAATGGCACCTCGGGCCGCCGATGTGAGCCCCCGGACAAATGCAGAATCGTTCTATTTCACGTTTATCAACGAGAAGGGCAGCGACGTCTCTGCCACCTGGCTGCTCGATCTCCGCACGAGACTCCTCGAAGAACCTAGTGCCAACGAGAGTTCCGCTCATCTTAAAAGCTCAATAGCAGATGCTCTCGACGCCGTGGCCAGGCAACTGCTTGAAAACGACTACGAGCGCCACGAATCCGCGTATGAGCAGGCGGACCAGCATATCGCTGCAGCGACCTCGGCGCTGGACGCTGCGATCAGCGAAGGGCAGCAGCCACCGGTATACTTCCGCACCCTGTTGCGGCAGCTCGCGTACGTGATGGACACCGAGCACTCCCGGTACATCCGCGGCGCCGTGTCGTCTCCCGACTTTGTCGGCCTGGCCTCCAGGGAACGTTTCTATGTGGGGGACGACCAGACCTTTCTCCTGACCGTGTCGGTTGACCTCGCGGCCGGGGATGCCCCCGTTGAGAGCGTTCAGCTCCTGCTCAAGCGCAGGCCCGGCCTGAGCGCAGACGGGCCGACGGGCTTTCTGCAGACATTGCGGCCGGGTGAGACACGGGAACTCGTCCAGCGGCTGAAGGTCTCCGACCAGGTGCTGGGCGTGGGCGAGGTCACCATGACCCTCAGTCTCCGGTTCCGGCGCACCTCCGGCGAGATCGCGGAGAGTCCCGCCCGGACCATAGAGGCCCTGCTCGAGCCCGCCCGCAGATTCGTGAGCGTCGCGAATCCGTACAGCAGGTACTCAGGCGGTACCCCCGTCGAGGAGCAGCGGATGTTCTTCGGCCGGCGAGAGCTCCTCGATCGTATTTACACCGAGGTCACCAGCGGGCCGCTCGGCCAGTGTCTCGTGCTCTACGGCCAAAAGCAATGTGGGAAGTCATCAGTGCTGCGGCAGCTGGAGAAACGCCTCCGCCCGCCGAACCTGGCCATCCACGTCAGCCTGGGGACCATCGACACAACCAGGGCCGAACGCAGCTTTGTGCAGGCCTGTATCGACTCCCTGTATGAGCGGCTCGTGTATGACTTTGATATGACAGATATCCTGGAACAGGATTGGCCTCGGGATTTTCAGGTTAAAGCCTCACCCATTGAGAGCTTCCGGCGAGGCGTCCAGGCTTCTACGAGTTTGCTGCAGGCGCAGAAGGGCTGGCGCGATGTCCGGCCTATCTTCCTCATCGAAGAGTTCCACTATGTGTACGAATACATACGCGAGGGACTTCTCACGCCTGCCTTTATGCGGCAGTGGAAGTCGCTGCTCCAAAGCCGGACTTTCAATGCCGTACTGGTGGGGCAGGACACGATGCCCCTCTTTAAGGAGGCGTACCCGAACGAGTTCGGCGTGACGCACGATGAGAGGATCAGCTACCTCAGCGAGGAGGAAGCGCGCGCTCTCGCCGAGCAACCCATCATGGTGGCGGGTGAGTCACGATATAAGGGCGCGTCCCTGGACCGGCTGGTCAGCCTGACCGCCGGGAGCCCATTTTATCTTCAGATATTCTGTGACCGCTTGGTCCGGCACCTCAACCGGGAGCGGCTGGCATTCATCACCGAATCTGTCGTCGGCGACGTCCTGGGGCAGCTGACGACCGGGCCTTCGGCGCTGAGCATGGATAAATTTGATCCGCTCATCACCGCTGCCGGGGAGTCGGTTGCCCTGGCGCCGAAGGACAGGTGCCTCGCACTGCTGACCCGGGTCGCGCTGAACCCGACGATCACATCACAGGAAGTCGGGCCCGAGGACGCGCCGCTGGTGCGCGACCTTTTCGCGCGCGAAGTCCTCGAGCGGGATACCAGCGGAAGGCTGCGTATACGTGTGGGACTGTTTGCCGAGTGGCTGAGAGCCAACAGTGTCGAGAATGCGCAATGACAGCTACTAACCCTTTATGGCGTACAGAGCAGTTGCATCGCTTGAGCGCGTCCTCCGTAACTTCGAGGCTGGCGCGAAGGAGGCTAGCTTCGGCCGAAAACGTCATCCATGATCACCGCACGTGCGGAGATCACGGGTCACGTTTTTGGCGAAACCCCACCCCCGTTGTTCCGGTGGGAGGCGTGCCCGACCAGCCGTGCGATTTCCTCGATGCTCACTCCGCGGTGGCTCATCAGGCTTACGAACGAGGTCCGTAGCTCGCGTGGAGTCCAGTCATCCCCGATCCCCGCTACTCGGCATACCCGCTTGAACATCTTCCGGACGTTGCCCGCGTCGAGGGCGGCGCCCAGATGGGTGGTGAACACCAGCCCGGTGTCTTGCCATCTGTCCCCGGCCTGGGCTCGTTCGCGGACCTGGCTTTCCAGTAGTGCGCGGAGCGCCTCGGCTGCCATCTGCGGGAGGCCGAGGGTGCGGCGTGACCGCTCGGTCTTGGTCTCGCCGTGCATGCGTACCGATCTCCATACGGCCACATGAGGCGGAACGGGAGGGGTGGCGTCCGGGTCGCCGTCCAGGTCCACGTGATGCCAGCGCAGCGCCCTGCCTCCCTCGGTGCGGACCCCGACCAGCAGGCTCAGCACGATGTAGGCGTACATCAGCGCGGCCGGGCGGCGGACATCCTTCAGGCCGGGGCGCAGTTCGATCACGGGGAGGGTCCGAGCTGCCGCGATGACCGCCACCGCCTGCTCTAGAGTGAGCGATTTTGACGGTCGGCCTTGCTGGCCCCTGGGCGTGTCGACCAGGGCGGCGACGTTGCAGGCCACGAGATCATTGGCTTCCGCATGCCGGATCGCGCGCTTCAGCGCCAAGTGACCCATGGTCACGGCCGCGCTGGAGAAATCGGTAGCCATCATGGCCAATGCCTGGCGCACGTCGGCCGCTGTCAGCTCGCGCAGCTTCCGGCGCCGATGACCTTCAGGATCGGCTCGAGCACATTCTCGTTCTTCTTGATCGTCTTGGCCGAGCGGCCGTCGAGCCATGTGCGAGCCAGTCCTGGCCAGCCTGGCGTACCGTGTAGTTCGCGTAGCCGGTTTTCGGGACGATTCCCTGGTCGAGGTCCCTGTGCAGCTCCCGGAGCTTATCCACGACAGCAGCCTTGGTCTTGCCGCTGACTTTCCGCCGATGACGCTTCCCGTCCGCGGTATATCCCAGCGTTACTTCACCGCGCCACAGCCCGGACAGTGCCGGTGACGTTCCGGGTCACGGCAGGCACCGCGGTGCTCGAAGGAGATCCCGTCTTCTCCGCGCCTGCGGCGGGTCGCCATGCGACAAGGCTAGTCCCCGGTGGGGACTATCAGTGGTGACAACGGCCGCACACGCCGAGGCACTTTCAGACTCCCTGAGACTCGAAATCCGCAGGTAGAACCGGCTTCAGCTCAGGTCATTGCTGGCCAGCGAAAGGCCCAATCTCCATGGTAAGGAGAAGGTAGGCGGTTCGATCCCGCCAGAGGGCTCGCCACAGTGGCTTTGACCTGCGAACTTACCCCTCTTGCCCGGTTCACGGCCAGGTTGCTGCCGCAATCGGCAAAGAGGAGAAGGCCAGCCCGGGAGCAGTCGCCCGCGCTCTGACCTGCTGCAACGTGGGTGCCGCCCTGGCCGCCATTGCTACAGCGTCGGCAGCACAGATAAGTGGCTGTAGACCAGATAAGTTTGGCCACGGCACGAGAGAGGATCGGCCCGTTTGCGCCGCCGCATGGAGGCAGTGCCGGAGGCGTGGCCGTGATCGTCGGCCGGGGGTCTGGGCACATCGCGGATAAGTTGTGCCCTCGGCCTTGGCGGCCGGGTCCGGCTGCCGCTGCGCCCTGCGCAGCCGGTGTCGGTCGGTGGGCAGTCGGCGAGCCCACCCAGGACTGCCCGGCCCGAGCTGTGGCGTCACAGACGGTGAGTAGCCACCAGACGGTGAGGGTGGTGCGTGGGCGTCTAACACCGGCTCGGCGCGGGATCGATGGACTGGCGAGTATGGCGCGAGTACCCAGATCTGCCTATTCTGCGCAGTTTTGGGATGTGGTCACCCGCCCGCAGATCGGCGGACCCTTTACCAGCAACACCGGCCTGGCTTTCTCAGCGGCGTTCAGGCCAGACGGCCAGACCTGGGCCAGCAGCTTCGATGGCACAGTGTGGCTGTGGGACGTCGCCTACACGGCGGACAGTGTGCGACAAGCTAACGTCAGTGGACGGGAAGCAGCGTCCTACAGGGATCACCCGACTGACGGTCGGAGGGATCCACGATGAAATCCGGTCGATCGGATAGGTGCGCATCGTGCCCGCCGTCAGGATCGTATCGGCATACACGCCCTGTGCTCGCAGCATCCCAGAGTTGCCGCGAGCCAACGGGGTCGGCCACCGCGGAGGCCGGCACGTCGAGGTGGTGTGCCCACAGGGCGGCGCGGAGTCGGCCTGCGACTGCAGATGTTCCCCCGTCGTCCTCGAAGGAGGCAATGACCAGTTCGCTGTCGGTCTCCCAGCCCCGGTTGTTGCAGTTCGCCGAGCCGATGAGCATGAGCTCGTCGTCAATCACCGCCATCTTCGCGTGCACGTACAGGTGTGGCGCGTTGGCGCGCACGCACGGCTGCTGGTGCCCGGCTGTCCGGGTGTAGATGTGCAGCCGGTCTGCATAAGGATTGCCGGATGTGATCTTCCTGATGAACGCCCTGCGCCGTGCCCACACGCCGGGCATGTCTGTGATCTCCGAGGGCGCAATGAGGATGGTTACATGCGCCAGCCGGGGCAACATTGCCCTGATCGCAGCTGCCGCGCAGTCACTGATCAGGTACTGCTCCTCCATGTAGATGAAGCGGCGGGCGCCGAGGATTGAGCGCAGCCAGATGTCCTGAACGGTCACCTGCCTGCTACTGACGTTGCCGTCCGGCAGGCGCAGCACGCCATTGAACGTCTCCCCGACGCGAACGAACTGAGTGCCGGTGGCCGCGGGTACGGACTGATTGAAACTTCCGCGCAACGGTGACCGGCGGTCGATGCCGCGATCGCCGGACCGCGCCCACCAGCGACGCAGAAAGGCGCGCAGCAGCGGCAGCGCGGTGGGCCCGGTGAGCCTGGCATGGACGTCGTGCAGGGGGTTGCCGCTACCCTGGGATCCGCTGCCGCCGGAGCCGCTCGAATCGGTCCAGGAGACGTGCGGGCGATCGCTCCGGTACGACCCAGCCGGCGGTGGCAAGTCGTGGATGCGGTCGGCGTTCACGTCGACCCCGCCGCACAACGCGACGAGCCCGTCCCGGCCCTGGACGACGAGCAGCTTCTGATGATGGCTCTTGCGGCTGGATCCGGAGTCATCCTGCGCGGCATGGCAGTTCGGCAGCCGGTTGATTGCGCTCACAGCGTCGTCATGGAGGTTCGAATGCTGGCGGGCGAATAGCCACGGGGGATCCCAGACCAGCACCCGGACCTGGACACCGCGCCCCCCGGCGCGCGCAAACAGGTCAAGCAAGCAGGTCCCGGGTCCGGTGAGGTTCACCCACGGATCGGTCCACCAGCCCAGCAGGTAGATGAAGTGGGAGCGGTCCTCGGCTGTCTCGATGGCCTGCTGGATGGCCCGGAAGGCGGCCGGGCCGTCGATGAGCGGCTCGACAGTGCTTCCCGCGAGCCCGAATCGCAGCTGACCGCGCCAGTAGGCTGCGGCTCCGGGTCCGGCGGCGATCAGCTGACGACCTTCGGCTTCGGACTCGGCGACCGGGCGGGGCCGGATCAGGGTTGCTGAAGCTGGGCCGGGTCGGTGCTCCCAGTGCCACGGCTCCTTCAGATACGGATGGAAGTCATAGCGGGAGGCGTTCGCGGTGAGCCATTGATGCAGCCACGCGGTTCGCCAGCGGGGAATGTCCCCGCGGTCGGCAGTGAGGACCTTCCCGCTCGTGAGGCGGCAGAACAGGTCCATGGCCCGTCCGTCGTTGTGGTTCGAGAAACCGGGAGCGGCCAGCCAGCCCCCGATCCACCGGGCGAGCCATTGAGCGGCCTCGTCGCCTGTCGGCCCACCGGCCAGGCCGGCGCGTTTCTGGGCGGTATCAGCCATGTAACCGCCGAAGCGGTCGTTCCACAGCCGGTACTGGCGCAATGCCGACCGGTAGGCGCTTGAGATGCCGAACGAGCCGGTGGCGAGTGCTTCGGCGTCGCCCGCTGCCTGCGCCTGGCGTAGGGCCTCGCGGGCGTCGTCGAGCATCCGTGTTGCGAGAGGCGCGACGTCGCGGCGCAGGCTCTTGCCCTTGACTACCTCCGTGAGGTCCGCCTCGGGGACCGACGGCTGGAATGCGCGCCATCTGCATGACCTGGCGACGTGCGCCTCGTAGGTGGCGCGCATGAAGGACTCCAGGTCGGGATGCCCGGGCCAGTTCAAGGCGTCTGGCCCGTAATGTCGGCACGGATGGTCGACGATCGGCGGCACGGCACTAGAGACCGCCTCTCCTGCCTGCTCCGTGCGGATCACGTCGGTGACCATGGCTTCAGTCATTTCCGACCTCCTCAGCCCGTCCCCAGCCGAGGGCCAGCTGGTCGTACAGGCCCCAGCGCGAGTAGCCCCCGGCGTCCTCCCATGCGGACGCGTCTTCGAATTCGCCCGCAAGCTCATCCGCCTCTGCGGCGGCATCGCCCGTGTATGTCAGGTCCGCGAGAACAGCCTCCGCCTCGCTCGCCACGCCGGACGGAGCGGCTAGGCCGCGCGCCAGCTCGGCCGGAGTCAGCCGGATCTCGAAGTGCATCGCATCGTGAGAGGAGCGCCACCGGCCTCCCCACCCGAAGACCCGCAGCCCGTCCACGGTACGGATGGCCTCAACCGCCGCGATCTGCTGAGGTGTGAAGACTGTCCCGGCTACGCCGGCGGCGACCTCGCGTTGTCGATCGGCCTGGGAAGGCTCGGCGGAGAAGATTATGGGCCCGCTCACGTTGTGCCGATGCGGGTTCCACTCCGGGTCGATATCGACCGCGAGCCCGTAAGCATGCAACGACGCACGAGGAGGCTGATCGGCTGGAGCCTGCGCGATATTGCGGCAGTTGTAGACCCAGGCGCTGCGCGCTTGGTAGCCCGTCCGCGTCAGCGCTTCGGCGAGAGCGTCGAATGCCCCGACGGCGGCCGGGTTGACCGGGGTCCGGTTGCTGAGCAGCGGTATGGTCACCATCTTGCGGTCGGCGCACAGGAACTCAACCCATGACTCCCGCAATTGCGCCGTAGTCAAGATGTCCTCCGCCTCGAGTACCTCTGACTCCGCCAGCTCCGGTGATCCGGCGAGTTCCTGCCATTCGGCGAGTTCTCCGGACGCCTCGTAGTCCTCCAGCACCTCGTAGTCCTCCAACGCTTCGTAGTCCTCCAACGCCTCGTACTCCTCGAGAGCTTCGTCCTGAAACTCGCCGGACTCGATGGCTGGCACCGCCGCCACGGAACTCTCCGCCGCCTCGCCGCCGGGGCGGGACCCGGGATGCCGGCCCCCTACGCCGGGGAGATCAGCAGAAACGTCGGCCAGCAGTCGCCACCCGAAGTGCGGCGGGATCTCCATATGCGCGACCCTGGTGCTCTCG
>Ga0126370_10000631_pt1 | contig 14931 bp, 18 predicted proteins | sample PanSoiMetaPlot_3_FD_92586 | JGI IMG/M metagenome (GOLD analysis project Ga0126370, IMG submission 92586) | Tropical forest soil microbial communities from Panama - MetaG Plot_3 | ecosystem: Environmental > Terrestrial > Soil > Tropical forest > Bulk soil | place: Panama | collected 2016-02-17 | reverse complement strand
CCGCAGCTACATCGGGTAACCACAGTACCAATGCTATGAAAACGAACTGCGCAACTCGCTTCATTCGATCACCTCATCGGCGCGTAAGAGCACTGACGGCGGAACAGCGGCCAGAGCAAGGGCTTGTCCCGGCCATCCACGACTTCGTTCTACGCCGCAAGACGTGGATGCTCGCAACATAGGCGAGCAAAGCGACGCCGTTCTGCGAACGGCTATGTGCGGGCATGACGGGCGCGTAGGTTGGGTTGAGCGAAAAGCGAAACCCCATCGGTTGAAATGTTATGGTGGCTTTCGCTGCGCTCAACCCACCCTACACATTGAACCACCATGCCCGTTCTCGACATTCATCCGCATATCGTTTCGCCGGACACCGGGCGCTATCCGCTCGCTCCGCTCGGCGGCACGCAATCGACCTGGTCGAGCGAGCGGCCGACCACCTATGAAATGCTGCTTGCGGAAATGGACGCCGCCGGCGTCAACAAGGCGGCGATCGTGCATTCCTCGACAGCTTATGGCTATGACAACAGCTATGTCGCCGACGCTGTCGCCGCGGTGCCATCGCGCTTTACCGGCGTCTATTCGATCGATGTGGCGGCGCCGGATGCGGTTGCGAAATTCGATTACTGGCTCGGGCGCGGCGGAACCGGCATGCGGCTGTTCACGTCAGGCAGCACGCTGCCCGGTCAGGGCACGTGGTTCGCCGATCCGAAAACTTTTCCGTTCTGGGAGCACGCGGCGGCAAAGCACATTCCGGTCTGTATGCAGATGAAACGGGAAGGCATCCCGCTGTTGCGCGAAGTCATGGACCGCTTTCCGAAAGTCACGATCATTCTCGATCACCTGGCGCGGGCGCCATTCGCCGACGGCCCGCCATACGCCGCCGCAGCCGATCTGTTCGCGCTTTCGAAATACCAGCAGCTTTATCTGAAAATCACGCCGATCAATGTGACGCCCAAGAGCTGGGGCAAAGCCACGCCACAAACATTTTTCGGTAAGATGATCGAGACGTTTGGCGCCTCGCGCATCGCCTGGGGCTCGAACTTTCCTAATTCGCAAGGTTCGCTGTCGGAAATTCTCGCCGCCGCGCGCAAAGCGTTTTCATCCGCCAAGCCATCCGACCAGGATTGGATTTTCGGCAAGACCGCGCAGGCACTTTATCCGGTGCTCGCCAAATAGAATCATTTCATACCAAAACCAGACGTATTTCGGACACACTCGAAGTGAGTAAATTTATGGATCTGAGGTCCAGATCCAGGACTCATGAAACTGCGCACTGCTTTATTAGTTTGACAGTTTGGGTCGGCAGCGCCTTGCCGGCGTATTCCGCAACACGCCGAATTGTGTTGCTCTTCGACGAGCGCCCCGAACTGCCCGGCCTGGCGCTCCTCCAGGCCGATCTCACCCTAGAGCTCACCTCAAACTCGGCGGATCGCATAGAGATTTACAGCGAGGCGATGGACCTCTCGCGGTTCGGCTCGAATAACTATCAACCCCTTTTGCGCGATTTCCTTCAGGAAAAATATGCCGACAAAAAAATTGACGTGGCAATTGCCGTCCTATCACCATCGCTTGACTTCTTGCTGAACTATGGGTCAGTCATTTTTCCCGAGACGCCGATCATCTTTTGCGGGATCGACAAAACAGAACTTGGCAATCGCGATTCGATGGATTCAGCGGAGCCCCGCGTACTCTCGGTACTCTCGGTAACGTCGGAAATTGCGGGAGCGAACGGAGTACGAGTCTCGATCGCAGATACCGGACGGGGAATCGATGTAGCCAACCTCAATCGAATTTTTCAGCCGATGTTCACGACCAAAACCCGTGGCATGGGTATGGGTCTGTCGATCTGCAAGTCGGTGATCGAAAACCATAATGGTCACATCTGGGCGTCGGCTAATGTTCCCAGAGGTTCCATTTTTCAATTTGAGTTAGCGGCCAACGGCGCCAAGCATTAGTTGGCCGTGCAGGCTATGCGGTGCTCGCTTAGAAAGATCCAAAAGCCGTCCCAAGCAGGATGACCGCGACGAGAGCGAGGATTGCGTTGACGATCCCGACCATAACGATGTCGAAGTAACTTTCCCGGTGTGTTGCCCCGCAGACAGCCAGTAGCGTCACGACCGCGCCGTTGTGCGGCAGGATATCCAGCGTTCCCGAGCCGATCACAGCAACGCGGTGCATCAGTGCGGGACTGAGGCCGGTTTGCGCCGCGATCGTCATGTAGGTTTGGCCGAGCGCATCGAGTGCGATTGTCAATCCGCCGGAGGCCGAGCCGGTGAGCGCGGCGAGGACGTTCGTCGCCACCGCAAGCGAGACGAGGGGGCCGCCCTCTATCGCCAGCACCCAATCGCGTACGATCTCGAAAGCGGGCAGCGCGGCGATAACGGCGCCAAACCCGACCAGGCTCGCAACACTGAGGGCAGGCAGTACCGAGGCGTTAGCGCCTGCATCCATGCTTTGGCGCAGCGAAGGCAGGCGAGGGCGGTTGCAAAGGATGACGGTTGCGATCGCTGCGGCGAGCGCGACCACCACGGACCATACGCCAGCCACGCCAGAAATAGTGGTTGCACCCCAGCGTTCGTCGGCCAGGTATGAAAAATCGAGCCGGGGGAGCACCACGAGCGACATCAAGAGATTCACTGCCACGACGACGACAAGCGGCAGCGCTGCAAACAAGGCCGGCGGAACCGAAACGCTACGATCGCCATGATGCATCTCCGCCGGGTCGAATTCCCGCGCGGTGGTAGCGCGCTCGCGCACCAGCTCATCATCTGCCGCTCCGTCAGCACTAACCGTTGCTTCTGCTCCATAGCCCTCGCCGGCGCGACGAGCCGAAGCCTCGGCGCGCCTGAGCCACCACAAGCCAAAACCAAGCATGATCGCCGCCGCAATGATGCCGAGGCCAGGCGCCGCAAATGGCGTCGTGCCGAAGAACGGCATCGGGATGGCGTTTTGGATCGATGGCGTGCCCGGCAGAGCCGACATGGTGAAGGTCGAGGTGCCAAGCACGATCGCTGCCGGCATCAGCCGGCGAGGCACGGCCGCGGCGCGAAACAACGCCTGTGCCATGGGGCTGAGCACGAAGAAGGCGACGAACAGGCTCACGCCGCCATAGGTTACGAACGCGCCCGCGAGTACCACCGCGACTATTGCGCGACGTTCACCCAAAGTCTTGGTCATGAAATCCGCGACGGCCGACACCGAACCGCTGTCGTCCATGAGTTTGCCGAAGACCGCTCCGAGAAGAAAAATCGGAAAGAACTGAGCGAGGAAGCGGGCGGCGCTGCCCATGAAAACCTGCGTCCAGTTGGCGAGCAGCGGCTCTCGGCCGAACGCTGCGGCAACGAGCGCTGCAGCCGGGGCGAGCAGCAGCACGCTCCAGCCGCGGAACGCAAACAAGACTAACAGCGCAAGGCCAACCAGGATGCCGAGGAGCCCCATGCGTCAACACTCCGCCAGCAGCACATCCAAATCGGCGGTAGAACGTTTGCCGAGGTCCTTGCCGTTCGCGTCCAAAAATTCGTTCGCGGCACGCTGCCCTTCTTGCCGTAGCATGGCGATGAATGCCCACTCGGCGTTGAGCTTCGAGGAGGCGCCGAATTGCGCCAACATATCGGTCATGATTCGATGCGTGCGCATCTGCGCCCAGCGGGCGCCTTCTCCGCTTCCAGGATCGGCCGTCTGACGCAGAAGAGCAATCATGCGGAGCTCCTTCATCAGCGGCGAATTGAAGGAGATCTCATTAAGCCGGTTGAGAATGTCCGGGGCGGTGCGTGGCGTATCCGAGCGCTCGCGCGGATTGATTTGCACCAAGATGGAATCGTGAGCATCGGTTTCACGAACCAGCGGCGTGATCGTGGGATTGCCGGTAAAACCGCCGTCCCAATACGGCTCCCCATCGATTTCAACCGCGCGGAACATTGTTGGCAGGCACGCCGATGCGAGCAGCACATCGGCTGTAATCTCGGGGTTGCGGAAAATACGCCCGCGGCCGGTTCGCACACTCGTGGCGGTGATGAACAATTTGATCGGCGAATGAGCGAGCCGATTACAATCAATGCTTTCGGCAAGGATGCGGCGTAGCGGATTGAAATCGAGCGGATTGAGCGCGTAAGGCGACAGAACCCGCGACATCAGGTCTATGAAGACATAGGCGGGCGATGTATCGAGCGTCCAGCGGCCCATTAAACGGTCGAGAGGAGAGCGTTGCAGCGGACTGAACGCCGCGGCACGCGATACGTGCTTCCAAAATTTTTCGAGCGCGGCGCGCGCGCCCTCGGCTTGGCCGTCCATCCAACCGTCGGCCACCACTGCGGCATTCATTGCTCCTGCGGACGTGCCGGAAATACCGGCGATGCGAAGCCACGGCTCTTCCAGGAGACGATCCAACACGCCCCAAGTGAACGCGCCGTGAGAGCCGCCACCCTGAAGCGCAAGGTCAATCAGTACCGGCTTCCGTTCCATGGAAAGGCCTATTGCTGTTGCGCCGGCGTGCAGCGGCGGCTCGTCCGGCCGTTTTTAGCTAGGGCGATAGTATCGATGGATCAATGCCCTTGGCGGATGCATCGGAACTTTGACTTTAATCAATTTGCTGACGATTTGAGCTTGCTTAAACAGTCACCGCAGATTTCAAGCTTCCTCGAGCGAGGCAGCGCCGTAACGCTCCAATTTCACCATGCGCCGTCACACAATGTGGGAGACACATCATGTCCAGCGTAGCTGAGACTACAGGACTCGCACCTCTTCGCGCCAAATCGGGTTGGATCGTCGCCCTTGGCGTCGTCTATGTCATCGCCGGATTGATTGCGCTCGGCAGCGTCGTTTTCGCTACCGTTGTGACTGTGTTTGTCGTCGGCGTGATGATGTTGCTCGCGGGCGTAGCCGAAGTCATCAGCGCATTTCAAATCAAGAGTTGGGGTAAATTCCTGCTTTGGGTTCTGCTCGGTGTCCTCTACATCGTCGCCGGCTTTGCCACATTCGAGAACCCCCTTCTTGCAGCGGCACTGCTCACTCTGCTGCTCGGGTTCGCGCTCATCGCCTCGGGTGTAATGCGGATTGTCTTGGCGTTCAGCATGAAACAGGAAATGCCCTGGGTCTGGGTCGCAGTCTCCGGCGTTATCACGCTTTTGCTTGGCCTGATCATTCTCGCGCATTGGCCAGTGTCGGGCCTTTACATTCTTGGGCTCTTTCTCGGCATCGATCTCATCATTGCGGGATTGGGCTGGATCGGAATTGGGCTTGGTCTGAAAAGGCACGCTTAGGAAGCCTGCGCCGATTTTCGGCGATCATCGGTCAGCCAGCCGCAGATAAGTTGAGCGATAGCGCTGCGCTCAACCCACTCTACGCATTTGCGCGCAACGCCGCGTCAAGCACCAGCGCGGCAAACAGGATCAGCCCGGCATCGCGGTCGGACTTGAACACCGCGAGGCAATTGTCGGGATCGCCGATGTCCAGCCGCACGATCTGCCAGCAAAGATGCGCCGCGAAAGCAAGGAGCCCGAACGCGAAGACGAGGCCTGCGCCGGCGGCAAAGCCGGCCGCGCCGATGAGGATGACGGCGAGGCCATAGAACAGCGCCAGCATCGGCTTGGTACGGGATCCGAACAGCAAAGCGGTGGACTTAATGCCGATCAACGCGTCGTCTTCGCGGTCCTGATGCGCATAGATCGTGTCGTAGCCGATCACCCAGGCAATCGATCCGGCATAGAGCAACAAAGCCGGCAGATCGAGCCGCCCAAACTCGGCGGGCCAGCCCATCAGCGCGCCCCAGGAAAAGGCAAGGCCAAGCACTATTTGCGGCCAATAGGTCATCCGCTTCATGAACGGATAGACGGCGACGACGGCGAGCGAAGCGATGCCGAGCGCGATCGTGAATCCATTGAAGGTGAGCAGCACAGCTAGGCCGATGAGCGACTGCGCAACCAGAAACAGCGCGGCCTGCATGACACTGACCTGGCCTGACGGAATCGGCCGCGATCGGGTGCGCTCCACGGCGCGATCGAGATCGCGGTCGACGATGTCGTTCCAGGTACAGCCGGCGCCCCGCATGGCAAATGCACCAATGAAAAACAGCACGATGTGCCAGAGGTTCGGCAGGCCCCAATGTGCCGCGACCGCGGCCAGCGCCGACGACCACCAGCAGGGCAAGAGCAGAAGCCAGGAACCGATCGGGCGATCGAGCCGCGCGAGCCGCAGATACGGACGCAACCAGGCTGGCGCGAGGGTGTCGACCCAATTGCCGGTCGCATCGGCGACCGAACCGGCCGCCCGGCTCATCGCGCCAGCGGATTACCGGTCAAGGTGTCGAATGTGCCGCGGCCGGTCTTGGTGTTCTTCTCCGTATCGACGTTCGGGGCCCTGATCGCGTCGCTTAAGGTCGGCGCTTTCGGCTTCGGCTCCTCGGTGCAGGCGACGGTGCGGAACTTCATCGATTTCTCGTGATTGGCTTTGGCGCTCGCGATGATTTGGTCCGGGATGCCGCACCAAGTCTTGTTGTCTTCGAGGAACTTGACGACCGCGGTTTCGGCGGTGACGAAACTATTCATCAGCGCGCATATCTGCTTGTGCTCGGCTTTAGCCTTGAGCGCCGCACTCACGGCGCTGCCGCGCTTCTGCGCTTCGTCGGAAAACTTCGTGAAATCGTTGCACTGGACGCCGTTCCGCGAAGCATTTGTTGCAGGCGAAGCACCTGTCGCGGGCGAAGCACCTGGCGCAGGCGAAGCACCTGGCGCAGGCGAAGCACCTGGCGGCGCAGGCCAAATACCTGGCGCAGGCTGCGCCCGCGCGGTCCTTTCGGCAAAGGCGCACGACAAGGCTGCACAAAAGGCCGTACCCAGCCACAGTGCGCGCGTGCTTTTCATGCAATCCCTCTCCCGACCTGGTCCCGATCTGGCCCGCGACTCGCCCCTTGAGCCGGCTCAACGATTTTGCCCGAAATCCAGCCGTTCTTAAAGACTTGCCGAATTCGGCGATAACGCGGCAAAACGCCGAAAACGCGATGTTGCGGGACGGGTGCGACGCTAAGGCTGGGTAGGAGGCCGGGATTTGGGACCCCCGGGGCTTTTCGCCTGGGCCGGCGAAAAATCGGGGATTCAATGTAAGCGCAATTGCTTCTAGGCTGCGCGGCGCGCAGGCGCCCGTGGTCGGCTGATGGCCTAACCGCGGCGCCTATCGGAAGGGGCTGCCAAAAGGCCATGCCGGGCTACGATTTTCGTACCACGCGGCTGTATATCGATTCACCGCTCGAACAGGGCTGTATCGCCGCGCTTGAGCGCGGCCAGGCGCATTACCTCACGACCGTGCTGCGGCTGAAATCCGGCGATAGCATCCTCGTGTTCAACGGCCGCGATGGCGAATGGCGTGCTCAGCTCGAAGGCGGCAAGCGCGATGCGGCGTTGCGCGTCGGCGCTCGCATCCGGTCCCAGACCGCTGCAGGCGATCTGCATTATCTGTTCGCACCGCTTAAATCGGCGCGGCTCGATTACATGGTGCAGAAAGCGGTCGAGATGGGGGCCGCGCACTTGCGTCCCGTACTCACCCGGCACGGCCAGGTGGCGCGCGTCAACCTTGAGCGGATGCGCGCCAATGCGATCGAAGCTGCGGAGCAATGCGGCATTCTTGCGCTGCCGCAGATCTCGGCGCCAATCGAACTGACGGCGGCGCTCGCCGCTTGGGACGTGCGGCGGCATCTGGTGTTCTGCGACGAGAGCGCCGATGTCGCCGATCCGCTCGCGGCGCTCGCCCGCCTGCCACCTCACGCTCCGCTCGCAGTCCTAGTCGGACCCGAAGGCGGCTTTGCCGCCGAGGAGCGCGCGGCGCTCCTCAAGCTTCCTAATGTGGTGCAGTTCGCGCTCGGTCCGCACATCCTGCGCGCCGATACGGCAGCCGTAGCCGCGCTCGCGCTCGTCCAGGCGGCGATCGGCGATTGGCGGTGATGTTTATACGCTCGTCCCCCAAAGGCGGGGACCGAGCGAAAAATCAGAACTGGATTCCCGCTTGCGCGGGAATGAGCGGAGAACACCCTTCAAAGCGTCAGCTAGTGAATCTTGCCGGCCCGGTCGTAACAAACAAAGCCAACATAGTCGCCGTAGACGCGGTGAATGCTGGTGACCTTGGCGAAGCGTTGCCAGCGCGCGCACCAGTCTTCGGCGATCTGCTGGTAGACCGCATCGACATTGGGCGTATAGGGAAAGATGCCGCCGGTATCGTTGCCGGTCACACCCGGCCCGGGGCCGGCGAATTCCGTGCCATTCGCCAAGGCTTTGGGACTGCCGGCCAATAAAGCCAGCACCAGCAAGCCGAGCGCGATTGCAACGAGACGGTTCATGGAACGAAGCATGGCGGAGCCCCCGCAGGCTTACAACGACCAGATAGATTATACGCTCAATGCCGGGCCTTCGCCATAAGCTGTGCCGTAGCCGCGCCAATGACTTGCTAAGCCCCCCGCGGCAGGGGCCTGTCAAACCATCGAATAATTGCTCGCCACCATGCCGACCGAGCGCCTGTCGGCGGCATTGAGCAGCATCACCCGGCCGAAGCTGGTATTGCGGCCGATCCGCACCACGCGAGCATCCGCCACCACATGGCCGGGCGCAGGAAATGCGTGGTCTGATCGATCGAGGCCATCGGCCGATAGCCGTTCCAGGCCGCCGAACAGGCGAGCACCATCGCGGTGTCGGCAAGCACCATCAGCGCCTGGGTGCATAGCACCGCGCCATCGCTGAAGCGAACTTTGGCGAAACAAAACCTTGGGCGAAGCTAAAAGCTTGGCCACATTCGCGATGCACGCAGGACGCGACGAATCGGATGCAACAATTACATCGGATGCAAAATTACACGCGATTTAAAGATACAAAAGATACACAGGACCTAGAAGGCGAATCGTGCACGCCATGCGCGCTCGAGCGCCAACAAGGAAACTGTGAAAAGCCGATTCGCGCCATCTCTTTTTTGTTTGCGCACCCGCTGATGCTGATAATGCAACGTGGGGCGATCCAGGGCTTGACCGGGGGCCTTCGGCGCGGCACCGTTAGGCTTAAGCGGGGGAGGGGGTTCCAATGTCGCCAACAATCTCCCGGGGCTGCACTGCGCTTTTTTTGGTGCGTGTTTTGGCGCTGGCGCTTGTCCTATGCGCAGTCTCGACATCTCAGCCGCGTGCAGCGAATTGGTTTGAGAAGAATTTCTGGCTGTCGGGCCCGCGCTATGACCGCGTCGTGCCGGCTTGCGACTATCCACAGGCGCTCGATCGCATCATCGCCAATTTCCGCACCAAGGAATTCCGCTTCTGGAACTCGGAGCTGCGCATCGTCGGCTTTGAGAACATTAGGGAAGTCGAGTTCCTGCCGTGGGCCGCGCAATCGATACCGCGCCGCTATTGCAGCGGCGTCGCGGTCATCAACGATGGCGGGCGGACCCCGATCTATTATTCGATCGCCGAAGATACCGGGATTATCGGCATGGATTGGGGAGTCAATTTCTGCGTCGTCGGGCTCGATCGCAATTGGGCCTATAATCCAGCGTGCCGGTCGGCGCGGCCGTATAGCGAATAAAACGGCGTTCGCCCGAATAGATTCGGCGCTAATGTAGCCCGACAACGAGCAGATTATTCGGCGTGTATTTGGTTTAAGCGCAGCCGTTTAGCCGCGTAGAGCTTCCAGCACGCAGTCGCGCAACAACAAAGGATCGCGCGCACCGCGCTGCGCGAACTCGATGACTTTAACCGCGACGACATTCGTTTCGCTATGGTCGGCGTCGCTCAGGCCCAATGTCCGGCAGACGTCGGCATAGGCGCGCGTCATATTGACGATCGCCTCAGGCTCGAACGGTTCGTTGCGAAATAGGCGGTAGACGGCCATGCACCCTCCCGGATCTGACCCCAAGCTAGGAGCCGAATGCGACCGTTTCCAGTCAGTTATCCGACGCTAGAGCGACCAATCCCCATTGTCCCTAAGCGTAGTTCCCCGCTCGCTGCCAGCCGCACAAAATTTGTTCTTGATTTGTTCTAACACCTGCTCTAGCGTGGTCCGGTTGTCGAAACGGGGGGTGGTCCATGACCCGGTCAGTGTTGCGTATCGCGTTTGTCGTTGCGTCCTTGGTTGCGCTGTCAGTTGCGTTAGCTGTTGCTTGCCTGGCGTTATTGCTCACCCCCCAAGCGGCGACGGCGCAAGAAACCCGTCAAGAACAGTGGCAGAACACGCCGGGCCAATTCGATTTCTACGTTCTGTCATTGCCGTGGTCGCCGTCGTTTTGAGCCAGCGCCGCCGAGCGGAGCCGCTCCGGCGCCGCGATCAATGCGCAATGCGGGGCGCGGCCCTATTCGTTCGTCGTGCACGGGTTGTGGGCGCAATATGAAAGGGGCTTTCCGGAGTTCTGCCAGCTTCCGGCGCCGCGACTGGAACGCGGCATCGTTTCTTCGATGCTCGATCTGACGCCGGCGGCCTGGCTTATCTTCAATGAATGGGATCGCCACGGCACCTGCTCGGGCCAGTCGCCGCGCGCCTATTTCGAGACGGTGCGCAAGGCGCGCGCCGCGGTGAAAATCCCGGCGGAATTTACCGATCTCAAGGAGCCGCTCAGCTTCACCCCCGGCGCCGTTGAAGACGCTTTCATCAAGGCCAATCCGGGACTCTCGGCCGAGGCCATCGCGGTCAGCTGCGATGCCAGGCGCTTGACCGAAGTGCGGCTTTGCCTTGCCAAGGACCTGCATTTCCGCGACTGCCCAGAGATCGCCAAGCGCCGCTGCAATCGCGAGCAGGTGACGATGCCGCCGATGCGCGGCGGGTGAGGGCGGCGTAGGAACTTGCGGCGCCGGTGATCAGGGCGAGATATCGGGCATCCACGTCTTAAATCTTCTACAGAAGACGTGGATGGCCGGAACAAATCCAGCCATGACGAGCGTCGGACCCATGCCGAGATGAACTATCAGCACGCGTTTCACGCCGGTAATTTCGCCGACGTCCACAAGCATGTCGTGCTGACGCGCATCCTCGCCTATTTGCGGGGCAAGCCCGCCGGTTTCCGCGTGATCGACAGCCATGCCGGCGCCGGTTGCTATGATCTTACCGGCGCGCAAGCGACGCGTTCGGGGGAATGGCGCGACGGCATCGCCCGCGTATTTGCTGGCGCCGACGATGCGGGCAAGATGAACGCCGCTGCGCGCGCGCTCTTGGCGCCTTATCTGGACACCGTGGCGGCGCTCAATCGCGGTAGCGGCTTGCGCGGCAGCGGCTTGCGCTTTTATCCAGGCTCGCCCTTGATCGCCAAAGCCTTGTTGCGGCGCCAGGACCGGCTCATCGCCTGCGAGCTCGAACCGGCGGCGGCCGCTTCGCTTAAACTCGCTTTGCGCGGCGAGCCGCGCGCCAAGGTGCTGCCCATCGACGGCTGGATGGCGCTTAAGGCCAATATTCCACCCAAGGAGCGGCGCGGCCTGGTCCTGGTCGACCCTGCTTACGAAGACAACGCAGATTTTCTTCGCCTGGACGAGGCGCTGGCACAGGCGCACCGCAAATGGCCGGGCGGGCTTTACCTGCTTTGGTATCCGATCAAGGCCCGCGATGCCCCCGACGCGCTGGCGCGCCGGCTGCGCCGGCTCAATGTCCCAAAAATACTGCGCTGCGAATTATCGGTCGGCGCGCCGCGCGTGGCAGGCGCGCTCGCCGGCTCCGGCCTGATCGTGGTCAATCCGCCCTTTCCGCTGGAGAACGAGCTGCGGCCGCTGCTTCCCGCCCTGGTCCGGCTGCTGGCGCCGGCGGGCGGCTCGCGTATCGACTGGCTCGCAAGAGCGTAGGGACCGGGATAGGGCCGGGAGAGCGGCGGGGCTGGAGTGGCCGTGCTGCGACCGGCCTGAAAAGGGGTCGAAATAAAATAAACACCGGCGAGGTGCCCACTTTTCCACACCTTCGATTTGGTTTAGCTTTATTTCGGCTGGACTTAGACGTTCCGCCTCCTCTGGGGGGCCGGCGGAGTGGCTGAGGCCGTCGGGGCTAAAGCTCTTTGCTCGTGTAGATGTCCGGCCTTGCCGCAGCCTCCGTGGCTGCGGCGACGCATGCACGGGAAGGAGTTACGCAATGGCAATGACCGGTACGGTCAAATTTTTCAACGGTGAGCGCGGCTACGGCTTCATCAAACCCGACGATGGCGGCCGCGACGTGTTCGTGCACATAACTGCCGTTGAACGCGCGGGCCTCAAGTCACTTATGGAGGGCCAGCGCATTACTTTCGACGTCGAGCCCGACAAAAAGGGCAAAGGACCAAAGGCCGTCAATCTCGTCGTTACCGGCTAGACGACTTGCCGCGCCGCGCTTGAGCTTTAGCGGCGGAGGGCCGCGATTGCGTCCCACTCCGCGTATGGCTGTTGCCGATGGCGCCGCCGGCGCGTTCCTCGACCGCTCGTTTGCGAAGCAATGCGGCATTGATAGTGCCACGAATTTTTGAGCATGAACTTTTCCGAAAAACCGGCACCGCTATTGGGGACATGATCTAGGAATGGTGCGGCAATGATGATTTTGCGTTCGTCCCCCGCTTCTCCGTTCGCCCGCAAGGTGCGGATTGCGATCTCGCTTCTCGGCTTTGACAAGGAGATACGGATCGAGCCCGCCGATCCGACCGATCTGTCCGACACGCTGCGGCAGCAAAATCCGCTCGGCAAGATACCGGCGCTGATCGCCGACGACGGCGTCGTCTATTACGACTCCCGCGTTATCGTCGCGTTTCTCGACGAGCGCGCCGGCGGCGGCAAGATCGTTCCGCGCGAGCTGCGGGGCCGCCTCGCCGCGCTACGGCTCCAGGCGCTGTGCGACGGGATTCTCGATGCGTCGATCCTCACTGTATACGAGGCGCGCTGGCGGGCGGCGGAACATCACGAGCAAAAATGGCTCGATCATCAGGCTGGCAAAGTCTCGCGCGCGCTCGCGGTGCTCGAGGCCGATCCGCCGGCGCTCGATGGCGCTGCCGGCGCCTTGCCGCATGTCGGGCACATCGCGCTCGCCTGCGCGCTCGGCTACCGCGATTTTCGCTTCGGTGGAGACTGGCGCAAAGAGCATCCACGACTAGTCGCCTGGCTCGATCAGTTTGCTGCGCGCGTACCGGCTTTCGCGGCGACCAATCCGAGCGGCTAGCCAATTCTAATTGTCGAAAAAACCGGAAGCCGGAGGACACGTCCTCCGGCTTCGCAATTTCGCTTCGTCGTTGCGGCGATCTGCGAGCGTTCAGAATTTATCGTTCACGCCGGCGCGGAGGAGATTCGTGTGAAACGTGACGTTGTCGGTGACCGACACGCCGTTACTTGAGCCCGCAATTGAAGCCGCCGAAATCGACATAGAACTATTCGACCTTGGCCGTCCAGTTGGGCGCGAGCGCGCCTTCGAGTCCGGCGCCGATCGTCCAGCCGGCATTGTCGCTGCTCTGAAGCCATTTCAGGCTGGCTCAACTATCACAGGAATGGTAGAATAATCCCTTGAAATCAGAACCTTAGGCTCTTTTATGGTTTCAGACCCGCGAAGGGCTGACTCCCGAAGACGCAGGCGCGTGGTGCCGAAATCGTGGCCTGATCGCCTGGCCGGTTCCCACTGGCGCGGGCAATTTTTATGCTCCAGAACCGGCCGCGCCCGTGGCCCCGGAGCCTGCTCAGTAAAGACGAGGCGCGAAGGATCGTCAGCAATATCGCCAAGCTGCCGGGGCTAGTGCGGAAGGCGTGAGAGGGCGTTTGCGCGATTGCCGGAGCTACTTCGACAAATACCGGATGGTTTCTGATGTCCACTTTCGGGGGTAAAGCGGACATTGGTTGGAGATGCCGCGATGTCTGCTTTTGACCCAAAGCAGACATCGCGGTGGCCCGCTTGGGTGTAACGAACGGCACAATTCCCGATCCAAAATGTGATACTCTTTTCATACCAGACTAGCGATGCCTACCAGCCCAAGTACATCATGTGTTGAATCAACCTTGCACAGACTTCTCATTGCTGACAATCAATGTCCGCTTTTGGGGGCACGCCTCAATGTCCGCTAATGACCCAAAGCGGACATCCTACGGAGTGGGCTTCTGCGTCGCGGCGGCCTGTTCGGAAGTTTTGTTATCTTCGCGGGACGCGGCTTCGAGCCAATGCTCGGCAAGCTTGAGCAATGCCAGACGGTCCGCCTCAGTCTTAGCCTCGAGTGCTAGGCGATAGTATGCCTCGGCGGTTTTTCGGTACTCCTCAGGGGTCGGCATAGATGCACCCCGCTAGTAAATCGCAACGCGATGAGGCGCGGCGGATTGCGGCCTGCCGTCGAGGTGCGGCAGGTAACACATTCTAACCGGGCGATCCTGCGACGTGCGATACGGCGGTATCCGCGATCGTCGCGCCGCTGCCATGATAAGCCAGTACCGCACCGCTCACCGTAATAGCGATAGCAAGGGCGGCAAATATCCAACCAACGGTGTCAATTTGCGCCGCGTACTTAGGATCACTCTGCTCGTGTAGGTCTGTCATTCGAGACCTCCACTGGAATCTGACACCCGCCCAAAGTAAGCACGAACGCCGCCAACAATAAAATCAAAAGCCGGTGTAAAATGTTAATTTACATCCTGCTGCAATCGGATGTGCGATGCAGCAAAAGCGACCGGCGCTCCGGTCTAAGAGGGCATGAGAGATCGTTGAATGGCCGAACCAGAGGTGGAAGCTGCATGGCGCGCCGAGTTTGAACGCAGCGGCGTGACCCAAACCCACGACGCGCTCAGCGTTGGTGGCTACAGGCAGCGTTTCGTTGGCTGGGTGATGAAGCTGAAGCGCAGCGGCTCCAGCAGCAGCAAACTTACCACTATATCAGGTGGACATTCTTGATTGCCGTCGCCGTTGTGATCGCCAGTCTCATTGCGGTGGGTTTGTCACTATTGCGTTGAGGTGCCGGCAGAGTGGACCGGAGTCCCGGCGTTGCCCGCTGTCTGCTTTCGGGGGT
>Ga0126370_10000630_pt1 | contig 14947 bp, 12 predicted proteins | sample PanSoiMetaPlot_3_FD_92586 | JGI IMG/M metagenome (GOLD analysis project Ga0126370, IMG submission 92586) | Tropical forest soil microbial communities from Panama - MetaG Plot_3 | ecosystem: Environmental > Terrestrial > Soil > Tropical forest > Bulk soil | place: Panama | collected 2016-02-17 | reverse complement strand
TGATTTCTATACTTCCATATCGCCCAGAATCAATGGGAAGAATCGGCATGTTCGTTTGATTGATATGTATAAGGAGATAAATACCCCACTATCCCAATCTGAGTTATTCTGCGAAAAAAGACGCGCTGATCAATCTAGAATTAGTTGAAGGACTACTATCGGAACGTAGAAATTAGTTGTCATTCCTATTCATTGCTTATTGAATCTATTTAGTCTATGATATTTTTGATGAATATTCTTTGACATATTCTAATATACATAACTGCGAATATCAAACCAGGTTCATTTAGCTATGATTCGCAGCTCTGCTTTGGGAGACTCAACCGTTTCCCAGTACATCGAATAGAGGTCCGTTACTACACAGATTAAGGTTCCTCAAAAATTTCCAGTCAAAATATGCATACGAAGGTAGTTGTATTTCTTACAACTACATTATACTATTCTAAACAAGAATATAGATTCGTATGGAAAAAATTTGTAATAAATAATTTTTCTCATTTACTTTGAATAAATATAATATATCGAGCTAAGATTACATAGTTATAAATTGATGTTCAAATACTAATCGAATGTAGTACTCGCATTCAAGTTCGCAGCAATCTACTTTCTCCCCTACCTATCTGAAAAAGTATGTTTTGAATATCAAATCTTCTAACATCGAAGACATTCGATTATTAAGATATATTGCTTAATAATCAGTATACAGCAAACAATTTGTTTCTATAAGAAGGCTCCTGTAGCATCACTTTACCTACTTTACTCAATGCAATGACGTCATTAAAATACAGAACGTATGGTCCTTTTACTTTGAAACCAGAGATAGAATGACTGATATATGGGATGATTAGATCGATTTAGGAACGACCTTAATGGAAAGAGTTGCGCTCGAGAAAGACTTGAGATACATTGACGAAAAAGGCAATTTATTAAGAACTAGAACCGAATTATCCGTATCTAAATTATTATCCAATCTTGGTCACGAATATAAGTATAACTTCGCGCTTGCACTAGATGATGTCACTAAAGTCAATATTGACTTCAACTTTGAAGAAAAATTTTTGGAGGTAGTAGAATCAGATCGTGATTTGGAAAAATTCCGACTTGTTAAGAAGCATAGGCCGGATGTAGACATTATAGCAGTGGGTAAATCAAAATATGCAGCCAAAGTAAGTGAACTCGACTCCTTTTACTTTTATGATTCAGAAAGTAATCAAACTAGCTCTATCTTCATTGAAGATCCTTCATTGGCATTCGATTATGCTCATATCTTGCCATTGGTAGAAAAGTGTTCAATATTACACGGTCATACATCAACGGTCATGGTAGAAATAATTGGCAAAATGATTAATAATCTGGTACTTGATTTTGGCGAAGCAAAGAAAATTATAAAAGATACTTTGGAAACGCTAGACCACAAGTTTTTTATCAGTAGGAAATACGTAGAGAAGGAAGATGATACGCACTACTTGATCTCTTTTGCGGGACCCAAGGGCGAATTTAGGCTACAACTTCCAAAAAATACAACTTTTGTCCTCGATGGAGAAGCCACTGTAGAAACGTTATCAACCGAATTTATCAAGCTCATGGCACCCAAGATGCCTCAAAATATCGAAGCGCTAGGAGTTTATATTTACGAGGGAGTAAACAAGGGAGCCCATATAATTTCAGAGATAAAAAGTAACAAATAATGAAGAATCGAAAGGCGATGGTTCTTCTCTCTGGCGGACTCGACTCGGCTACATGTTTGTATTGGGCAAAGAATAGGTTTCCTTTCGTTTATGCCATAACCTTCAATTACAAAGACAGAGGTAAACGCGAGAAAAGTGCAGCACTCGAAATTGCTAAAAATGCCAATATCACAGAAATGATTGAATTAGAACTTCCCTTTATAAGAGAACACTTGCAGTTGACCTCAGGCAAGATTATGTCGGAATATGATTCACGATTGGCTGCATATATTCCAGCTAGAAATCTGATGTTTTACTCTATTGCGCTATATTATGCGGAGAATCTGAGTATAACATCAATCATAGGAGGACATAACCGACATGACGCAGTTTTTTTCAAAGATGCTTCAAAGAATTATATGCAAAAATTAACGAGACTTTTTAATGAAGGTTCTAAGATGCGACATAAAGAATCAAAAAACATAATACTCCCTCTAAGCAATATGTACAGAAAGAAAATAATAGCGCTTGCTGTAAAATTAGGTGTTCCTATAAAATTAACATGGAGCTGCCACAATGACGGTTACACACATTGTGGAAGTTGCTATGCATGTGTCGAAAGATTGCAATCCTTTCGATCTTTAGGTATCAATGATCCAGCATTTCCTGTGTAGTCTGCTAATCTACATCTGGGATAGTACCGATCAAATTATTTGCAATGTGTGATCATCTCATTCAGCCAAGCGATCGGAAATGATCTTGGTCACAACTTCGAGTGCATATGCCACCTCATTATTATTTGCAATGCAAACATAAAATCCTGGACTCCCTCCCCCTTTAGCTGAAGGTAAAACCTCTCGTAGCAGTTCTCCACAATCTATTGGTATTGAGGAAGATCTTGCGAATACAATTCTAGCTAGATCATTTTCAGATGATCGTGATTTGTTTGCAATAATAACTATAGTATTATTGATATTTATTTTTTGTGATACATACTTGCCGATATCACGATCTAACAAGCAAGTAAAGTTTCCAGTTATTAAAGAAATATGATTATTAGTCATTAGAGCTTTAGGAATTAAGCCTAAAAGTTTTTCTCTTGTTAGGAATTTCAGATTTTCGAAATACATTGCATTCTCGCCCATTAATTTCTTAATTGTACTTTCTACAGTATTCAAATTCGAACCTAGTTCGCGGCTAATTTTAATGATTCTCGTCGATAGATCTAACGCTATATGTCTTGCCTCCACCTCCACAACAAAACCAATTTGATACTCATTGCCTGTCTTACAGACATTTGTTACCAAAAAAAGACCGCATTGACTCATATCTTTAACATGTTCCTTTATGCATGCTGCTACATCATGCTTTTCAATTTCAACAACCCTTACCGATCCTTCTGCTTTTAATCTGGATTCATTCACTCTAATCGATGGAAATTTTTCCTTAGCATTTTGCAAAGACGAAAACGTATATGTGAACACTCTTCTTCCATTTGCGATTAGGAGATTGACTTCATGCTGTGCTTTAGCGATTAGCTCAAGATCTAAATGCAAAGGACTAGAAATGATAAACACAATGCTATCTTTTTCTCGATGTTCTACCTTTCTTACCTTTAGGGTCATACCAAGTAGTTTCTGAAGTGAGCCTACAAATGCGTGTTCTGCTGTATGGGCCAATTCTGTACGCATATTCGCTCAATGCAATCATGTCCAATATATAATAGAATCTAATCTGCTTATCTTGAAAATCATTCACATGTTATATCTTCTACAATCTACTTTTACTACGTTAGTGATTGTTATGACTCGATTTAAAGAAATTCTCTTGTACGATATCGAATTCCTCAGATACTAAATAAAGATGTGAAATATCATATATGAAAAGCTGCCAAGTGATTTGATTGTGTAATTTCAGATATTGATGCCTCAGAGATTATTCATTTTAAATTTCAGAAGTTTTTGGAGGCGAGCATATTGAAATGTATCCAACAAACTTAAACAATCTGACCGACAAAAATTCAATTGTAAAATGCAGTGCTAAATAAATATTAGACAACTTGCTGCTTAGGTTGACTAAGACATAGTCTCCTTATCGCGTATCCGCGTACATGAAAGGATTTAATTGGAAATAAAATTAAATTACAAATTAAAACACATCATGTAATTATCGGCTATTGAGATCAAGATATAAAGCCTACCTAAGATAAAGTAAGGGGAAATTTGACTTTATATGTTCAGAACATACGTTTTTTATTTGCATAATATATTAAGTTTCCCTAACATGACATCAAATATGACTTGCATATTATGTAGAATTATCAGTAACCATATTCCTGCACGGATACTTTATCAAAATGATCATGCTGTTGCTCTTCTAGATGCATTTCCACTATCTGTAGGACATACATTAGTGATTCCGAAAATTCATTATTCAAAACTTCAAGACATGGATATTGATTCTACTGGTTCCGTATTCTCGTTAGTCAGAAAAATTTGTGCAGTATTGGAGAAAGCTGTCGAAGTAAACTCAACCACGGTTGCTATTCATAATGGTAGAGAAGCTGGGCAGGAGATACCACACGTTCATGTTCATATTGTACCTAGAACTGGGCTTGATGGAGCAGGGCCAATCCACACTATGTTCAAAACGAGACCAGCCATGAATGCTGATGAATTTGATGTGATTTATAGAAATATTAAAAATCTGCTATGACCAAATTTCATCTTTTTGTAAGTCTATTCGAAATCCAACGGTCATCATGGTAATTTAGACTGTGTTATGGTTAGAGCGGATTGTAAAAAGAAAAGATATAGCGCAAGTATTCAACCAATTCTTGAAATTTCAGATTCAAATCTACTTATCAGATACCTCTTCACTTTCGAACCCGAAATAGCAGGAGTGGCACAATTCCTTGCCATAAATTATTCCTCTATTTCCGCATTTACTACAAATCTTATCATGATCTATTGTAGAGTCTAGTGATTTTGCCTTCTGAAGACATTTGCCACAAATTGGTGCTTCCAAGTTATAACTAGACAAAAAACCTTCCCCGCATTGGAAACACTTTAAGCTAAACATTTGACCTTTTGGTTTCCATCGTCGAAAAATATTTATCATTCTGTATATCAGAATCCCACTTTTTTCATCTTAGATCCGCAGTTGGGACAGTTGATGCTTTTGTGCTGTGTTCCACAGCTCATACAGTAGTACTTCAGAGAGGAAGCATGTCCCATTTCAGAATCTAGCCCTAATTTTCCGTACCCTTGCATACCCATTTTTTGCATCACTCTTCTCCTCATGTATAGGTTCAGAATTATGAATACACCTATTATTGTGACTAGAGAAATTGGAAAAGGTAACAAAATAGAAATAGTAATGCTAATGCCTAAAGATATTCCTAACCAGAGCAACTGATTGGCTAGAAATTGCTTATTACTATATCCATCACCGAAATTCATTATTTCCGACACCTACTATTATATTTCTGAAAGTACAAAAGCAAATCACTAATATATACTATATCGCAACTAATAAATTTAACTGACCAACTGGTCATTTTGCAATTTTATAATTATTGTAAATAATGTAACAATTTTTGACCGAAGCATTTCAATATCATCCCAAATTTGAATGGCTATAAATATTTTAAAGTCACAATCTAGAATCTTGCTACTTTATCAAAATACATTTTTAGACACAATGTAATATATTCAATTTAGAGCGGGGTATCACATGATATATGATACATAATCTTTAAATTCGCTACAATATATTCAAAGATTTAACCAGATTTTAATATATATTTATATAATTAAATATTCTAATGCTATTAACTAATATATATTCTAGACTACACTAGTTGTAGTAGAGCTAAATGACCACAAACTGTACTATATGTGGCTCGAGATTTGGTAATATTACCTGTGCTTACTGTACAAATTCAGTATGCACTTCCTGTCTTGTTCAAGATAAATCGAAATGCATAAAATGTGGTAGACTAAAGAAACCGCCATATAATTTTCTCAAGCGCAATTGGCCGTTTCTTTTGCTTTTTGTTGCGCTGTGGTTTTTTACATCAGGTTTCTATCCATTTCCATTTTACCTTGCCATAGGAAAGAACATAGACATGAACATCATGCAACCGATTCTAATTGCATCAACATTAATGGCAATTCCATTTATATTTCTGATGGTGGCATGGAAGAAAAAGCCACCCCCGTCCACTGCAAGTAGATGAATAATTTTGAAACAAAAACCTAAATTATAGCATCAAACATTGTTGGATCTTATTATTATTTGTAAGATATAATTCTATATAGTATTTGGTGATGGTCCTAATATAATCTTAAAGGTGACTATAGTCAGTCTTATAGCTACAATTAAACTAGTAATTGGCATGTGTATGAGCAATCCATCGAATAACTGCTATTCCTCTTTTTTTGGCCGATCCACTAATTTTTGTGCTTCATTGATAATGATCTTTGCCACATGAACCTCTATGCCCAGCAGCTTAGAAATTTCAGCTGGTGAGTACTTTGTAATAGATCGTGCGGTAGTAAAACCAGAATTAGTCAAAAGTTCTTTCAAACCTACGGCTATCCCTAATTGCTGGACACCGGCCTCTTCAGCCATTGTTAGAACACGATAGAACTATGTACTATATATTAATTTTATGATTGCAATCTTCAGAATCTCTATGTGTGATACAATGTGAATTCAGCAAATCATTCGAGGTTATTGTCGAATCTAGAAAATAATGCATAATGATACCCAAAAAATGGCCATAGTATTGTTACTTGTGGAAGAAATGATATCAAATTATCTGGGCTAGAAAATGCTCCAAAAATGCGTCAAATGTTCAATAGGCATTAGTCGAATAATTAATAATAAGTAAGGATAATAACTACTAGTAACAGTGTATCGGGTACTTTATAGCATCTGGAACTTTAGTTACTAACTAGCCTGCTTGCACCCGTACTATGATGAGAATAATTTCTTTCCTAGACGAGGTCTAACAAAGGAGGGTATAACTGAAAGAAGCATTAAGATGGCTGATATAAAAAATATAAGATGAAGTGCGTTCATGAATTCTGGAACGATCATGGTACTTGTAAGATCAGAGTGTGTTGTAGAGGTTCCAATAAAAAGGGCTCGAACAACATTTAGAGGCAGAACTTGGGTAAATATCAAAAATACCATCCCTATGCTAAATGCACTCCCCATCATGACCAGTGTAGTGCTGATGGCAGCAGCAACGCCTCTTCTATGAGATGGAACAGAACTCATAATCATCGCTCGATTAGGAGAAGCAAAAATTCCCATACCTGATCCGACCAGGGCCAATGGAAGTATAGAAGAACTAAATGTAATAGTTGGTCCAATTCTAGAGAGTATAAGAAAGCCAATCGCAGACAAAACCAAACCTACAGGGATGAAAATTCTAGATTTTGATCTATCAAACAACCATCCAGTTACTGGGGCAAAAAGTGCTAGAGATGCAGACACGGGTATTAAATAAATACCTGCCTCTAGGGGAGTCAGATTCATTGATGAACCTTGCAAATAGAATGCCATAACTAACGTGAATGCGCCTCTGGCAAGTGCGTTCAGAAATATGGCAATGTTTCCCCCGGTGAAAAGATTGATCCTAAATAATGAAAAATCAAACATGGGTTTAATTGCATGTTTTTCAACAAAGTAAAATATGATAATTAAGACGACGCCAGAAATAATAGTAAATAAATTTTGGACGAAAGTGAATATTTGAAACGATGTAAAGGTTAATCCGATTAACATAAGTAACAAACCAGTTGCCAAGGTAGCATTTCCTAGCCAATCGATTTTCTCTCTTCTGATAGTTCCTAGCTCATGTAATTTCCAATAGGCCCATATAGTGGCAAACACTCCTATGGGAATATTTATCCAAAAGATCGATCTCCATCCTAAGTATGACGTAAGAAAACCCCCGAATGTAAGTCCTATAACAGACCCAACTACAATGGATACTTGATTAAGTCCTAAAGCTCTTCCTCTTTCATTTTCGGGAAACGAATCTGTGAGTATCGCCGCACTATTGGAAAATAGGAATGCAGCCCCAAACGCCTGCACTATTCTGAATACTATTAATTGTTCTCCGGTGGACGATATGCTACACAGTGCTGATCCTACAGTAAAGAGCGCAAAACCAATATTGTATAGCCTCACTCTACCAAATATATCTGCCAGTCTTCCAAAGTTTAAGAGCACAGAGGCAGTGACAACCCAATATCCAAGTGCTATCCAAACTAAGGTAAGAAGTGAAGTGTGTAATGATGTTGCTATAGTAGGCAATGCTATAACTACAATATTTCTATCAAGTGAGGCCATCAGCGTACCGATGGTTGTGTTGCTAAGGGCTATCCACTTGTATTGCAAAGTATACTACACTACACTATTGTTTGGCTCGACTACTATTCAAGCGGCCAAGCGATGCATGAAAATTCCCTTCCAATAATCGATGGATAAATCATAACTATTTGTAATTCTCTCCAAAACCACACGTACTTATCGTATTGCATGAATTTACTTAACACTGTGCGCATATATATTTATAAATTCTAAGATTCAGAGATTATATAATGAAAACTAACCCACATAATGATAACGCATGAAACTATTTACGCTTTATTAATTAAAACGAGATAATTGTATAAACGATATTGTATAGAAAATATTTGTATACATATCCGAATAGGTGAACGTTCTCTAAATAGTATTCATATTAAGATAGTTACATCAATTCTGCAAAGCTTAGTCATTAAATGATATTAACTACAAGATACATGATTGAGGTGATCCATTAGACAGGAGAGTGAATTACAAAAATTAACATAATCCAATTCCAGCATTTTTGATAAATGCTATGTAGATAATCGTGATTAAAACAGCAAATTGTATTTAATCAGTTTTCATTTGGGAAACGATTATGCTGTAAACCAAAAAGTTATCAAGACAGTAACAACAAGAAAACTCTGAACGAACTTTATGTGGCGGTATATACTGCTTTGCCCAATTCGCATGGTACTGCCTAGACATGGGGATATCATCAACTATCATTTTGTCATTAACATATTTTCTATACCGATTCTTTCTATATTCTTTTAACTAATTACAAAATCGAGTTATGAATCGATCAAGAGCATCAGTGAAAAGTTTATCTAAATAACTGAACAGTAATAACTGTTCTAAAATCTACGACTGTAGTTACAAATAAGTAATAATCACAAAACCATCGATTACAATTTATGTTCGTAACATATCTCGTAAACTTGTAAACATAGTACGACTTTTATCAACTAATCTTAATGACATATGCAAATTAATCCTTGTCATATATCCCATAGGAAGTAAATATTGATCAACATCTTCACTGGAGGCGATCCAGGCTATCGTTTGATTTAGGGATAGTTTATTGGTAGTTGGGGGTCCACGGCAAGTTGTACCCCATAGAGCAAGCAAAATCGTTTGACAAATCAGAATAGTGGATTTGTAGGATCCTTTATGCCAATACGAGATTGGGAATTTCAATTATCTTGGATTACGAAAATAGGATATTTGTCTTAAAGTGTCATGCAATTCTATATCATACCTTCGGTGACTAAGAATGACGAAGATATGACCATAAATGCAACAAGCATAACAATTATCGTGAAGATCATTTCCCCGATCTTTGGTTTATGTAGACCGTTATATCAAAGTTAGCAACTCTTCGGAATACAAATATTTTGGATATGAGTTGAAAGATACCTAATAAGCAAATTGAATGAGTCTATGCTAGAAAGATTCTTTGGTTTTCCTTAGCTTTCTTGTTTATCTATAATTGTTGATTAAAAGGTTCTAAGGACCGGTAGAGTTGTTGGGCAAGAATTTCGGTCAGTTTCTTTAGTGGTCATCGCTTCGATCCTTCGGTCTGTTTCAAAAGCTTGTTGATTATATCATCATAGGTGTCTCCTTTGATTCCTCTTAGCCGCAGCTTGTTTCTTGTCTCTGTTTCTATAAGTATGGTAGTTTTTACCATTCTCATGCAAAAAACCGGCCTATATGTATATAGTCGTTTCTATATCTGTAAATACGGTCCAAATTGATAAGAAGATTAGATAGTGATGAATTGCATTGAAGTTTGAATAGGTGTACTCTGAACAATTTTTTGTAAATATCCTGGATATGATTAAAGTTGTCAAAAACTATTCTATATTGTTGACCGGGGTAGAAACCAGGTTCTGACGACGTAACTTTTGCAAAGAAATTCGGTCAAATTGTGCGACCAAAGTACAGCCGTGAAGAACCACAGCAAAAACTCATAAATAATACTATGTATGCCACAATAGAGCTCTATTAAATTTTTGTCAACCATGTCTTTTTTTCTGATTTTACGATGTCACTTTCGATGCATATCTAATTCTTGCTAACTTTACATGAAAATGATTGACCTATGACTTATCCTGTGTTTGCCGTCTGTACCCCTTCGGATATTAACTAATATATCTTTGACTATTAGATTCATAGAATTTGTTCACAGTGTAATCAACTATAATTAATTATTGTACTTGCATAGATAGGTTACAATATTAATTACCTACATGGGTTACACTTTTCTGCTTAGTTATTTTGGGTGTACTGGATGTAATTAATCTTTGTAGGAACATCTCTGACGGAGTAAGACCGTTTATGCCCACACGTTCTCTAGTTTCATTATACGCTTTAACAAACATGTTGTATCTTTGTTTACCTTCATCTATGTTTGGCATATCATCTTCTAATGCTATGAATTCATTCTGTACTACCTAGTTGTATGCTTTATCTTTCCTTGTAACTGCGGATAAGAATTTGGTATATGTTTATCCTTTATCTGATTGTGTGCAAGGAAATGTCTGAATATTCTGGATGTAAACTGCTTTCCATTGTCATGCATTGTCTTCTTGGGCTTACCATTAATGATAATCCAGTCCTCAAATACATTAAGAACATCATCAACTCACCTCTTTCTTTCAGACCATCTGCTTGCTACTTTTCTGGAGATATCGTCTAAACAACTAATGATGTAATTCCCTTGATTGGAATTACTGAAATAAAATGGTCCTAGGATGTCCATCTGCAGCATGTCGTTTGGATGCTTCATTACAAACCTTTTGCAAGTTCTTGCTTTGGCCTTACACCTCAGGATATTAAGGTAATGACTCTCCAGTATCGTGTAAATAGTTCGAGTGCTTAGTGAGATTCCAACAACCTTTCTTAATCTAAATTTGATCCTGCTACATCCAAACCTTTTGGTTAATCGTAAATCAAGGATTGTCTCTTCTAGTTCTGGTGTTATCTTCTTCTTCTTCTTGTAATTGATATTATGAGGTCTTGTAGAGAGATTTGATAAACCTTCCATCCCTTTCAGTTTGTATCTATTGTTCCACTTGTAATAGGTCTTTCTGGATATACCGTATCGCGTACAAATATTGCTTATCGTATTACCAGTCCATTCTCTTTCGTGTATTAGATTAAACTTTCTATTGATTTCTATATGGATACACTTACCAACAGAAGTGTAACCCATGTTTGTAAGCTATAATGTCACCTATGTCTGTAAGTACAACAATCAGTTACTAGAAGTACATTATACTTTCATCATATCCGTTATAGCGAATTGTAGTCAGCCGTCTACTCCTAAAAGTTATCGAAGCAACGTTGTGACTAGAGGTAGTCTTCTAAGACAATGTGACATATGAATCTGCTGATTTTAACTAAAGATCTAAATTAAGTATCAATCATAGATAAATGCCAGGCTATTTCTCAAAAGCCAATGTCTAACAGCGAGGTATAAGATGAATTACTAGAATTATCGGATGTTGTGCAAAGACATGCAGATTTGAATGGATGTCAACATTGTGATAGGATATTAAGGTCAGTATTTGAGAGTTATCGTAGTCAAAGTCGAGACTGATCTTGCGCGATATATAGATACAGATCATGTCAATTGCCTTCATAGGTCTTTCCACAATTAAGTAGATGCTTAACACGTTAGTTTGTAGACTTGCACGATTGATTGAACTTGAGGTAGCTCGTACAATTGAATTGCTTTTGGGAATTGATAATCCTGTAATATAGATCTCCGCTGCTGATTAACCCCAGCGACTACGCACATTAGGAGAGCGGTCTAGGGCCAGTACTAGAGAAGGTAGGATTCGTGATGCATCAATTACGGAATTTGCTACAGGTTTCATAATTATCACCAGAAGAAGATTTGAGACTAGCAACGGAGAGTTACGCACAGCTCCGTTCAATTGAAGAATGCAATTTAAGCTGTCACTTCTTAAAGATACAAAACTTCCGAAGTTCACACAATAAATTCGCAATCAAAATTAGTGATTTATTCAACCGCAGGCTATATCTTTGTTAAGTGAATATCCGACATTCAGCAGCGCCTCGGCAACATTTGGTTCGACAGCTAGTACTAGAAAAATACTAATAAATCTATGCTAAGTCTCATAATATTGGTGGTCGACACTATACGTACTCTCAAATTATTGGGTAATTGGTCCAAAAGCAGGTTTATTGGGAGAAGACGGCCCCTGATTGCCGTCTTTAGTTTAACACATTACTGCAACTTTTATTGCCCAATGTGTCCATTTGGCGATCATGATAAGCTAGGTCAAATTGCAGTCGCAAAAAAAAATGACCTATCGACAGATGAATGGAAATTAATCTTCGAGAAGGTGTCCAAATACTGCATATGGTCAATAATTGAAGGAGGAGAGCCAACTAGCCGTTCTGATTTCATGGAGCTTGTCAAATACATTCATAATTTAAAAATGCCAATCACAGTGATTACTAACTGTTCTCTTATTGACAAAATAGATCTTGATGAGCTGAAGAAATATATTCAGTTTATTACATGCAGTATTGATTCAGTGTTCGAAGAATCCTATTGTAAGATTCGAGGCGTTACCACTCCGATTTACCATAAAGTGGTAGACAATCTTAAGCTCTTGACAGATCACAACATCCCGCATTATTTTAATAGCGTCATAACAAAATACAATACTGAGGAATTTATTGATCAAACTTATTTTGAACGAGCGCTCGAACTAGGATCTAATGCAGTATCATTGACATTTGTCGAAGACCGATCGGATGTAAGTTATTCTATGTTACCCGATCCTAGAACTATGGCAAAGGTTTGTGAAAGTATTCTTGAATACAGAAAAAATCATGCCTCACCTAGAATAATGATCCCAAATCAATATTTCGAACAAATAATTGAACATGGAAGGACCGTCTTTGATGAATGTGGAGTCTGGAAGAGCGTTTTCGTTAATGCCAATGGTAATGTCCTTGTCCCATGCTGGAAATTTAATAACCCTGAGAATACATACAATTTACTGCTGCAATCAATTGATGAAATTTGGGAAGCTCCACAATGGGATATCGCAAGAACCTGTCACGACTGTAAAGTATTAGGCTGCATTTGGTATTCATCTCAACCTATGACCACATTTGCCAGAAATTATATGAATGGACTTTCGAAGATGATTAATATGCATAACGATAAAGTATAAGATATGTGAATTCGAACTGCAGAAATATATTGAGTCATGTAGTTACCAATTAAGTGGCTTCTATAGTACATTTGCATACACATCCAACATAGTATCAAAAGTGTTATTTTGTTTTACTCATAATTCATATATTTTTTCAGTTTAATACAAATTGTGGTCAGACTTATTTGGACTCAAATTATTCAAAAAAGAAAAGGTTTCATCAGTACGGATCGTAGTGAATACGATCACGTTAATTATCAAAATTCAGAAAAGACAACAAGATGACTTCCTTATCGCTTGGTAGACTAAATGAATTCTAGTGGGGTGTTTCTCTTTGGATTCAATTGCAAGATATGGGATTCAAGGATATAAAGTGACTAGTATAGTGAATTTTAGATTCGAAGACATTTTTCTATCTTGGCATTATCAAGTAATACTACTTTTACTTAATCTGGATATGGGTTACAGACACATATGGAGGGTACATCTCTGAATAAGGCCATCGACATTAAGGAATAATCTAGGCTCAATTTCATATCACTAAAAGTCATCGATGAATCGATCATGGTGCCCAGTGAACTAGCAAGGAGTACTTTTTTTAGTCAATACTGAGTTTTGAATTATTACCAAATATCGGATTTTAGACGTAAGACAGGTTGCATGTATACCTAAGAATTACATCCGATTTAAATGTGCATTCTTCTATGGCAAGAGGTACAAAGTGCTTTGCAGTTTGAGATTTTATTGTTGGACCTATTGCCGTCAGAATGATGAAAATCTAACCCATAAGTATTTAGTGCGACTTTACATATCGCGCATTTGCTCTTTTGTCTTATAACGGTGTCCACTTTAACTAAAGTAGAGAAATGTCTTCGCTTGACCTTCTTTTCGTTTGCCACTAGCAAGAACCCAGAAGCTCCTACCCATAGCCCCAATGCAACGACATAATAGTACAAGACGAGGGAAGAGAGTCGATCTTCAATTGATGCATAATACCATATTACGCAGCTTAGCAATGCAAATAGAACTCCAAGTATAGCCCGAATGCCTTGTTCCCTAATCAAATAAGCACGGCATAACAGGACTGCTAGAACGAAATAAAAAAAGAGATTGGAGAGTATATTGGAATATTCGATAGAGTCATGATAGTATCCTGATACAAGAATTAATGCTGCAGAAACTGCTTGTATGACTGAGTACCCTAAACATCCTAAGATCAGGATGATTAAAGCCAACATTAACGATAGATGTTTGCAGTTCCTAACCACGAGGTAATATCACGATAGTTTCATTTTTGCAAGTATTGAAATTTTAGAAAAAAAAATCACTACAATTCATGTAGTATGCGACACTAGAATATTTTCATTCTGGCAACGCATCAGTATTTATTATTTGAGACAATAAACTAGCAGTTTTCTTCAATACTCTTGTGGACTAATCTGTTCCAATCGAACACGGATGATTCAGACATTATATAAATATAGCGTCATGAAGTTTTTAAATGACACTATTCGAATGGTCTGTATCGTTTAATGACGTACACTGAATAGGATTAATGTGAACTACTATTATTGTCAACTAATATCTTCTCTTCTCTGGACATTCTATGTCTATACCTTCTATAATCCTCATCCACTTCTATTGCTGATGCCAATATCTTACTTTTTATGGATTTGGATGATTGCAAGAACATTTTAGTATCTTTTGGTA
>Ga0126370_10000629_pt1 | contig 14950 bp, 28 predicted proteins | sample PanSoiMetaPlot_3_FD_92586 | JGI IMG/M metagenome (GOLD analysis project Ga0126370, IMG submission 92586) | Tropical forest soil microbial communities from Panama - MetaG Plot_3 | ecosystem: Environmental > Terrestrial > Soil > Tropical forest > Bulk soil | place: Panama | collected 2016-02-17 | reverse complement strand
TCGTACTTGCGCTTTCCGATTCGCTTTCCTCCGGCCTTTTTGATCGCCTTCCGAAAGGCGCGACGCACTTTCCGAGGCTTAGGGGGCATTTGGAATTGGCTGCGCACTAATGGACATATGCGCCTCGATAGATGACTTGTAAGAACGGCCGACACCGTGGTCATGTGCGATCTGCTGAATGGCATCGGGACCATCTACGGCAGGCACCCGATATTCCATTTGCACAATTACCCGATACATTGCTTGTGCCATTGGTGGCACTGCTGGGGAATCGCGTTCCGGCAATTCTTCTGGCAACTGAACTGACATTTTAACCTCCGTGGATTTTGATTCCGATATTGGCTATGTCGTTTCCTGCTGTCTGAATGGCGCCTCCGATTGCCGCTATTGCTTGGCCTATTGGCTGCCCCGCAATCCATATCAGGATTAGGGCCAGCACAATAATGGTTATTGATTTGGCGGACATTTAATTGTCATCCTGGCTGCGGAGAGTCCGTCGCAGGAGTGCCCTTATCGGGTCATTCCGCTTTCGGGCTGCCGACATTTCCTTACGCTTTTTGTCGGCCCGGCGGTTTTGCTTTTTCGTCCGCTTTTTACGGGACATAGTAAATGCCCCTTCCCGATTCCATTTCCCCGCCGAAATGAATATGCCGGTATTCCACGACTTCCCGGGAATCCGGCATAAAGATTAGGACGATTAGAATGTGCTGCGGCATTTTCGTTTCCTTTCCCACAGCGAACCGGCCCGGGTTTCCCCGGGCCGGTTCTGGGCCGATTACTTGGCCTTGCCGTCAGCCACGGGACCGGGCTGCGATTCCCGGGCACCGTTCTCCGGCAGGTCAGCCGTGAGGCTGAAGCGAAGCTGAGTGTCCGGCAGATGCTTGGACGGAAGCTGACGGAACTTCAGCGCCCCGGCCTCACGGGTGCGAACGTAGCTGCGAACGTGGGCCAGCCACTTGTTGACCTCATCGGCCGAGTCGAATTCGGCAAACCCTTCCGTTCCCGGGTTCTCCCGCAGGTGAGCATAGATCTGGTCAATGTCGTCCTTGACATCCTGCGGGATGTCAAGGGTGGCACCCTGCCCAGGCTTGGGGCTGGCGACTGCGGTGATCTTGACTGCCATGACTACCTTTCCCGGCCGGTCCATCCGGCCTCTTTCATGACCTAAGTCAATCACACCGGGGAATCGCTGTCAACTCATCGGGCCAGTTTTTCGCCAACTACTTTGCGTGAGCCTTGGCTACGGAGAGTATATCCCCGATCTGGGATTCGATCAGGCGACCTGGGCAGGAATGCGCATCCTCATTCCATTCAGGATATTCCTCATGATAGGCGATACCCGATCCGCCTAGATGAGTGTTGCGCCAAAGGTCGATATCAGGATGGACGGAATGTGCCCACGCCATTAGCTTACCTGATGCTTCTATCTGAGCGTCGGTTAGCTTTTCCCACGGGAAACCGGCATGTTCTACACCGATTGAATGGTCATTGGCAGCGAAAGCGTGCCAGGCGATATCTTCCGTCCTAACCCATTGCCACACTTTCCCGCTGCGAGATACACCGAAATGAGCCGATGCCTCAGTATGGGGATTACGGAAGATGGTATCAGTCCCGGCCATATAGCCGACCATGATATGTACGACAAATAGCCTAGGCTCATTGCCGCCCGAATTATGGTTGACAGTTCCGGGGAGTAGCTTATTTACTGCCTGGGGATATAGGGGCATCGTCGGTTATCGCCTTCCGGGTGTTTTTTGAATGGATGATTGCGCCCACAGCGGTTACCAATCCGGTTACCGCTACGATGAGGCTTGCCCAAGCTGCGGGATCATTCATCGCCGCCTAGCCTTTCTGAGTCCCACCAAAGTCCCTTGCCCTTGCGAGGCTCTGTAACGGGTTCTGAGGGCGTTTCCTTTGCCGGGGGTGGCGTAGGGTCGCCATCCTCCGGCGGCGTGTTCTCCGGCGTTTCAGGGATTAGGTGCGCATGAATCGCCCGGAGTCGTGCGGAGTTCTTATCCTCCGCAACAATTTTGACGGCTGCGGCAATTTCAGCCTTAGCCTCATCGGTCAGTTCATTAGCCATCGCTAGGTTCCCATCCCGGATCATGTTCGATTGCCTCTAGCAATTTGACTTGCTTTTCGGCCTTGTCTTTGGCATCGGGAGGTTCGTGAACCGCTTTCACTTCCCCGGTGTCTTTGTTAAGAACCTCATAATTGTCGGTTCCCTCTTGCTTACGAATCTCGTAAGGCATCTTTCGTACCTCCGTTCTCTACGTCTATTGTACCAGCTTTCCGCATTATTGCAAGATGTTCGCGGTGATGCTGATTTAGTTTCCGGTGCAAATGCAGGAATGCGGGAACGCCCAGAATTGCCGAGGCCACTAGGTTACCTAGTACGCCAATGGCAAATGCCAGGGAAAAGACCTGATGATAAACGCTATTCATGTGATGTCGGCATACTCCCAGCCAATCGGCCCTCAATTCGGGCGACCGACTTAGACGTATCCTGCAATTCCTTTTGCTGATTTTCCAGTATCTTACCCTGCACCTGCAATTGTTGAGTTAGAGTTGCTATCCTTTCATTCGTAACATTCTGTACCGAGGTTATCTGCGCATTAATATAGCGACCAGTTCTCGCCATTGCCCATGCAACGAATCCGCCAACCAATCCGATGCTGACGATAAGAGGCCCAATGAACGCGGCAACCTCCGACACTGAAACTCCATTCATGGCAACGTGGGAGCGGGAGGCGGAGGCGTAGAACTAAGCTGCTGCGATACCTCCGCCTGATTGACCTGAAGATCAATTGTCAGCGTTTGTGTATCCCAAGACAGATTAGTAATGGTGGCATTAGCGGGCAGGCCGAGTCCGGCAATTATCTCCGCTAGATTGAAGATAAACCGTCCGCCTTGATTCCTGACGATGAGAGGCATTAGGCACGTACTCCCCTACGAGTGAGGCTAGAACCCTTACAGGTAATTGTGGGCGTTCCCGTGGTCGCAGCCCAGAACGCATTAAGGCCGAAAGTATGCGAGACGGATTGCGTGAAAGTCACACCGTTAACCTGCCGCAAAACTACCGCCCCGCCTTGCGCCCCAGCAGAGTTCTCAGATATGGCGAATTCTTCATTAACGTCAATCTGATTACCGTTTGAATTGTAAATCACCCGCTGCGTGTACCGCCAGTTGAACTGATTTCCGTTTGTAATTGTGTTGTTAGCGATCCCGTTACTACCGCTGATAACTGCACCGTCCAATTGCGCAGCCCAGTTTAGCTGAATTGAGGTTCCCCAAGTCCCGAATCCCCAAGCCTCATAAATGTATTCTACATCTTGAAGGGCATCATTGGCCGGAACCGTGAACGTATTTCCCAGGATCGTTGACGATGTTTGCGTGACGGTATGGTCATTCTGGTTTGTCTGCGAGGCGTCCACCTGACCATTAGGTGTGACGAATCCCGAGGTATAGGCGTTCCCGTATTGGTCCGTTCCGCTGACTGCTGCGATGCTGAATAGAAGTGCTGCACCCGAGGTATAGGCAATTGAAATGCTGCCATCTTTCCCGGCACCAGAGTTCTGAGACGCACCGCCCGATGAACCCTGAATTTTAAGCTGCGGCGGGGAACTTTGATTCTTCCCGGCAAAGTATCCGTAATAAGTCAGGGAGTTAGAGTCATGGAATAGAACGACGTTAAACGCGGTCCCGTTCTTGAATGCCGTTCCGAGTCCCGACACCGATACAAATTTGTTCTCGCCCTCATCGTAATGGACCCGGGTTTTGTCGATATTAGAACCGCTGGGATCGCTGCGGGAACTGCCAAACGATGTAGCGGTATCCCATCCGATAGCGGCAGTCATGCCACTATTGTACCAGCTATGGTTGTTATTAAGCCTGACCTGAGTTGACGAAATACTGACGCCAGATAGGTCGGATTGAATCTGCGAATTATTGAATTCAATCCATGTCTTTGCCCGGCCGTTGTAAGTGTTGCTACGGTCGCCACCCTGATATGACGTGCCGTTATCGTTAATCTTTTGGTTTGCGTTTGTACCATCAGAACCCTGATAGGTATGTGTCGCGGTGCATGTGTACGTCTTATTGAAGCTGACAGTTCCCGACCCTGCACCTGCACCGCCACCCGGCACCGAACCGTTAGCGGCATTCGCACCGCCCGCACCGCCCGCCGTGCCGCCTCCAGAACCGGCCGTGCCGCCCGCTCCCGAACCGCTACCGGAGTTGTTAGGGGCGTTGCCTCCGGCACCTGTCGTGCCCGCTCCGCCTCCGCAACCGGCACCGCCAGTTCCCGAGGCATTGCCACCCGAACCGCCCGGAAAGTGAACCGTGTTAGTGCTGCCAGTTCCCGGCGTTCCGTCAGCGTTCCCGCCGTGGCCGATTACTCCGCCATTGGAGATATCAAAGAACGTATCTCCGCCGTCGTTTCCGTTACCGCCACCCGTGTTTGAATTATCCCCGGCCGCACCGACCGTATAGTCGATTACCGTTCCGGCTGCTGGCAGTGCATAGAATTGTTCCCGGCTACATTCTGGCCCGCCTCCGCCATCACCGCCCGAACCGTTACCGCCACCATTGCCGCCCGGAAATGCACCCTTACAAATGATATCGGCAGTCTGAACGTTAGCGGGCACTGTGAATTGATAGTTACCAGCGACAGTCTGAGATATGGTCGTTTGCGTTACGGCATAGCACAGCAACGCCCCGCCGGAGTTATCAAAGTTAATCGTTGTTTCGGTTACGGTGCCGCCCGTGATATCAGTGTTAGATATGTCGGCACTATCAATTACAGCCTGATTTAGAATGCATTGTGTCAGCAGAGTGTTAACCAATTGCATTCCGGTGAATGTGCCCTGCGTTGCAAAGATGCCAGCGGGAATCGCATTCCCGAAACTATCGGTAGTTGCAACTGCGGACCATGAGCCGATGAGATTTCCGAGTGCCGCAGGTCCATTGTAAATCAGGATTGCCGCACCCGTGCTAGATGCGATAATCGTTAGTTCGTTAAATTCGGCAGTCCCATCACGGTTAATAGACCAGCCTTGAACACCCGCAATAAAGTTAGGCGATTGAATCGCCTTGCGGATTAGCTTATCTACTCCACCGACGATGGGATCTGCGAATGGCATTACAACCTGGCAAGGTCATACTTCATGTGACACTTGCGAGCGATCACCTCAAATGACCGGGCAGTCTTGGCCGAGGCCAATTCTCCACTATGCCACAGCTTCATTGTGATGTGCTGTCGCAGGGCTGGATTTTGCATAAGAATTGCCACGGCAACCGGGGCGAGTGTCAGCAGTCCGACAAATACGAGTTTAGCCGGTCCCGTATCCGTGCCTATCATTCGCATGAAGATCGGGTTATCGGCAGTTTCCCCGGCCATTTGTCCTCCTTAAACATCTTTAGTACCTGTAACCGATATTGTTGCGATTACGCCTGGATCACCGCCGGTCCATACTGCCCAGATTTTATGTCCACAATGGACTTGCTGTGCCTGTAGGGAATCTGTTGAATCTCCCGACGAACCGGAGAACGTACCATCGCGGTAGTTAGGTGCCGAGGTATCATCGCCTGCGAATATCCGGCATTCGGCCTCATTAGTCGGATTCTGATTTGCCGACACATGCACCATTTCAGGGTGCCATACTTCCCGGGCGGAAAGCGGGCCGAGTCCTGCCGTACCGTTGCCGGAACTATCCAGCGTGACGGATGCAAACTCGTATAGGCGAACGCTATTCGGCACAATACTCCGAAATGACGCTAACAAGCGGGGCGGTTCCTGCGGCACCGAATCGGGCCAGCCATACCTCATCATTATGGCATACCACAATGAACATTCCCGGCTGAAGGACTGCACCGCCAACAGTGCTAACGCCAGTTGCCGTAGGACCATAACCGGCATCTGCCTGATTATCGGCCAGCAGAACGTTGCCAGCAGTCGCCACAACACCCATGACTTGAATGGACGCCCGACGATATCCCGCAGAACGCGGCAGGATCAATTCTGGCGAGGTTCCAGCCACATATGTTTTGCTAACTACGTTCGTGAATTTGCGTGCCGCCTGGGCAGGCTTAGTGTCATCCCGAACGATGTGGACGCGGGCCGGTTCGTAATGGGACTCATCTTCAGCCATTACAACATCGCCGCCTTTCCGGCCGTAGTCGCGGCCTTTAGAATGAAATTATCAGTTCCGGTCAGCTTTGCCACACCGACACCGATAAGCACGACACCGAGGATAATTTCCCCGATTCTAAGCACCCACAATTCCCAGCCCTGAACCTGCCCACCAATGACGCCCTTTACCGCACGCTTTCCGATATTCCCGACTTCCCCGCCAATTCCGCCGACGGGTTGTGCCCATCCCGGGTGAGCCTTGATATCGGCCAGCATTTCGGCCCGGGTGTTGTACTGATGCCATCCGGCGATATGACCGTTAACGGCGTCGAACCATGCCGTAAAGTTTTCGGCAATCGTTCCGTCTATTTCAAGGCCGGTTGCCGTGTTATAGAAAACCCTGTGCGTAAACGGGTTAGAAATTGTCGTCGCCATATCAGCATCCCGGTGTGGCCCAAGCTGACCAATCCGTGCCGTTCTTAGACGCCCGAATTGCCACCTTGGCATTAGTGTTCGGATTCTGTAGCTGAGTTATCGAGAATCCCCGGCCTGCACCGCCGGGGGTATCGAGTTGCCAAAGACCAACATTCGTTCCGCCATCAGGATTCCGGCTAGTGACGCTCGCATTTCCCGACGATTCCTGTATCGCGTGACACGCAGCATTATTCGCAGTCGCACGGCTGCCACCATTCATAATCCAAAGGTTCATCAATCCGCCATGTGACCATTGGCCCGCAGTCGGATTAGCGACACCCGGGCCGGTTGCGGTATCGACTTGGCTAGTTGTCAGCAGGCTTGCTTTTTGACCGGCATTCGGCCCCGTTCCCCGAATGACGTTCTGTGCGGCTTTTAGAATGCTGAAGCCTTTTATTCCCGAGTACACAAAAAGGGAACCAACAGCCACCGCTACGAGTCCAGTAACCTTTGTGTCCTTCATACCAGCCGCCTGACAAAAAGCAATTCGCCTGGCATATCTCCAGCGATATTGTCAATCCCAACGCCCTCTTGCGGATCGCGGGCGGAAACCATTTTCCCGCCGCCAATGCAAATTCCCATATGAGTTTGCCACACGCATAGGTCGCCAGCCTCGGCTTGATTTGCGCTGTGACCTATTGTTTTCGCTCCATTCCATGAAAGGTAGTTAAGAGTTGTCGGGCCATGCGTGCGAGGATCATACGGGGCGCCACCCGGATTTTTGACACCGGCCTCCGCCAATACTTTTGAGGCAAAGGAACTGCAATCCACAGTGCCCATTGGCGGAGGCCCACCAAAGACATACCGCAATTTGCCGACGTATTTTTCGGCAATTCCCGGCAAGCCTCCGGCTGCGACGGTTCCTCCTATTTGCGTTGCGCCACCCGGCAGGGTAAGCGTACTGGCGACTTGGGCAGTTTGGGGCGGAGTACCCTTAATGATATTCTGCGCAGCTTTAAGGACTGAAAATCCCCGCACGCCAGAATATACAAAAAGGGCACCCGCTCCAATTGCCGCGAGAGGCACCAGTTTGATTGTCATGATTAGCCTACGGCGTAACCCTGGTCCTGAATCGGGACGACATTTTCGGCCTGCGTGTAAGTCGTCTCAGCCGGTGCCTGAACCTGGCCGGAAAATGGCTCGACCATAATGGCATGACGAGTAACGACTTCCATTGCCACGATAGACCCGAATCCCAGGATGCCGACATTTGCGTCCCGAGTAATAAGGGTAATTGCGGCAACGAACAGGAACGATGTGTAACCGGCCTTTTTCCGCGAGGATTCAAGCGAACCGTGATTCGCGTCACTCGCATGAGCCTGCGCAATCGTCCCGACATGCATCGCGTAAATTGCGTACACCGAACCGGCAACGGCAATGCTCGAAACGACACTGCCTTCCGGCTTCAGTACGGACTTGAACTGCATTTCATCCCCTTACTTTGTCCGGGTGCTAATGCTGGCAGTGGCACCAGTTCCAGGCTGGCCCCATACCGTAATCCGGTAGCTAGTCTTTTGGTGAAGATTATGAAGGGTGACAGATGTTCCGGTAACCGACTGCTGCTGAACGACGCGAGAACCCTGATAAGCCTTGACAAGATAAGTCTTGGCATTTGGCAGGGCTGACCAGTGAACGTCAATCTGCGTCGTTCTAGGGTCTACTTTCAGACCCTTAACTGGGTTCTTAGCTGAGACTCCGCCACCCGTAGGCGGAGGCGTCGCAGCCGTGCGGAATGATGGCGGAAAACCATCCGGTCCGGGAACTGGCGGGAATCCTTCAGCGGCAATCGCCTGCTGAACTATGGTCACCTGGTCTTCAGTGAGAGGCGTACCCAAAAGGTATTTTCCGAGTGCGGCGGCAATCGCGTCGGCACCCGTGCTTCCCATTAGCGATTCTGCGGCCTGCGTCCATTGGGCGTTAGAACTGAAGCCTCCCGGCCCACCGAATCCGCTACCGCCAAAACCACCGGCACCCGAACCATAAATCGGGTTTCCGAATTGGTCATAACCGATAATCTGGCCTCCGACGAAAGAGGCATTATTAGCGGTCGGCAGAGTTTGGCCGGAAAGTGCCGCTAGTGCTTGCTGATCTTCTGGCGAACCATAAGCGAATCCGGTTTGAGGGTCAATGTCCCCGGTTCCAGTTGCAGCGGTAGACGTGTCCGCAGATGCCTGCCGCTTTTGGTAAAGGACATACGCTGCGATTCCCGCACCGCTTAGGCCGAGAATAATCGCAACGTTTTTCTTGATTTTGAGTCCACCCGGCAGGGTGACGTTTCCATCAGGCATATGTCACCACAACTCTATTTCCTGGGGCAATTCCATGCCCTGAGTCGTCGGCTGAACATAGGGCTGCGGAGGCGCGACATATTCCGTTGCGGGTTCCTGCAATACAGCGCCCTGAATTCCGTAAGTGTTCATTGGGTCATCGCCCTGGAAAGGACCTTCCCCAATTGGCGGGTTCAGAGTGCCCGGAAGGAATTTATGCAGCGGTCGGCCAGCGCCATTCATCCACATATAGTTATACGGGATGTGGCCGGTTGCAAACCGGCGCATACGGTGGGAAGCTGCGAGGCCAAACGAATTGACTTTCGCAAACGCATTGCTGCGGTGATCGTTCACACCGAATCCGCCAACAGATGCCCCAATGGGACCGGGAACGGTAGGCACCTGGTCATCACCAGGAACCGTATTCCAAAATCCCGTCCAAGCATCCTCTTGGACATACGCCCCTTGACGCCCTGCGCGGCTTGCTCCCGTTTTGACGCTGTGAGCCTCATAGGATTGCCGGAGGTATTCTGCCGTGCCTTCAGGATCGCGGTCAGCGGCAGGCATACCCTTTGTGATGGGACCGGCGTGCGAATGATACGGAGTCTGATCGCCAGAAGGATCTTGCGCCAGATACCCGGCAGCAAACGTCATGCTTTCCGGCAAGTCACCGAGCATCGCAGCATCGGCCGGTTCATGCGGGAAATGTGGTCCGGCGAATTCTTCCCACGGATACGGTTCGGCCCGTTCGCCTACGTTTCCATGAAACTCATTCGCAGGCCCACCATGCACCTTTTCCGGCGGTGCTTCAGGCTGCACAACTACACGGGTATTTGGCAGCCCTTGAATTGGCGACGGGCCAGCCATAACTAACCCCGCCGTCCACCCGTGATGATCTGCGTTTCCGATCCGCCAATGACATTCTTAGCGGCCTGTGCCGCCCGGAAAACGCCCTGCGGATTGGTCACGACAAGATACAGCGCTCCGAGGCCGATAAGTCCCATCAGCCACTTTTGAAGTGTCGTGTTCATTTCCGTCCTATCGCTTTTGCGAGATTTTCGAGCGGACTGCCACCATTCCCTAGTGGTATCACAAGTACCGAAAGCAATACCAGCAAGCCAAGACCTGCACCGAATTCGGGACTCATGGACTCCACACCGGCCAGCATTAGGGCCATGATGGCAGTTGCCGGGATAACGCGCCAGTTAATCGACTGAAGGGGAGTCGCCTTCGATTCCAGCGGAATAAAGATGGCTTCATTCGCCAGCACTATTCCGCCTGCCGCCAGCACATATCCGGTTGACTTCATGGCGTCACAGAGTCGGCAGCTTGTTAACGCCCGGAAGTGACCGCACCTTATCGGCCAGCACAACACCGGCAAGGAAGATGGCCACGTAAATAAGGACCTTCTTGCTAGGCACCTTTTTCCCCTTTCCTTATCCGCCTGCGATGAGGCTGTAACGGTTCTGGGACGGAGTTGCCAGCCAGTTTGTCATGGCGAAGAACGTCGTTGCACCGCCAAACGATCCGGTCAGGCGAACCAGGGTGTTAACCTGCGTGTCAAGATACTTGAACCGCAGTTCATCACCAGGCTTGAACACGATATCCGATGTGAACCACACCGGGAACAGGCCATTTTCCCGGCCCTGGGCAGTGTCCACGGCAGGAGGCGCGGCACCATTGCCCGCGAATCCATACGCGCGACCGATGAGACTAATCCACAGCAGTTTCCCGCGAGTGAAGTAGTTAACGTTTCCGATCAGCAGAGTTGCCGGATCGGGCCAGTTAGCATCGGCCGTTGCACGGGTGGAGTTACCAGCGTCCCGAACGTAATAGAAGATGTTACGAATCGGGAATCCGACACCGTTGGAAAGGTCGTACTTGGCAGTGCCAGCGGGAAGCGACTGGTTTTCCGACTTCCAATACTGAAGGGAACCGGGAACCGGAGGCGTCTGCGCGAATGGACGGCCGGAAGGGGCCATTGCAGCCGGTTCCGTATAGCTGTCAAGAAATCCCTTGACGCGCACCTGCGGGGAAACGGCTGCGCCAGTGAACGCCGTGCCACCCGAAACGGTGTTAGCGGCAGTGTCGAACCAAATCTCGACTTTCCATCCTGGCTTGGATTCATTCTGCACAGTCCCGAGGGCATCACGCTTTACCGCTTCCAGCGGCAAGTAATACGTGAAGTGTGCCACGGGAGATGCCTGCGAGTTTCCAGCGGCAGGGTTTGTCACGAATGCGAGATCGCCGCGAGGGTCGCCAATCTCGAAGTAACCGCCAAACTTGTTGACGTTCAGCCATTCGTAACCTAGAAGCTGCTGGACGACTTCCCCACCCAAGTCGTAAAGGGTGATCTTCTGGATAAGGGACCACGGCCCATCACCCGAGAATGACCCTGCGGCATTGCCGGAGGCAAAGAACAGGGTGAAGTCAAGCCAAACGCCTCTAAGCCATCCTGTCGGGCTGACGTTCCACAGTGGTGCCTGAACCGGGGAGGTCCATGCGGTCGCGGTAGCGGCCAGCACAACCGTGTTATCGTAGTCCTGAACAGTGGACTCATAAACCCCTACCGGGAATGGATAGGGGCGAGGCGCAGGCTGATTGCCCTTTTGCGGGGCGGTCTGAACCGGCATTGGTTTTACCTCCTATGGCAGCCGGATATTAGATTGCGGGAGTTTCCCGCCTGACAAGATTGACCGCATTTGTGCCTGCTGATCTTCATCGGTCAATCTTGGGATCATTACCCGGCCTCCCGTGCGATGATCCCGGTCCGTAAGTCTAATCCCGGCTTGGGCCAATTTGCGCTGACCCTGGATATAGCTTTCAGCCTGACATTGATTCATATCAGATGGCACGATTTGAACGTAGGTATAAAACTGCTCGTTATGATGCTGATGAGTTACGGCGTCAAGTCGCGTATCATATAGAGTGTGATCGCTCGCACCCGTACCCATATGAACCGCAATCCAATGGCCCACAGAACCGATAGGATCGGCCAGCCTATGAAGCCTGTACTCATCCGACAGCCGTTTTGCTAGGTCGGTATGTTCAAGGCCGGTCCCGTTAAGAGGGCACCTAGCTTCATGATGCACGGTTCAGCCTCACAGATGCCAGGGCCGATATCACCAGGAAAACCGGCGTCCAGGTCCACAGCGTTATTAGTACGTTCACAGCGCATCCAGAATTTTGTCGTAGAATCCGCACTTTTCAAGTATCACGGTAATCGTGACACCGACAAGGGTGACAAGAACTAGCTTTTTCATTTCGCGTGTCATGACGCCCTCACGATGCACAGGTGACCGTTGTACTTGTGCAGGTACACAAATTCGTATTCTTTCAGGGTAGGGATTACCCGGTTAAGAACCGGCGCATATTCTCCGGCGTTGGCAATCTCCATATACCGCTTCAGCATACGCTCATCGCCGCCTTTGGTAAGGAATAGATGAGTCGCGTTTTCATAACCCCACAAAGTTGTCCTGCCAGAGTCCGTTGGCTTTTGAACGAAAATCCATAGCCCGATTCCCATTGCGCCAGCCATCGCCAGAATTGTGACCATCTGACCGTCAAGGCCCATTACCTTAGCCTTAACCATCGTGTCATCCATGACCAAAATGGCGTGCTTTTTCTTCACGCCTCCAGCGTAGGTATGTTGCATAAGATCACGGGTGACTTTTGCGCAACGGGGAATGTCGGTATTAATATCACCCATAGGAGGCCATACAAGGTAGCCCGGGGGTTTACCGTCGAATAGATCGCCGATTTTAGGCGGGGGCGGCCATTCGGCAACACGACGGAAACCCAGCCGGGCACCCTGCGTCGCAGATTCCTTATCATCCGGTTTGGAAACTGCGACCATCGCGGGGAGGTCAGGAGTAACGACATATTCCAGCAAATCGAATGCCAGCCGGGTTTTTCCACGCGTTGACGGCCCGCCAAAAACAACGTGTTCTCCCGGATTATAGTCGAACCTGAATTCCCCGAATTCCTGGCGACTGAATTCCCAGATACCATCGGGGCGGCGAAATGCACCGCTAGGCGGGGCGGCTGCTACGGTCACTTAACCCCTGCCGGTTGCCGCGTGCGAGTCTTGCCGTTAGATGCCGCTGGATCGCCCTCAGACGGTTCCTGCGACGTTTGCAGGGCTGCGAGGCGTGCTAGTTCAGCCTCGGCCTCTTGCTGCGCCCTAAGAGCCTCGGAAGCCTGCCGGGCCATATCTGCCTTGACTTGGCTTTCAAGTGCCTGCGGAGGCACGACACCGGCGGCAGATATCATTTCGGCCTTGACTAGCCTATGGTTAGCGGCAAGCTGAAGGGCCAGCGGCATAACTGCCACGATGAGGCCAGCATACGGGCCAGCCTGACCGAGATAATCTAGAGCCTTTCCGACGCTTTCATTCGTCTCAGAAAGTGAGACAAGTTCCTCGACAATCGGGCCGGAATGCATCCCGATTGCACCGGCGTCCGCATACTGATGCATGATGATGCATCCGAATCCGGCAAGCTGAAATATCCCCTGCACCGCTTCCCGGCGTTCAGCAGATTTTCCAGACGCCCGAGTGCGGGCGGCAGTTGCGCCCCGTTGTGAACGGGGCGGAGCGACGGCCGAATGTGACAAGTCAACTGGCATTTGATTTCCCTACCGCAACGACTAGGGCAATAACAGCGATAAACAGGGCTGCGACTGCCACAGTCGTTACTTGCTTCATTGTGTCCGGTAGTTCCCGGAACGCGGCGATTTTACCTGGCATTTTCATTCCTTATCGGGAGAACCGGGCCGGATGATGGCAGGAAAGCCCCGGGGAAAACGCCGGGAAAACCCCGGGTGAAAGCTGCGCTGTCATCCGGCCCGGAATCTCGACCGGCCATTGGCTCTCGGATACCACGGCCATGAGGCCATTCTACCAGGTGGCAGGCAGGGCTGCAATTCCCCAAATAATAAGGCCATATCATATTGGTCTATACCAATTGGTCTAGACCATTGGTTTAGACCACCTGAACTTGACAGAAATGGCAATCCATGATATAACTGTAGTTAGTCGGGCCAAATGGGAGGCCCAAAAACAGCCGGAGGAAAAAATGGCTGGAAAGTCCGTCACCGATGATGGTTGGACAACCGTTTCGGAAGATGAAGTCGATGAAAACAAGGTCGTCTTCGAGAATCCGGGCGATGCATTCATCGGGACGTATCTCGGCAAGCGGACTGTGACAAACGCTGACGGTTCTTACGTTCAGTTCCGGTTCCGCAACGATGACGGTACATTCTTCATGAACGGCAACTATTCCCTTCAGCGGGGAATGGCGGAGGTTCGTGAAGGGCGTATGTGTCGCATCACTTACACCGAGGATAAGGATGTGGGCCAGAAGTCGCCTCTCCGTATCTTCCGGGTGGACGTGAAGCGCTGACGATTCAGTGCGCATAATCACCGCTGCGGAACGGCGGGCGGTTCCCCGGCCCGTCGTTCCCAGCGGTGCGTCTCGGAAAATCGCAAGAGCAAAAGCAATTGAAAGAGAACTAGCAGCTTATGTGCCGCTAATCTGCGGCCACCCGACCACCCGGGAAAGTATCGAATTTTACCAGGTGTGGCAGGGCAAGCCTCATCATTACTACTGCGAAACGTGCGGTAGGTGGGTAGATGAGGATAGGCCAAAGAAACAGGCACCAATAACACTGGATGAACTGCCGTTCTAAGAGGGTTATTTCGTGGCCTCATACCGCGAGCGGATAGACCGCTATCTGGAATTGCATCCAGGTGCCACAATTGCGGAGGCAAGAGGCCACGGTAAAACGCCGGAACATCCGGGCCAGGGAAAAGGCCAGGAAAGATTCGAGAGCTATTATGAACGCCGGTCAGAACTTGAATCAAAGGTCAATCAACTCAAAGCGGATATGTTCGGGAATTCGCCTAGCTGGAACGCTGACGGTGCGGCGGCTGCTACTTCCCGAATTCCTATCTCAGAACTTTCCACAGCGGCAGGCTACGATTCACTGGCCGATTATGCCGACGATATGGGTGGATGGGATGAGATAGACGATGACTTTGGCCATTACCACTAGACCACGCCAAGGCCGGTCAGCCTCG
>Ga0126370_10000627_pt1 | contig 14953 bp, 12 predicted proteins | sample PanSoiMetaPlot_3_FD_92586 | JGI IMG/M metagenome (GOLD analysis project Ga0126370, IMG submission 92586) | Tropical forest soil microbial communities from Panama - MetaG Plot_3 | ecosystem: Environmental > Terrestrial > Soil > Tropical forest > Bulk soil | place: Panama | collected 2016-02-17 | reverse complement strand
GTTCAGGGCAAGAAGAGACCTTCTTACGCCCCGTCCGTCTAAACTGGGTCGTACACTGAAACGTGGCAGAGGGTTACGTCTCGGGCCGGCCCAGCCTCGGAGTCCTATGAAACAGATCCTTGTGTTCTCAAAGCTTGTACTGTCTTGCCTGCTGATCTTCGCATTTTCTGTTGCTGCTCAGCCTGCGTCCACCACGGAAAAACATGGCATCGTGTTTTCCAACATCGATCGGTCGGTGAAGCCGGGAGACGACTTTTACCGGTTTGCGAACGGCGATTGGATCAAGCGCGCGGAGATTCCGCCGGATCGTGCCGGAGTCGACGTTTGGACGAAGCTGGGTGATTTAAGCAACCAGCGCATGGCTGACTTGATCAAGGAAATCTCCGGTTCCAATCCACCGGCGGGCTCAGAGCTGCGGAAGGTTGCCGACTTGTACAACTCCTACATGGACGACGCGGCCATTGAAGGGAAGGGCTTGTCGCCGATTCAGCCGCATCTTGAGGCGATCGCCTCTATTCGCGACAAGAAGCAACTGGCGCGAGCAATGGGGGCTACGCTACGCGCAGACGTCGATGCGCTCAACAATACCAACTTCCACACTGCGAATCTCTTCGGAATGTGGGTTGCACCGGGCTTCAACGATTCCGACCACTACGCCCCATATCTGATGCAGGGCGGAGTGCAACTGCCCGATCGAGAGTATTACCTCTCTGATAGCGATAGCATGAAGAAGATCCGGACTCAGTATCAGGCTCACGTCGCCGCGATGCTGAAGCTAGCCGGAATGTCGGATCCCGAAGGGCGGGCCCAACGAGTTTTCGACCTCGAAAAGGCAATTGCACAGACACATTGGACCTTGGCTGAAAACGAAGACATCAAGAAGGCGAACAATACATGGAGGCGCTCCGATTTTTCAGCCAAAGCGCCCGGACTTGATTGGGACGAATATTTCCAAGGGGCCGGACTCGAGCACATCGGCAGCTTTATTGTGTGGCAGCCGAGTGCGTTTAAGGCCGAGTCTGCCTTAGTTGCTTCGACGCCGTTGGATACCTGGAAAGACTGGCTAGCCTTCCATTTCATCGAGGCTTATGGGGGCGTGCTGCCGAAGGCCATTGCGGACGAACGTTTCGCCTTTTTCGGCAAGGAAATGGCTGGAGTCGAACAGCAACGGCCGCGCTGGCAGAGGGGCATCTTTGTGGTGGACGGGTTCCTGGGCGACGCCATTGGAAAGGTCTATGCGGAGAAATACTTTCCCCCAGAGGCCAAGACCAAGGCGCAAGAGATGGTGGCCCAGTTGATTTCCGCGTTTCATAAGCGGATCGAGGGGCTGACATGGATGAATCCGGCAACGAAGGCCGAGGCCGAAGCAAAACTCGGGACGTTGTACGTGGGTATCGGATATCCGGAAACGTGGCACGATTACTCGAACTACGAAGTGAAGCCGGACGACATCTTTGGAAACATCTTCCGAGGCGATCTTGCGGAATATCAAAGACAGGTTGCGCGCCTTGGCAAGCCGGTTGATCGAAAAGAATGGTCGATGACACCGCAGACGGTAAATGCCGTCAATCTTCCGCTACAGAATGCGCTGAACTTTCCAGCGGCGGTCTTGCAGCCGCCTTTCTACGATCCGGAGGCTCCGGCTGCCGCGAATTACGGAGCCATTGGCACTGTGATCGGGCACGAGATCAGTCACACGTTCGATACGGAAGGCAGCGCCTTTGATTCCAAGGGACGCGTGCGCAACTGGTGGACGCCCGAAGATCTGAAGCATTTTGAAGCGTCGACCGCACGGCTGGCAGCACAGTACGATACGTATAAGCCTTTCCCGGATCTCGCCATCAATGGCAAGCAGACGCTCGCCGAGAACATCGCTGATGTAGCAGGAGTGTCTGCTGCCTATGACGGCTACAAGGCGTCTGGACAGGTCGCACCGACTGTCGATGGCCTTTCGAGCGACCAGCAATTTTTCATCGCCTTCGGACAGAACTGGGGAGAGAAGACACGTGACGCCGCGTTACGCCAGCAAGTCATGACCGATTCGCACTCGCCGGGCGAATATCGCGCGGCTACGACGCGAAACATCGATGCCTGGTATCGAACTTTCGATGTAAAGCCGGGAGAGAAACTTTACCTGGCGCCGGAAGAGCGGGTGAGGATCTGGTGAGGTTACGGCGGTTTAGAAATTGATATAGTCCAAGGCCCGTCGCTTGCATCTGTGACTTAATTAAGCCGAGCGAGGAATACCTGCCCGCAGCAGTCGTTCCAAGGTAGGGATGCTTCGACTCCGCCGGAGTTCCGCTTCGCTGCACTCCGGCTCCACTCAGCATGACACTATTCTGGCGGGACAGAAGACCGGGCGCACCGTTTTCCAAAACCGCTCTGAGTTTCAAAGTTCCGAAGTGAATGTCAGCATCTGGAACATTGAAGCCTTGAATTTGAGACGTCGCAAGGTTTCACTAAGAATACCTTCAGTCGACAGATCGGACGTCATCTGGCAGGGTCAGAATAAACCTGCAACTGCCGGTCGCCATCGAGCATGAAACCGTGCCCCGGCGGAGTATTTTCACCGGTGTATCGTCTGGAAAGGTCAAATGATAGTCCGCTGTGCGCAGCGCATCGGAGTAGGACTTCAGCTTCTCGTCGCCGCTGACGAATTTCACGGCGTCGACCTTTGCCACTTCTCCAGCACCGCCTGTTAGCAGGACAAAGAAATCAGCGTTGCCATTCTGCGTGGCTTTTCCGAGATCGATCGTGCTGAGGTGATCGAGTTCGTCTTTGGAGTGAGCGACGGCAGCGTCGGCCTTGCTGTTACCTCCGGCCAAAGATGCCAAACGATCGCGTGTCTCGGGGGTTGGACGAAGGCCATTCAATGACTGCGCATAAGTGCGGATGGCCTGGTCCTTGTTTCCGCGCTTCTCGTAAATCTGCCCGAGATGATCGCCGACCTCGCCGTGATGACCGAGCGTCCAGGCTGCATTGACGTATTTTTCAGCCTTGTCGAGATTGCCTTCGGTGAATTCGACCCAGCCGAGAGTATCCCAGTAGGCGACCAGCGACTGAACCAGCGGTAGGTCGTTCCTGGTCAGGCGGTCAAGCGATACGTTGCGCAGCGCAGCCGCTGTGGCCGACACGGCGGATTCGGCATACTGCTGTGCGCGGTCGAGATGCGTTTTCTTCAGCGACAGCTGATAGGCGATGTTGTTCCACACAAGTGGCGTGGCACTGAGTTCCACCGCATGGTCAAATGTGGCCAGTGCCTTGTCGTCTTGTCCTAGGTTGAGGTACGCATCGCCGAGTGTGACCTGCAACTCGGCGCTTTCGGGCGTAAGGGACGCGGCTTTTTCCAGCTCAGGTACCGCGAGATCATACTTGTGCCACTCCGCATACATGGCTCCCAGGTTGGAGTGGGCAAACTTGTCGAGCGGGTTGTTTTCCAACTGCTTGTTGAATGCCGTGACCGCGTCGTCGTACTTGCGTTCCTGCCAATAAACCCGCCCTAGATTGTTATACGCAAATTCGTCGTAGGGATTGACCTCAATCTGCTTCCTGAAGCAAGAGATCGCCTGGTCGTCTTGGCGTGTACCAAGGTAGATCAGGCCCAAGTTGTTCCACGCGAACTTGTTCTTGGGATCGATCTCGGTCGCGCGCTTCAGCAAGGCTTCTGCGACTTGCAGATTGCCGGCATCCGCGGCGGCGCGAGCGCTTTCGATCAGATCATCGGCCTTCATGTCTGCGGGAGGCACAATACCGCCTGCAGACGCGTTTTCTACAGAGAGCTGCTGACCAAGGTCCGCGCCGACGGCGCGACGGAACGATTCGTAATCGGAAGCGCGGGCGACCGGGAGCTCGTCTTGGCGCAGCGTCAGCTTGCGACCAGCGGTGAAGACGCCGTTGTCAACGTTGTACGTTGCTTCATATTCGGCGTAATCACGCTTCATGGAAAAAGCGATCGGGGCCTTGGCAGAGTACTTGGCTGGAAGGTCGAGTTTGATCTTGTAGGAGTACTCGCCTTTGGGCCCGAGCCTTAGCGGGTCGCCGTCGGAATCAGTGTCGTCGGGGTCGACTTCGGGAAGGCTGAACTGGACCAGGGGCAGAACGATCTGCGACTTCTTCTTCGACCAGTCGAGGAAGTTCGGCTTGGCTACATCATACGATAGCGTGAAAGGCTCGGTAGTCGCGGCGGGATCACTGACCATCAAATGCGAGACATCCCCGCCCAAGCCGACGTTAATGTTTTCCGCGACCCGCTGCCAGTTCGCCTGCGGCACGCGGCGGAACACGGAACGGAGCAGAAGCTCTTCGTCTCCGCGGAACTCGTAGCTGACATGCGCTTCGAGCTTGCCGATCTCGTTGATTTTACCGGTGATCTCAGAGCGCTCGGAGTCGGGCATCGGCGTATCGGCCGGGGTGTTTTCCAGATGCGGCGCAGGCGCATTTGCAACATTCGCCGGAGGAATCACGAGGGCCTGCTTGTTGCGCAGCGTATACGCGAGCAGCCGGAAAGGGGCGACCTCAGCCGTCGTATCCATCCAGACTTCCTGCTTACCCATCGGAAGCATGGTGATGACGTGATCAAACTGCGAGGGCGATGGAACATCTGGATCGAGCTTGCGGCTGGAGTTGATCAGAACGGAATTGGCATGCAGACCTTCGGCTTCAAGCAGGGAAGCGAGCAAGGTGTGCTTATCCTTACAATCACCGTATTGATCGTGGAGAACGTCGCCGGCCGCGTGGGGCTGATAGCGCCCTACACCGAGTGAAAGACTGACGTAGCGAAAATTCTTGGCGACGAAATCGTAGAGCGCCTCAGTCTTCGCAATGTCTGTATTCAGACCGTGAGTCAGGTCTTGCGCCTTGGCGCGAACTTCAGGCGATGGCGCACGGCGGTCCTTTTCAAGGCTGGCATACCAGCGGCCGATCTGCTCCCAAGTCTCGAACGTGGTCAGTTGGACATCGAGGCGATCGTCATCGGCGTGATGTTTCTTCTTCTTTTTGTCTTTGTCCTTATCGTCGTCTTCGCGTTCCAGATGGGAACTCGTCCAGTGATAGACGCGCCGCCCATTCGCCTCGGTAATCTTGGGATCCATTCCGGGCTTGCATTTCAGCTTGAGCGTGCGGCCAGCCGGGACATCTACGTCCAAGGTCTCGTCGAGATCGATGTTGCTCTTATCAAAGTCGTACTCGGCCCAGAATTGTCCAGCGGCCAGCGGCGTATGGATCACCGTCACCATGTCGTATTCAAGGATTTCACCGGGGCGCAGTCCTGGAACGGTGATGTGTTTCTGCCGATAATCGGTATAGACCGGAGCTTCGTGCTCGATGGGTGCGCTGAGATCTTGCACCGCGTCGTCGCCCGCCTTCACCACGGTGCCGTCCTCTTTGAGCACACGTACGTAGGGAATCTCTACGCGCTCGTTGGCCGAGTTGTAGCCTTCCTGAAGCTGACCCCACTGCTGGACCCCGGCTTCGCTTTGCACGCGAATGCGAGCAATGGTCTCTTTGCGGCCCGTACCGTCGGCCTCAAAGCGATAGTGAGAATGCATCTGCTCGATGACGAAGGATTCCTTGGAGTAATCCTTCTTGGCCGTCTTCGACGCATCAGTCGCTTTGTCGGCGGGAACACCGGCGGACTTGTTTCCGCTTTTGGTGGATTGAGGCACCGCGCCGGACTGGTTGGGTGATGGAGTGGATTGTTGCGATGCGGCGGTGACAGCCAAAAAGCTGCCGATCAGGAGAACTCGAAAGCAATGATACATAGGCAGAAGTCGCGAATTCTTATTATCCCATGCAGTCGGGATACTAGAGTTGCGTCCCGGCAAATATCGCGAAGGGGAGTCCACACGGGCGCATCCAACCGCTGGAGCCGAATAATTTTCTCATTATGCAAGTTAATTTTCTTATTGATGTCGTGATTCCAATCACATTTTCCTGTTGGGTGGGTGGGAAATCGGGGTTAAAATCCATCAGATAGTTCTGCCCGCTCCGATGCGGGCAGGCGTGACGCATACCGTACATTGCGCCACGATCTTTCCGTCCGGAGGTTTTTGCATGGAAGATCGGGCCCCTGTCGTCTCTCCTACCCAGTCGTCTACCACAACGAATTCGGTCAAGAAGCATGAAGGCCGCGGTGCATGGGTGCTGACCGCGTATGGCATCTCCGGCCTCGCCTTATTCGGAGTTCTCGCCTACTTCTTCTCGGACTTCATCTCTCACTAGTCCCAGGGATGCAGTGGCGAACGGGCGTGCGCGTCCGCGGATAGAGGATACGTGTGCGCAAATCCGCGTTGCAGAGTTGCAGACAGAGACTTGCCCTTCGATGACCAAGGCGGATACGTCCGAAATTTTTAATCTGAAGTCTTCACTGTCGGGCCGGCTCATCCACCGTTCCAGACGTTGCGGATGAACGTGCTACAATGAGCGGCCTTAGGGTAGTTGCCTTCGGCGCTCGTTCATTCATCCCACGCAAACTGCGGAATACACGGAAAAAGAGCTGTGCCCAAAAGCCCCACTCCCAGTCCGACGCCGATCACCTACGCTGACGCGGGGGTCGACATCACCCGTGCCAATCGGACAAAACAACGCATTAAGTATCTGGCACACAAGACATTCACCAGGGGTGTGCTGAGCGAGATCGGCGGATTTGGCGGACTGTTTTCAGTCGACAAGACGAAGTATGTAGACCCCGTACTTGTCTCGAGCGTAGACGGCGTGGGCACAAAGCTGAAGATCGCCTTCGAGATGGACTTGCATTCCACCGTAGGCGCAGACCTTGTAAATCACTGCGTGAACGACATTGCCGTCCAAGGAGCCGCCCCGCTGTTCTTCATGGATTATCTGGCGACGGGTGTGCTCGATCCGGCCGTTGCCGAAAAAGTGGTTGAGGGCATCGCTGATGCCTGCAAGCACAATGGCTGTGCTCTCATCGGCGGCGAGACTGCCGAGATGCCCGGGTTTTACCCGGATGGTGAGTACGATCTGGCGGGATTCATCGTGGGCGTGGTGGATCGGGAAAAGATCATCACCGGGAAAGACGTCCAGATCGGAGACATCATTCTCGGGCTCGCCTCAAATGGGCTGCACACAAACGGGTATTCGCTCGCCCGCAAACTGTTATTCGAAGTCGCGCACTACTCCCAGGAAACCTACGTCAACGAAATCAAGAACAAGGTCGGCAACGAATTGATGCGGACTCACCGCAGTTACTGGCCGGTATTGCGCAAGTTGATCGATGCACAATGCGTGGCCGCGTTGGCCCATATCACTGGCGGAGGCATCACTGAAAATTTGCCGCGGGTGTTGCCACGAGGAACTGCTGCCGCTATTGAACTTGGCTCCTGGCCCGTGCTCCCGATCTTTGAGCATCTCCAGCAACTCGGAAACGTGCCTCAGGAAGAGATGCTCCGCACTTTCAACATGGGCATGGGAATGCTGATGGTGGTTCCCTCGGCGAAATTCAAGAAAGCACAATCGGTCCTGGAGCGCGTGGGCGAAAAGGCTTATACCATCGGACGAATCATCAAAGGCGAACGCAAAGTCACCTACAGCTAGGTTGACTTGTTTGATTGCTAATTTCTGATTGTTGACCTCACAGACCATGCAGCATTCAACCAACTAGAAACCAGCAATCCACGATGCATTCTCTAGGCATTCTTCTCTCGGGGCGCGGGTCGAATTTCATCGCCATCGCCGACAGCATTGACGCAGGACGGATCCCCGACGTGCGGATTGCTGTCGTCATTTCGAACAAGGCAGATGCGCCGGGAATTGCGAGCGCGCGGCAGCGCGGACTCGAAGCGTTAGTCATTCCGTCCAAGGGCCGGCAGCGTGAGGAACACGACCGTGAAGTGGTGGCTGCGCTTAGACAACACAATGTTGAACTGGTCTGTCTGGCTGGATATATGCGCCTGCTCTCCCCGTGGTTTGTGCAGCAGTTCCCGCAAAAGGTTTTAAATATTCACCCGTCATTGCTACCGGCATTCCCTGGACTTGAGGCACAGGAACAGGCTTTCGCCTATGGCGTGAAAGTTTCCGGTTGCACGGTACATTTTGTCGACGAGGAACTCGACCACGGAGCAATCATCGTGCAGAAGACAGTTCCGGTGCTTGATGGGGATGACGAGCACACGCTGGCCACGCGGATTTTAGAGCAAGAGCACATTGCGTACACCGAGGCGATCCGACTTGTGCTTGAAGGCAAGTTTGAAGTAATGGGACGCAGGCTCAAACGAAAATAGATCTCTGAGCCTGGTTCAGGATTTTCGCACCTCTTTTGACATCCTCACGATAACCAACGTTTCGCCATTGGCGAGCGGGACGGACTGGTTCTCGATCTCCGCGTATCCTTTCGCTCGGTAGAAGGGTATTCCGTTGAGGGTTGCACCCATTTCCAGCCGGGTAAAGCCCGCTGCGATCGCATCGCCCTCGCAAGCCTCGAGTATTAAGCTGCCAAGGCCACGCCGCGCCCAGCGAGGATGCACGAAAAATGCTCTGATCTTGGCCGCGTCATGCAGCGGATCCAGCAACGAGTCTTCACGGCCCTGGTACTGATCTCCTCCATAGAGCGTTTTGCGTTTACTCCAGCCACCGCAGGCAACGATTTCTCCATCGTCGGACGACTCGACAGCGAAGTACGTCCCATCGGCGATAAGCTGAGTATCTACGCCGTATACGGATTGGAGCGCTCCTTCGATCTGCGGCGGAGTGTAGTCATTGGCCTGCAGTCCTCGTACGGATGCTGCGATCAGCCCGCGCAGCCGAGGGACATCGTCTGCGATAGCTTTTCTCAGGTGAAAGTTCATTCGCGTAATTCTATGTGGGCGTTCGGCCTTTTGCGCCGTGTTCCTTATAATGTTTGTTTCTCATGTCCAATTTTCTTCCAGTTGAAGAACAGCTCACGTATCTGAAGAAGGGTGCGGCGGAGATTATCCGCGAGGCCGATCTGCGTGCAAAACTCGAGAAGTCACGCACCACGGGCAAACCACTGCGCGTGAAGCTCGGCATGGACCCGACCGCTCCCGATCTGCACCTTGGCCATACGGTCGTCCTGCGGAAGCTGAAACACTTTCAGGATCTCGGTCACACTGCCATTTTCTTGATCGGAGATTTCACCGGGATGATCGGCGATCCGACGGGCCGCTCGGCGACCCGGCCTCCGCTGACCCGCGAGCAGGTCGAGCAAAACGCTGAGACTTATAAGACACAGGTTTTCAAAATTCTCGACCCCAAGAAGACAGTCATCGATTTCAATCGGCGCTGGATGGGCGCGTTCACGCCCGACGACTTCGTGCGGCTTCTGGCGAAGTATACGGTTTCACAACTCCTCGAGCGCGAGGACTTTCACAAACGTTTTCAGGAAGAAAAACCCATCTCTCTTCACGAGCTGCTCTATCCGCTGGTGCAGGGATACGACTCGGTTGCGCTCGAAGCGGATGTCGAGCTGGGGGGTACCGACCAGAGATTCAATCTGCTGGTGGGGCGCGAACTGCAACGGTCGTACGGGCAAGAGTCTCAGGCCGTCCTGACGACTCCAATCCTCGAAGGCCTCGACGGCGTGCAGAAAATGTCGAAATCGCTGGGTAACGCGATCGGCATTCACGAGCCGCCGCTGGAGATGTACGGAAAGATCATGAGCATCTCTGACGAGATGATGTGGCGCTACTACGAACTACTGACCGATGTGCAGATCGCCGAAATCGAGAAAATGAAGCGCGAAGCGCATCCCATGCAGGCGAAGAAAGATCTGGCGCGGAGGATCGTGGCAGATTTCCATTCGGCCGAAGCTGGGACGAAGGCGGGCGTGGACTGGGCCAAGCAGTTTCAGAAGGATGAGGTGCCGGAGGATGCTCAACAGATTAGCGTCCAGGCAAACGAGGTAGGAGGGGCACCCGACGGGCAGGGGAGAGTCGCGATCAGAGTCGATCGCCTGCTGGTTCGCTGTGGGCTGGCGGAATCCACTACCGATGCGGGGAGAAAACTGAAGCAAGGCTCGGTGAAAATCAACGATACAGTTCAGAAGGAACCTCGCCTTGTCCTGAACAATCCATCCCCAAAGAAATTGACATTGCGAGTCGGCAAGCAACTGCGGATTGCGGCGATCAACTGGTAGCTCGCGAGTCCAATCGACTAGCTCAAATCCCCAGACGCTGTCATCCTGAGCGTAGCAGAACGATTCGGTTTTGAATCGTTCTGCGGAGTCGAAGGATCCCTTGCGTTCCCGTGCTGCCTCCGGCTCGTCAGGGCTCGGCCGGGACTGCCTGCTAAGGGCCCCTGCGGCTGGGTACCATAGCAAGAACTCCTCGTGAAGCCGCTTCTACCGTTGGCAGGCATGGGGTCCTTCGCTTTGCTCAGGATGACAGCTGCAAGGAAGCTTTAAGATTCCACTCGGCGCCTCGTGGTTCCTTTCTGCTACTCTCATCCGCGCAGATGCGCGCTGCGGCCATTCTCGGGCTGGGTTGTTCTCACAAGAACCTCAAGGCATTCCAACTTGACGAATCCGTGCAGTGGCAGCTTGGCATGCCTGCGGACCGAGGCGAAGTCGAGGCCATTCTGCTTTTCGGGGGTGACGGAACCATTCACCGGCACCTTGGCCATCTGGTGAAACTCGGATTGCCCGTGCTAGTTGTGCCTGCTGGCAGCGGTAATGATTTTGCCCGGGCGCTTGGACTGCGACGGGTGAGGGATTCACTGGCGGCTTGGAATTCCTTTCGCCGTGGTGGTTCCAACGTTCGGGAGATCGACCTCGGAGTCATCAGCACTGCTGGCAAAGTGGGCGAGGCGCCACATGAACACTACTTCTGTTGTGTAGCAGGAGTTGGACTCGACGGTGAAGTAGCTCGGAGAGCTAACAAGCTTCCCCGCTGGTTGCGCGGGAATGGCGGCTACGTGCTGAGCTTGGCGCCCACCATCTTCACATTTGCTCCATTTGCTATGAAGATTCTAGCGGCACCAGTCTCGCCCAACGCGTCCTGCGACTGGATCGTCCAGTTCCAGCAATCTGCTCTGCTGGCCGCGTTTGCCAACACTCCGCTTTACGGCGGTGGCATGAAGGTCGCTCCCAAGGCAAAAATGGACGACGGGCTGCTCGATGTGTGCGTGGTTGGCGCGCTCGACCGATTCAAGCTGTTCTGTCTGTTCCCGACGGTTTACGGCGGGCATCATTTGACGATAGACAAGGTGGACTATTTCCAGGATGCGCGGGTGAGGGTCGAGACGGAACATCCGCTCGATGTTTATGCTGACGGGGAATATGTTTGCCAGACTCCGGTTGAGATCGCGGTTGACCGTGCGGCGCTCAAAGTCATCACGGCAATACTATGAGTTGTGCTGGGGCCTTTGCAGCAGATTCCTCCTGTCTCGCTTCGCTCGCGCGTCGGAATGACAAAATGCGTGGTAGTCGATCATAGCTCGGCTTCGCCCCCCGGACAGCCGACGGCCGCTGTACCCACATCCACTGCGGCTAAGTGCTAAACTTTCCCCATGTCAGAAGGACGTTCGCGCACACTGCTCTGGATCCTGATTGGCGGCGGAGCATTCTTCCTCTTCGTACTGGCCGTCTTCACGCTGGTATATCTCACGCTGCATGCGGGCACCGGCAATGCCGGGCTCACGGGCTTCGGCGATCGCATTGGCGTGGTTGATCTCGAGGGCGTAATCCTCTCACCACAACCCGTGGTCGATCAATTGAAGAAGTTCGGCGACGACTCGTCCATCAAAGCTATCATCCTGCACGTGAATTCACCCGGCGGCGGCGTGGCGGCCTCGGAAGAGATTTACCGTGAAGTCAAACGCGTTCGTGCAGAAAAAAAGAAAAAGATTGTGGTTTCCATCGAGACCGTCGGTGCTAGCGGCGCATTCTACGTCGCTTCCGCGTCCGACAAGATTTATGCCAACAACGGCAGCATCGTTGGATCGATCGGTGTCATCGCCCAGTGGGTGAACTACGGTGACCTGTTGAAGTGGGCCAAGCTCAAAGACGTGGTGCTGAAGACAGGCGAGTTCAAAGATACTGGAAATCCCGCTCGCGATCTGACTCCGGCTGAGCAGGCGTACATGCAGTCGCTCATCGACAACATGTTCGGACAGTTCATTCAGGCGGTCGCCGACGGCCGGCATATGAAATACGACGACGTGAAGGCTATCGCCAATGGCAAGGTCTGGACAGGCGAGCAGGCGCAATCGATGAAGCTGATCGACGGCATTGGTGACTTTGAATCTGTCGTCTCGGATACAGCCAAATCGGTGGGAATCTCAGGAGAACCGACACTCGTCCGTCCGGAAAAAGATCGGCGCACGCTGATGGATCTGTTACTCGGCGACGTCTCCCAGTACATTCCCACCCGCGAGAAGCTGATGGAGCAGCAGGTCGGCTTCTACTTCCTCTGGAAATAGCTCCGCCAAATGGGCATTGGGCACGTAGCACTTGCGTTGGGTGCATCGAAAGCCGAGCCCCGACTGAACGTCGGATGGCTCGTTTTCGCAGCGTTACTCTCGGATTTTCTGCTCGGTGTTTTTGCGGCTTTCGGCGTGGAGCACGCGACCGTTCCGGCCGACTTCACGAACCGCCACTATCTGCTCTTCACTTTTCCTTATTCACACGGGCTGCTTGCCTTGATCGTCTGGTCGACTATCTTTGGTTTTCTAGTTTCGCGAGTCCTCGGATTTCGTGGGCAACGCGTGTGGCTTCTCGTAGGGCTGGTCGCCCTGTCGCATTTCCTTCTCGATGGACTCGTACATGTGGCCGGGCTGCCGCTGGTTGGCGAGAACTCTCCGAAACTCGGCCTGGGGCTTTGGAATCACATGCCATTAGAACTGTCGATTGAAACACTGATGGCAGTCATGGGCCTCGTCATTTACTGGAAGATTACTGGTGCGGCCGGATCCGGTCTAAGCCGCTATGGAATCGCGATTTTCGTGATCGTCATGACGGCTCTAACCTGGACACAACTGCTTCCAAATCCTGCCCCGACGGCGCGTGAACTGACGATTACCTGGATCGTTGCGCCGATTGTCTTGAGCGCGATAGCCTATGCGTTGGATCGCAGGCGGGTTGTGCAGGCCTTTTCCTCGGACGTTGAGGTCTCTAACCCGTAACTTGCATCCAAGCCCTGAAATTTGAGAAGGTTATGAGTATTGCGGTAAGCTTACTAGCCCAAAAGGCAAGCTTCGCTGGACATTAGATTAGAAATGCAGCATTAGAAATTCGTGAACGAGAGGGGCGACCATGACCAAAGCCGATCTGATCGATGAAGTCTCGCGTTTGGCAGAACTTACGCGCAAAGACAGCGAAGTGATTGTGGAAACGATCTTCGACAGCGTAGTGCGCTCGCTGCGCGCAGGCGACAAGATCGAGATCCGCGGCTTTGGCAGTTTCCGCACGCGCCAGCGGCGTCCGCGCGTCGGACGCAATCCGAAGACAGGTGAGCGTGTCGAAGTCCCTGCGAAGAAGATTCCCTTCTTCAAGCCCAGCAAAGAGTTGAAGGATTTGGTGAACGAAACTACAGCGGGAGCAGCCCCATCGACGCCACCCCCAACGGCGCCCCCGACCGCATAGCAGTCGGGATATTTTGTTCAACCCGCTTTAATCTGATCCGAATGTGCGGAATAGAAAGGTACTCCGGGCTTGACGCAGGAGGGGCTTGCCATTGAAAGTCGCTCTTCCTTTGGGATAACCGCCGACCACATATTTCCAACCAAAAGTTGTTCCGCCACTAAGTCTGATCCGGTAAATGTCACCTGGCGTTACTTCGATTCCTCCCTCGGGGAACAGGAACAGGACGTGTTCGCAGTCCGAATCTTTGACGGTCTGGGTGACCGATACCAGCTCATCTCCCGCCGCGTTCTTGATACTCAAGGTCAGGCCGTCTTCAGATTTCCCGACGTTTCCCACAATGAGTTCCACTTCCACAGCCGACAGCCGCGGCATTGAAGGCGTAAAGCCCTGCTCAACATCGTTGACGAGATTCGTCCATGCCCTGTTCCATCCGGCTCTGTTGACTTGGTCGGGTTTCAACTCTTTCCCAGGTACGGCCTTCGCTGTAGCGAGCGATAGAGCGACGACGAAAAACACACGGAAAGTTGGCAGTGCCTTCATAAAGGCTCCTTTCCAGGACTCGTCTATTGGAACGATCGTGTCCGTACCGCTTGCAGAGTCTTCAAGGGCCCACTAAGGCATGCTGCCCAGATATAGATCCGCGACGGCCAACGCAAGTTTGGCGGGATCAACATCGGTCCGGTTGGCGAGGACAATAACGGTCAACTGATCGTCGGGGAATCGTTGGACCGTCGTGCGAAAGCCGATGGTTTCGCCATCGTGAGACATCCGCTTGTGGCCTTTGTACGGGTCGAGGAACCAACCGAAGCCGTAACTTACATTGCGACCTTCTGACGTCGGCGGCCCGTCGGCGACATGTACGGGAGTGAGGGCCGGTTTCATCTCGGCTTCACTGACGAGGCTATGCTCACGCAGGGCGCGGTCCCATTTGGTGAGATCGTCGATCGACGTATAGATACCGCCGTCTCCCAGCACTGCGGACGTCGGACTCTGGTCCGTCTCTTTCCAGCCGTTATTCTCTTTCGTGTGGCCGAAGGCACGGTTCGGCACTTCGTTCTTTCCCTTCTCGTAGGCCAGCGTGTAGTCCATGCGCAAGGGAGCGAAAATTCGGTCATGCAGGAATTGGCCGAAGGGCTTCCCTGAGACTTTCTCCACGATCATCGCCAGCGTGGCATAGCCCGAGTTGCTGTATTCCCACTTCGATCCGGGAGGGAATTTGCCGGTCGTTTGCTGCTCCAGCAATTTCAGTACGCCGGCATCGAGAATCTGCGGGATCTTGTCGGGAGGCGTATCCGGATACTGCTTCATCAGGATGTCTTCATAATCCGGAAGGCCCGAAGTGTGATTGAGCAGATTGCGCACCGTGATCGACTTTCCGTAGGCAGGGAATTCCGGAAAGAT
>Ga0126370_10000625_pt1 | contig 14974 bp, 19 predicted proteins | sample PanSoiMetaPlot_3_FD_92586 | JGI IMG/M metagenome (GOLD analysis project Ga0126370, IMG submission 92586) | Tropical forest soil microbial communities from Panama - MetaG Plot_3 | ecosystem: Environmental > Terrestrial > Soil > Tropical forest > Bulk soil | place: Panama | collected 2016-02-17 | reverse complement strand
GTTCCGCGCTAGCCACGAAATCTACAACACGGAGCAAAGTGCGCCTATTGATCGATTGAGCCCTATTTTGCGCAGTCTCCGAGGGATTCGTGAGTCTACCCGCAAAAGCTGCCAGCGTCGGATCGCCATTGTCAAGGGGTCCTATGCCGCGACCTGCTGTTCGGCAGCCTTTACCAGCAGTATCGTCTGGTCGTCCCGTTGGCTCCCGAATTGAATCGTCTCATCCACGAGCCTCGCGATGATTTGTGTCAGCGGTTCCGCGGCGTTCTTTAGGATTACTCTTTCCAATCGCTCCCAGCCGAACTCCTCGCCTCGGTCGTTGGTGACTTCCAGGAATCCGTCGCTGACGATAACCAAGACGTCTCCCGTCGCGAGCGCGATGCTGTTGGTCTCAAAAGTTGTTTCGCGAAACATGGCAATGGGCAGCTGTTCCATCCTCAAAAAGGAAACCGTATTGGTCATCGCACGGTAGTGAAGAATCGGTGGATGAGCTGCTAGTGCGTATTCCACCCTCTTCCCGTCAACTGGCCGGAGGCAAGCGAGCGTAACAAACATGTTAGGTTCTTTCAGTTGGAACAAGGCCTGATTCATATGCCGCATGAGGTCAACCAGGGGCTCGCCCTGAAAAATGCTTGCCCGGACCGCGCTCTTAACCATGCTCATCAAAACCGCTGCCGCAATCCCATGCCCCGACACATCCGCCAAGTAGCACGTCACCGAGTTATCGAATATCACGGCATCGACCAAGTCTCCACCGACGGTGCTGCTCGGAATACTCTTCCCACAGATTTCTAGATCACCGGCATTTAGGTGCAGAGGCGGGACTAGCTCGGCTTGAACGCGCTCTGCGAGTTCAACCTCTGCTCGAAGACGAAAATACTTCGTACCCTCCATGCTCACAAAAGTAAAGAAAAGCACGTAGCCGAGAAACAACACGGCGAACACTAGCCACGCGTCCAGCACATGACGTTGATGCAAAGCAACCACTGGGGTATCAGGAGCTACTTTGGAAGAATAGAGAGGCAATATCCTTGGGAGGGCAACGATCGTCAGAAGATTTGCGGCAATAGCGACCGGCCATGCTCTGACGAAGCGTGTGCTGATTAGCGCGTAACCGACCGCAACTACGCCCGTATTGGCGGCATAGACCATTACCCACCAATACGGCGAGGGTCTGGGCTCCGCGAGATCCGAAACGAACGCTACCGAAGAAAACGTCAAGAATACAGCAGCCAGCAGTATGGACATAGACGACAGAGGCACCAAACTCCAATACCGCCGTCCCTCGTGATGGAGCCTTCCTGTCACCATGGAAACCTGACCCAGTGAATTCTACGATTGGTACGCGTTACCCGTCAGACACTGAACGGGCAAGACGGCTAACGTGTCGACTTGACGAATCGGAAAAGCTTTTGCAAGTAGCGAACGAATGCTCAGTTTTGCGGCCTTTATTCCACACCGAGTCGGCTAATTTCTGGGCGGCCTGCGGCAACAAGCCACCACGGGAGAATGTACAAGAAGAGCCACGCACGCCACAGAAAACCAGTTGCGCAATACGCCCACTTGATCCGATCGCCTGCCAGCATGACCAGAACGCCGACGACCAATGTTGTGTGCAGCGAACGCCGATAGATCCGATACGTAGTCCGCTCCGCTTGCTTGTCCACATTTCCATGAGCTATCCCGGGAATAGCACACGCTCCAACTGCGACCGCAAATGCCAGTGCGACGTCCACGGTTCCCCACCAGTTAGGCAAGCTTGTTGGATTCCTCACCAGCCCTGCCACAACCGGAAAGGTCCACGAAAGGACGAACAAGATCGCGGCTATTAGAGCAATCGAGCGACGGCTCATACCCAGAACATTACCTCGCCAGTGCGCTAGTCTACATCTGTCTTTGTTTTGTTTGTTTTGAATAGCTTCTGCAAAACCCCAATCGGTTGTCAGTCGGCCCGTCTAGGTCTGCGCTGCGTCAATCCTGCAGATCGTCTCTTCATAATGGTCGTGGCTATGGGCGGGCGTCATGAGTCGCGCCCGTCCACAATCAGTTCGCACACCGTAATGCTGCCCCGGAGAGTTGTGCCGGCAACGAGGAATGCACCCTGAGTTGTCCGGCTTTGATGCCCTACTCGGAAGAATTGATGCAGCGCTTGCCCTTTTGCGGTGCGATATTCACTCGTCCTCCGAGGAGGTTCCATTCACCCTACAAATTCAATCCCATAACGTGGAGCGGCCTCGAGCATTCTATGTACCTCCTCGTACGCAGGCTCATCTGCTGGCGGCAACGTCATGGCCGGCGCCGGCACACTAAATTCCTTGAACCATCCTTCCAGCCCGGCGGGAGTGAGCAGAATGAGCATCCGGCTCTGCTCCGATTCGATTGTGAACGAGTGGGGCACATCGCGCGGTAAGAAGAACATTGTTCCGGACCTCCCCTTGATTGTGCGATCGCCGACCGAAACGACGACGTCGCCCTCAAGGACGTAAAAGATCTCATCTTCCCGATGATGGATATGTGGAGGCGGCACATTGCCTCTCCTGGTGACCGCTTCGATCAACGCGAATTGCCCGTGCGTGTCTTCGCCGGTGGCCAGAAAGGTCATCAACGAACCGTTGTACCAGACCGAACGATCCGGGGACTGCCGTCCGTGGCTAATTGCGATGGATTCTAAGGGTTTGATGTTTGCTGCGCCTGGTGCTTTGCCGGAAGAACTGATTTTGAGGTCAATGATCTTCATAACTTTGCTCCTTTGTACTTAACGTGACAAACGACTTGACTTCCGTAAACGACTGCGAACTCGCAGATCGTTGGTCACACTTAGGGCATCTTCCGTGCCAAACGATTGTCGAGGGGAATGTTGGAATTTAACATCATCTTTTTGATGAGGTTGGAGTTGCTGGTGGGCAATGGAGAGGAGTTGGACTTAAAGAGCGGAAACAGGCACTGAGGTCCGACACTGACCGTCTTCGGTCCCGATTTCCGTCTTGAACATGCTTTGAAGACTAACGAAATGTGTTTGAGACGCACGACAGTGCGCAGTATTGGTACGGGGACAACCCTGCAAATCCCCGTAGGGTAGGGACTCAAATTCCGTCATAGCGTGAATATCCGCGCTTTGCCCAATAATCTGCTGGTTCATCCTTTGTATAGGTAATCCGCGCAATCGCCTTGATGTTCTTCAGACCTAATTTCACCGGTAGGAGCAGTCGCAGCGGAGCTCCGTGCTCGACCGTGAGAGGCTTTCCGTTGAAGTGAGTCGCAAGCAGAGTCTGCTGGTGGCGAGCCGTCGAAAGATCGAGCGACGCGTAGTATGGATCGGGATTTCCCCAGGAACCGAGATTGACCGAGGATTCCAGTCGAACCCACTTGGCCTGGGACATTGGCGGGTAAGCTCGCAGCAAGTCATCAAATCTGGCCCGGCCCACCAGGCAATCGCGCTCCAACCTTCCACGCATACAAGCCGAGTGATTTGCTCATGCACCTGGAAAGATGCGAGCAGGTTTCGGATATTCAAAGAAACGCTTAGGCCGGAGGCGAGCCCGTCGAGAGTCAAACGACATTCTGGAATATAGCTGGGATCAGGAGTAGCTCCGTTGTAATTGTTCCTGAGCGGGGTAATCTGCCTTTTGGTGTTGTGGGCACCAAGCGATTGGGTGAATACAGAGCTTCTGCACATCGTCATCGATGCGCAGGGATTTATTCAGAAGCCACTCCCTTCTCGGCCAGTCCTTGTTTTCGTGGATGATTCCCAGGCGTTTGAGCGTAGTCTGCGGTAAGAGCGCACCACCGGCTCCGACCGTGGTTATCGCACCCAATCCGAACAGCAGAAGATCGCGGCGCGTCCAATGACGCGAAAGCTGGGGAGCCACTTCCATCACCTGAGGAGGCTGTTCCTGAAAGAAGCTGGCGGGCTTCGAGGGTGCGCACAGACAGGTGAGACGGAGTGGGTCACTCAGGCCGGACCACACCTGCTGCTTAGCGGCATAGGGCCGCATGAACAGTGAGGTTAAGCGATGCAGTGTGAACACAAAAAGCGAGATGGTGAGTGATGCGGAGCACGCTCAGTTTCACAATACGGACACGTCACCTCATGAACGGGCATGAGCTGAGTATATAGTTTGGAGACTGAAGACCCTTGCGTGCGCCGACCTTCGGAGTAGACTTCCTTCCGCATGTTCTGTGCTTCTTCTCGATAGGCCCTGACTACAAGTGAGACGCCGGAGCCTATTTTCCTTCCTTGTTTCGTCATGGGGGAGTTATGGGATTCGTTGAACACTACTGCGTCTGTGGGCACCCTATGTCGTTGCACCGCAACAATGGCGGGCACTGTAGTGGGTCTCAAAGCACTCTGATGTACGTTCGCTGTGACTGTCGAAAATATACGCCGCCTAACAAGAACGAAGACTCCCGCTCTGCTGCCCGACCACTCTCATTTTCTTCGCCTGAGTTTCGGAAGAACCGCACTATAATTCGGGTCATTAAGTTTGAATCACTCTGACGAGGGGGCCGCTCCATTAACCCCATGCTCCAGGTGGAGCGGCCGTTAAAGACATTCGATGTCCTTAGCCGAAAGGACAGAGAGCCGCCCCAATACTTCATAGGAAGGAAATTCGGCTCATTTTTTCCCAAAAACCGGGGCTTGTTTTTTGCCCTGATCACGGTACAATACCAGCGAATCCGTTCAAGAACGTGGAAGATTCTGAGTCTCTTCCGCGTCCACCATAACCCCGCGCTACTACTCGCATGGTGGCGCGGGCTTTTTTTTCGGTCGGCGCCCTATGCAGGCAAGATGCGCAACGATTGCCGCGCCTCGATCTGCGTTGCCGAGGGCATCTCGAGTAGCTTCCCGCTCTTCTTCTCCAACGCCGCAGATTGCCGCGCAGGGAACATGACCACATTCGTCGCTCTTTCGGCCTCTTCGTCAAAGACGATTGAAGGTTTCTTCGGCACATCCGGCCGCATCATTCCGCTGGAGTCGTACCAGAGATCGTATTCGTCGCCTAACTTTGCGCGGCGGTTCGTTACGATGTTCGCCCAAACGAAATCCGGGTGACAGGCGTAAATGCGATACGAACTCGTAACAAAGGGCTGCGGGTCGTTCTTCATGACAAGGGCAACAATCGTACGCGCCTGTCGAACATCCTGCTGGAACCAGAGATTATCCTCGCGCCGTTCGGCATCTTCAAGGCGAGAGAGGACCCGCGCAATTGTGACGAGCTTATCCACGGTCGCGAATCTGAGTTTTGATTCTCTGCTCTACCCATGGCGCATCTGAGGTGCGTTGAATCCAACGGCAGGCGGGGCAATTGTGAGCACAGGCCGTGCCGCTGTAATTCAATTCATGCGTGTAAGGGGTTAGGGCTTGCAGTAGCGTTGAGGGTTGAAATATTTTCGATGTAGCCATCGTTGCCTCTGGTCAGGTAATGGTGGTTAGGGCTGAGCGGGTGCACGAACACCTACTCAGCACCCGTTTTGCGCTTGGGGGAAGCGCCTATTGAATGTCTGGAGAGTAGTATGCCAAGCGGTTTCGCATGGCAAGGGTGCTAACGTAACCCGCGGTAATGAAAAAGAAGAAGAGCCTTCTTTCGAAGTACCTCTCCGAACTAGGCAGAAAGGGCGGAAAGGCCCGCCTTCAGACGATGACCGAGGAAGAGCGTAAGGAGTCGGCGCGAAAGGCCGCTATAGCCCGTTGGAAGAAGGCAAAGGAGCGCCCGCGATGAGGACGTCGCCGAAGGAACATGAACGGATTAACACAGTTCGTCAGTTGTGGCGAGAACACTATAAGGAAGCGGAGCGCACGGGCTGGAACGTTATGGCATTCCATCGTTGGCTAGAGCTGAACCGTTCCGAACTTTTAAACCGAAGGCACGGAGACACATACCAACAATTGAAGAGCGATCTAAGAGGTCTTTGGCGAGACTAAATCGAAAGCGGGACAACGCGCCTCAGGTGGCAGCCAAGGCTGCCTGATGGCGTGGTCGAAGAAGCACTAAAGTTTCACGCCCTTTGCCAGTCTTCTACAGAACGTGGTGATGTGGTAACGCTCGTTGGCTCCTAGGTTTATGAACTCCACGCCGTAACCAAATCCACTCCCGTGACGGATGACGCCACGTAGCTTTATTGACTCAGTAATCTCGGGGATCGAGAATTCTAAGGTCAGAACTTCTCCCGCAGGCAACGTAGCGTCAGATCCAGTCACCAACCTCATGCCTCCTTCCGAGATGTCGCTACAACGAGCTGCCAACGTCTCCATTTTCTGCGCTCCCAGGAAGGTCAAAATCAACGGCAGATCGGTTTGGTATCTGGGGGACCGCTGGGGCACTGCTCGTGGCGCCCAAGGTGCGTTCATAAATATCGGACAGTTCTCCTCGGCGATGATTATCGATTGTGACGGCTCCCCCGTTGTTTGGTAGTTTGACTTTGTTACGAAAGACGAACAAACGGTAAGGTATTCTGAGTTTCAAATGACGCCAGCATCTGGGAATTTCTCAGAAAGCGGGATGGAACGTATTCCGTTTCTCATAACGGCAAACTTTTCGATTCCATCCCCGAGGAGTGGTTCGAGTCAGAGATTTGTGAACGCTACGATTTTTGCGGCAAGGAATGCGACGATAATCGCAGGCAATCGAATCGCTCTAGCAGGTGCACGGTTGACTTGAGTTCTAGCGGCCCACTAACTTAGCCATATCGTGAGTGTAATGCACTTCACGCCTACGGGATTCTAGGATACCCACTCTCGAACCCGAGCGTCTCAAGAACCGATCCACTACTCCCCGAGGAACCATCACCGGAGGTGGAAAGGGCTTTTCCCCGAGACGCTCAAGCGGCTTGCGAGTTCAGTTTGTCGATGTCGAAGTCTTCTCCCTTCTTCGTGCCAGGACCTAAGCCCCGTATTTTTAACTAGGCCGTAACCACGGCGGACTTCTAGGAAGTTACGATCAGTTTCGATGGCGGCGACTGAGCGAGCTTATGAATGCCCCTAAAATTTCCGCTATGCGATACGGACTGTTGGGGTGCACAATTTGCGGCAAGCCTCTCCGTCTTGTGGCTGCCACGACTGAGAACGGTGGCTTGCCGATCCATCAGGAGTGCTACATGCGTAGGTTGAAACTGAAGCAGGCCACAACGCTCCCAACATCAAGCGAGACTCCCCCTAACCCGGTCTTCGCCACTAGTTGTTGAAATATCCCAAAGGCCCATACGCGCCACCCAACTTGAGGACGATCAACGACCCTGTCGGAATTGAACCCTTAAACTGGTGGGGCAAAGTATGCCAACCGACGATGTACGTTGCCCATATTGTGTATACGAAAATAAATTCATGCTGATGTATTGGGTCGATGATCGGTTTGTTTGCGTTAAGTGCGGCCATGTTGTTGATCTGATGGATGAGGGCTTTGTTTGCGATTGTTCTAAGTGCCGCGAACTAAACCGCCCACTTCAGACTGGGACCTGACTGCGGAATACATGTGCCTGCCCCGCAGAACTTTGCAGAACTTTGATGAATCGCGGAGTTTTTGCGAAAAGGAAGATGCGGCACTCTTTCTGCGAGCTGGTAACGATTGAGCAACCATTCGCCGAATATTTGTTCAGCGCAAGTTATTGATGCGACAAGGCGAAATGGCACAGGGCATAGTCAGCACACGTTTAGGACGGCTTTAAGCTCACTGGAATTTCTCGCCCCTGAGTAGGGTGTGACACAATTGCAGGATGACACGAACCAGCCTTCCCAGGTTGCTTGAAGACAAGTTGAAACACTGCTCGTTCGGCTCGAAAAGCTTCAGGCGACCCCCAGAAAACCATCTCAGAGTATGCGGCCCATGATCCGACTATCCGGCACAACACACGCAAGGGTGTTTTACTCAACCTAATCGCGCCCCTTTTCTAAACCTACTCAAACCCGCCATATGGCAGGTGTTTTGTTGGCTGGGCGTTCAAGCCAGCACACTAGGACCCATCATGCTCCTTCCTCGCCTTCGGTATTCGTACCTTCGAGAGTTGAATTTCGGCAACTTCGGAGTACCCTCTTCGCACATATTCTCAACCTCTTCAGGCCGTAACGGCTCGGACCAGTGGGAACTTCGACAACGCTCCCCAGAGCAAAACGGCTGAACAGACGTTCCCAGCGCCCCACCCCGGCCTGACCACCGTCACCCGTGTGCGAGGTAACAATGGCCGAAGTGAAAGTATCCCGGAGTCAACGGATACCGCAACTCTTACTCGGTCCATATCACCATGAATTAAACAGCGCCGGCACGGCCTGTGCACAGGACTGTCCTGCTTGTCGATGGAACGAACGCACGAACGACGCTCCCTGGAATCGACAGAAGACGGCGAGCTAATGCCCGTTGCGGTTGCAATTCATTGCCCAAAAGGCTGGGCCTCAGCGTCAATGAGTTGCCAACACCGCGATTTTATCTTTTTCTTTATTTGCCGTTCACATAGCGGCAACTTGTTCCACTTAGTCTTTTCCCGTCCTCTATGGTGAGGACGTTCGGACGTGGCCCGACAAAATTGCATACAAGGAGAATAGAGCATGTTTGAAACACAGAACGCCTGCGCACGGCTCCGAAAGGTGTTAGCCACCTTGTTAACGCTCACTATTACCGCAGGGCCAAGCATTACACCGGCTTTCGCATCCTCCGATCATGGGCAAGGGAAGCTTGCTGCGCCCGCAACCGCGACGCCCATTCAGCACTTGGTTGTGATCTTCCAGGAGAATATTTCGTTTGACCATTACTTTGGAACCTACCCCAATGCAGTGAACCCGAGCGATGAGCCGCAATTCACCCCAGCCAAGGGTACTCCGTCGGTGAATGGCTTGACGAACCCACTTCTGAAGTTCAATCCCAATTTAAATCCTACCAACCTCACCGGGGCGTCGAATCCGTTTCGCTTGGATCGTTCACAAGCCGTGACGCCAGACCAGAACCACGACTACACAGCCGAACAGCAGGCATTTGACACCGGTCTTTTGGACTTGTTCCCGCTCTTCACCGGCAACGGTGGAACCAGCGGCAACGAAGTCATGGGATATTTCGATGGCAACACAGTTACTGCATTGTGGAACTATGCGCAGAACTTCGCCATGAGCGATAACTCCTACAGTACGACGTTTGGGCCTTCCACGCCCGGAGTGATCAACCTGATTTCAGGGCAGACAAACGGCGTGGTGGCAATCGCCAACGGAACGGGCGATGAAGTGAGCGGCGGACCTGATGGTTCGCTAACCGTGATCGGCGATCCGGATCCGAAGGGTGATGTTTGCTCGAACCCGTCGCGGAACCAGGTAACGATGGGTGCGACGAACATCGGCGACCTGCTGAACGCGGCGGGTGTGACCTGGGGATCGTTCATGGGCGGGTTCAACCTCTCCATCGTGAATCCGAACGGTACAAGCGGCTGCGCGCGCAGTTCGGCAGGGCTGGCCGGCACAACCGGTGATTACATCCCGCATCACTCGTTCTTCAACTACTATGCTTCGACCGCAAATCTGGCCCACACTCCTCCGGCCTCAATCGGGGAGATTGGCCATGGCGGTCCGGCGAATCACCAGTATGACCTGCAAGATTTCTTCACGGCGGGGGAAGCGGGCAATCTGCCGGCTGTCAGCTTCTTGAAGGCGCAGGCTTATCAAGATGGTCATGCTGGATATTCCGATCCGCTGGACGAGCAGGCTTTTCTTGTGAATACGATCAACTTCCTGGAAGGGCTAAAAACCTGGAATAGCACTGCCGTGGTGATCATGTATGACGACTCTGATGGCTGGTACGACCACCAAATGGGCCCGATCATGAACACTTCGACGGGAACGGCGGATGCATTGACGGGAGCCGGGACGTGCGGCAATGCAGCTCTTTCGTTGCCGGGGCTGAGCGCCGCGATGAACCCGCACGCGTTGGGTCGCTGTGGCTATGGGATGAGACAGCCGCTGCTAGTTGTCTCGCCGTGGGCACAGCAGAATTTCGTCGACCACTCGCTGACCGATCAAACTTCGATTGTTCGCTTCATTGAAGACAACTGGCTTGCCGCACAGCGGCTGCCTGCAGGCTCATTTGACGGGCTCGCAAACTCGATCACACAAATGTTCGACTTCTCGAAGATCAGACCCGGAAAACATGGAAGACTGTTCCTGGATCCGAACACGGGAGAACCGAAATAACAGATTGAGCTGGCTTTATGCGACAACTACGAGACGGGCATGCGCTGAGGAATGGCATGCCCATTTATCCCACAGCCAGCTTAATCTGCTATCGACTGCCTACGTACACCGTAAAGTTATAGTTGTTACGGTCGCCAGCTTTCGCATGCCAGCTCCCCTCAGCGCAGAACTGGAACACGGTTCCATGATCGAAACGATAATCAATCTTGGCGGTAGAACCGCTTGGTACATCGTGAGCGTTAGCTAACGGGTTCGGAAATCCTCCGGATGGCAGACGTGCGCCTTGCGAGTAGAGATCAAAGGACGCTTCTGCCGGTCCGCCCCCTAATGTGATCTCGATGTGAAGAACCCCGCCGTTGGAAAACCTTGTTGCATCCAGGTTGGTAACGGAATAATCGTGTTTCCACATTCCGGGTGCAATCAGTTCCCCCCCTCCGGTGGAAGTTGCCCCGGGGACCAAGTGAACGGTGACATCGGTAGCAGCAGCGATGTCATCGTCGCTGACGACCTTCGTGACCGTGGCCCCCTCCTGAGATTTTTGCTTACGGTTTGCGCGCGCGGCATCGGCTAACGACTGCCCGTAACAAGTGCTGCCGATCAGAAGAACAATGCCCAAGCTTTTTAGAGGAACTCGCTGCATAAGACTCTCCCCGGACGATTTGCCAAGATGGTACTTCGGTTTGCATCAGCCCCGGTAGTTACCGACGTACGGTAGTTACCGACGTACTAGCCAATTCTTAAGTAGATAACTGTTGTGGCCTCCGAATCTTGGCTCACTCCGGCAGGCAGGAAGCGCATGCTCCCAGGGAAAGGAGGGTACCCTTGATCCGGTCGATGGAAAAGCCCTCTACCTGACCCACTGCTTTGTCCACCACGTAGAGGTAACGGCCAGCTACACCGGCATGAGCCGGCGGTGTCAGAAGACCCAGAACCAGCACGGCGAGAATCAGGCAGGTTACGACGAAAAGGTTGCGTTGGGAATCCAGACTGCGAACCCAACTATTGACACCAGCATCCGCCGTACGACGCATAACGGTCCTCCTGAATTGAGATTTGGGCGTCAAGTGTTTCCCGGAGACTCTGCTCACGTGAGGAGCTTTTCGCCTCACTGGTAAACGCGATGCTAGCCACAAATTGGGGTCACGGTGGCTTCAGTCAGATCATCTGTTGAAGGAGCATCAGTTCGTCAGCTCTCAGTCAGGGGACTTTGCGCCTTCGGTTTTCGTACCTTCGAGCGATTGCGCTCTTCCGCTCGCCGATTAGACTGCAGTTATGTAGGTAACAAACGGATACTGGCCCAGCGAAAAGGACGAAGGCATCGCTGGGCCGTTTTTGCTGGACAATAAATATGCCCCATTGCGGAGCGGTCGGCTTCGGTCAGAGCAGCGTGCGCGGTCAGTAGGTCCTGCGCCGACGAGTCCAGAATGATTTCCACAGGTGGGTCTCTGACTATGCCTTGTCCCTTTCCCCCATCCCAACCCTTATCCCCAGGGACATTGGTGACTCCACGTAGAAGGGCGCACAGTCCTCGCCAGCAAGTCTTAACCCTTCCGATTCTTGATTTCCTAGAAGTGACTCGACACGATGCTAGCCCCAGCGCTAACATTCGCGCGTAGTGACCTTACGTTAAGTTTCCGCTTGAGAATCCCCGGCATCCGGAGCCCCCTGGGTGTTTTGTATTCTCCAATGTCAAGAGTAGGCGTTAGTCAGCAATAACTCCCGCGCTCAACCGTTTGTAATTTCACTCTTGCTTAATCAAAACTTAGGAGGTTCTTCATGAGAACAAATAGGCTACTGCTAGCCTCTACCATGACTCTAACTCTCTTTCTCGTAACAACGGTATGTTTAGACGCGCTGGCCCAGGACCCTGGTCTGAACCAGCGCCATGGCATTCGACGTGTTTTGCTCGTGAGTATCGATGGCATGCATGCCGTCGATTATCTGAACTGTTCCCAAGGCGTCAGTGGAGTGAATGGAGGACAGCCCTACTGCCCGAACTTGGCGAAGCTGGGCCAAACGGCGGTGAACTATTTGGATACGAGTACGTCGCGGCCCTCTGATTCCTTTCCGGGCCTTACGACGATCGTAAGCGGTGCGACCCCACGGCTGCACGGTGCGTTTTACGATGTCGCCTATGACCGAGTACTGGCGCCTCCACAGAACACAACCGGTAACGGCCTCTTGGGTGGGCCTTGTACTCCCAACCAACCGAATGGCACTTCGACTGAGTATGAAGAAGGGATCGACAAGAACCAAACGTTTTTAAATGGTATCGATGGCATCAGCACGAAAAACGGAGATGGCGGCATCAATTCAATCGATCCCACGAGGCTGGAGCGCGACCCATTTAACAACTGTGCGCCGGTGTACCCGTGGAACTTCATTCGGGCGAACACCATTTTTGGTGTGGTCCACGCTGCTCGTGGCTATACCGCGTGGTCGGACAAGCACCCCGCCTACTCTTCCGTTGCCGGCCCCGGAGACGGCACGAATTTAGATGATTACTATTCTCCCGAAATAAATTCCACTGTCGTTGCCTTGTCTGGTATCAACACGGTTCTGGGACTGGCTTGTGATCCTATTCCTGACCCAACCGCAGACCTTAGTGCCTGGACCAACAGTTTTAAGAACATCCAGTGCTACGACACGCTGAAGGTAAACGCCATTCTTAACGAAATCGACGGCTACAACCACAACCGGTCGAAGAAGACCCAAGTGCCCACAATCTTCGGTATGAACTTCCAAGCTGTGAGCGTAGGGCAAAAACTGATCGAAGCCAACGTAGGTAGCGGCGGTTACTCGGACGCAGCCGGCACCCCCAGTTCTTTGCTGCTCGGCGAGATCCAGTTTGTTGATGCAGCGATCGGACAATGGACTGCGGAATTGCAAAAACAGGGTCTGACCGACTCGACCCTCGTAATTATCACAGCGAAACATGGCCAGAGCCCAATCGATTCCCAGAGGTATACCGGCATTACTGCAACCGGGCCAGTGATGACTTCTCCGAGCATGCTGATCGATTCTTGCTTGCCGGCATCGGAGTCGAACTCAGGTGGGCAAATCGGGCCTACGGAAGATGATGTCTCCCTCCTGTGGCTCAGCAGCACTTGCACAACGACGTCTCAGGTGCAGATCCTGGAAACGCAATCCCCGGCAACGAGCAACATCGCTGGTATTGGCCAGATTTTCTTTGGCCAATCGATTAACCAACTATTCAACCCACCGGGCATCCCTCCCAATGGAGATTCGCGAACTCCCGACATCCTGGTGACTCCGAACGTCGGGGTGACGTACTCAGGGAGTACCAAGAAGCAAGCGGAACATGGCGGTTTCGCACATGACGACACGAACGTGATGATACTCGTGTCGAACCCGAGCATCCCATCCAACACTCTCACTATTCCGGTGTTGACGGCGCAAATTGCCCCGACGATTCTGGAAGCTCTGGGACTTAACCCCAGCACCCTTCAGGCAGTCCAGCAACAAGGCACGCAGGTACTGCCGGGAATCTTTCCGATCAAGAAGAAGTAACCACGACGATATCAAGGATTACCAAATTACGGCGGGCATAACAGATGCTCGCCTTTTTAGCTCTATGATTCGGGGTAACCAGGCTTCAGGGAAAATCAAAAAGAAGAGGCGGGCGCAGCTCCTGCGTATCAATTTTGAAGAAATTAAATGCCCACACGGGAACTGGACAGTCCACCGGAAGGCGAATCCACACGCAATCACCAAAGGAGAAAATCCCGGCTCGGAACACGAGTAAAATACAGTATTATGACGAGCCATGTTGAGCAATTGTCTTCCATTGCGGAAATCTGCGAAGGTGTAAAGCGTTTGGGTTATGGTGCCAGCCAGAGCATTCGCTTATACGGCGAGGAATTTGAGGTTATCTCCGATCCATTTCCGGAAGCGGGCGGGATTGCGGTAAGCGCAAGAACGAAAAAGAGCGAAGAAATCCGTGTCGTGCAATTGCCTGCGACGGTTCTCCAGAGTGTAAAAGGGCGATCGATCGCCGCTTGAGGGCCGACAGTACGGGGCTCGGGTCTCTCTTTATCTCTTAGCTGTGCCCCTGGCTGCTGCCTGATCCTCCTGACCGGGTACGAAGCCTCACGACATCTTGACCGCGAGGATTCCCTTACGTAGTTTGTTGGGGTTATGTTCAGTGACCGAGCGCGCTGCCCATACTGCGTCGACGGGGACGATTTCAAGTTATTGACCCCGATTGGACATGAGTTTCTTTAGGTCGATACGAATAGGGAAACCTTCCGAGTGGCCCGGAAAAGCTGAGCCGGGGAATGGTCCGCGACCTCGTGGAGGCCGACCATTCTGGTGAGTAGCATCGATGCTTAGCTCGTATGGCGACTGCCCTACCAAAATCGTCGTTGAACAGAAAAGACCAAAAGACAACGCCCACACCCTGAATCCGTTCATCTTTCCTCCAAGACACAAGACCAGAAGCGAAAGCGATAGCCGAAGATACAAAGGTAGTGTAAGAGCCGGAGCAAATCGCCACAATCAAAAGCAATTGGCGTAACATCCGGGTTACACTCATCATCCGCTCTACCGGGTAGGCTTGGGGATCGAGCTTGCTTCCAAGCTTTGCTTGAGTGCTTTCAAGCCTATCTGGATGGCACGTCTATTCAAATAGAAGATTGGAGCAAGAAAGATATACCGCAACCTGAGAGTGAAATCTGCGCAGCAGGTCAGCAGAGAACCTTCTACCGCAGGTGACAAGCGAAATTGCCATTGCGCAGTTTTGAAAAACCGAGCATTACCGGCGGAACTCGTCAGTGCGACCGTACACCTATC
>Ga0126370_10000624_pt1 | contig 14987 bp, 11 predicted proteins | sample PanSoiMetaPlot_3_FD_92586 | JGI IMG/M metagenome (GOLD analysis project Ga0126370, IMG submission 92586) | Tropical forest soil microbial communities from Panama - MetaG Plot_3 | ecosystem: Environmental > Terrestrial > Soil > Tropical forest > Bulk soil | place: Panama | collected 2016-02-17 | reverse complement strand
TGACAATAGAATCGATCGAAGGAGCGCTAGACTCAATACTTGCAAAAGATTTTGTATGCGAATCTCGACTACGAATCGAAGCTACAATTGGGGATAGCACAATTGCTCGTCCTGCGTTGAATGAAATCATTTGCACAAGACAGAATATGACAAGAACTCCAGTTTTTTCTATCCAATTGATGGATGACGAGATCACTCAAAGAATGGATGGAATTATCGTGTCTACTCCAACAGGATCAACTGGACATTCCTTGTCTTTAGGCGGATCCGTTTTGCATGAAGACCTCGAATGTCTAACCTTAGTTCCTGTCGCATCAGTTAATAGAATGCCGCAGCTAGTAGTTCCAGTCCAACAGATAAATATTAGGTGTAGTCATGATTCGTTTTTGATACTGGATGGACAAGAAGTTTTTGACATTATTGCGGATAGGCTCATCAAGATCACACGTCATACCTATGACGCACAATTTGTACGGCTAAAAAAAAGGGGAATGAGACAACTTAGAAAATTGGGCTTCTGATACTGAAGCTGTATTGGATGCGTCAGCTTTCTACGCTGGGATCCCATTTTCATCGGGTTTAAGATGGATTACCAGTAGCTTGGTCTTTAATGAGATACAGCATATCAAGAAATCCTACAAGGTCCTAGACGCTCTAATCGACTCAGGCAATCTTGTCGTACTTCAGCCTGATGATTTATCAATAACAACTGTCGAAAATGCTGCAAGGCATAGCGGAGATATAGCCAAGCTTTCCAAGGCAGACATCTCTATATTAGCTCTTGCCTATCAATTAAAGCGAATATTAATCACAGATGACTATAGAATCGCAAACGTATCCCAAACTCTTGATGTTGTCGTAAAGACAATAGGCAACCAAGGCATAAAAAGGATTAGACGATCGATCGCAATTTGCCCAGCTTGTAAAATAACGTTTTCTGCACAAACTACAGAATGTTTGAACTGTGGAAACAAGCTAAAATACAAGTACACAGATAAATCAAAGGACCAAGGATAGGTTCGTTTTGTCTTGTCTTGAATAGTCACAATTATTCTACTTGTATAGATAGGATTTTCCGAATTTAGCACTGATTTTGTGCGTTATTTCAGGCACTGTGGCCTTTTATCGATACAAATGAATATTACTAAAAATAAGGTAAATCAGATCAAGTCGGTTGTCAGTTGTAAGAATAGATGAAGATTTGCTTAAAGACTACATTATTCCAAGAATGCTCAATTCCAAAAAAGGCGATAATGGAACAGTCCTAATTGTAGGCGGCAATAGAATCTACCATGGAGCACCAATTCTTGCTTCGCTATCTGCTTTGAGGTCTGGCACTGATTTAGTATACACTGCAGTTCCTAGATCAAATATTATCCCTGTTAGATCAGCATCACCCAATATAATCGCCTTGCCATTGGCTGATGACAAGCTCACAGTTGGTTCTGCTAACCGGCTAGTTGCAATGCTTCCCAAAAGACCAGACTCTGCTGCCATAGGTATGGGGCTAACAATTTCAAAACCAGAATCTCTTTTAGCACTTGTGAGAGGAATGCAAACCAATAGCACTAAGCTCCTGTTGGATGCATCTGCCCTAATTCCAAGTGTTTTGAGCCAAATAGAAAATACGAATACGATCATTACACCTCATGCCGGGGAATTCAAGAGAATTTTTGGCAAGGCGGCCGGAGAGGACAAGGATGAGCGGATATCAACTGTTCATAGAGCAGCAAGGCAACACGGTATTACAATCATTCTTAAAGGATGGGTGGACATTATATCGAATGGCGAAAGAATTGCAGTTAACACTACTCATAACTGTGGAATGACTGTTGGAGGAACTGGAGACGTCTTGTCAGGATTGGTCTGTGGGCTTCTCAGCAAATACGCTCCTTTTGAAGCATCAATGCTTGGTGTGTTTATCAATGGAGTTACGGGAAATATCGCACAAGAAAAAATGGGAATACACTTAGCTGCAACTGATCTAATTTCAAATATTCCGGAAGCAATGAAACCGTTTGATTTGATCAAGGAATAGGTTTTGTAAGCTTTATGTAGAGTACATCTTCTAAAGAACCCGAATTCTGCATAATTTTCGACTTGCAGCCTTTTTGGTCCATCGAAAAGCAGAGCAACAATGCCCATGGAAATATTTTTCTTTTTTCTACTAGGCATCTTACAATAATGCTACAATTATTTCTATCATATTTTAGACTACCGTATGAAATCGACTTCAAAGAATGATCTATTATTCTAATTATCTCTTCCGGATTCTCACCCAAAGACTCTACTCCATTCCTTTCAAGTATGTTCAAAATGGATTTCGGATTGTCAGAAGGTAAATCAGAACTCTGAATAAATGGTTCAGAGTAAAAGTATTCTTTCATGACCCTGACTAATTTAGTAGCTTTCGATGCTAGAGCCATGTCAGAATTTTTAGATAGATTAACTTGTGACGCGTTGGTCCAATCTTCCTCGAAATGTCTTATATGGGATACACCTATAACATCCAAAGAGTTAAAGAGAGCTGCTTTTCCATTTTTACTATCCATCAAAATCATGCTGACTGAATCGATTATTATTCTGCTTGATCTTATATTTCCAACCCGAACAGTGATGTCCTCTGGCATAGCTAGAAGACACTCATCATCTATCGAATCATATCCCACAAGTAACCTGAATTTTACATTGTTTGTCATCGCCTTAACAATTGAATCCTTACATTGTGAAAGAAATCTTACCCCCCATGTATCCAAGGATGCATTTATGGAGGTCTTGCAACACGCTATCAAATCATTCACTTTCAAAATTGCAGACTTTGCATTTAGGATGGTATATCTTTTCTCCTCGCATCCAACCGGTCTATGAAATTCGTCATTTATCTTTTGTAGACTTTCAACTATTCTTTTCATGTTTTTAATCCTTCTTTCTGAAAGCTGTAAAATTTCATGAAATGCTTCTTCAGGAGGGATTGGGCTAAATATGAGGGGTTTTTCTTGAGAGATGATCGACAATCTCTTTTTCTCCAATTTTTTTAACACCGAATAAACCTTTGTCCTTGGCAGATTGCTATAGTAGGCAATCTCGCTCGGAGCTAGAGATCCCTTCTGGATTAGTGTGAGGTATGCACTTGACTCATATTTTGATAATCCCAGTTCTTCCAGGTTACCAATAATGTCATTATCATGTGTTTGATTGGAGCGCATCAAAATTAAGGCTAATTGTTGGTATACCTGGAGATAAAATGCGATAGTTAAATACATTTAGTCAATGTTAAAAAAATACTAAGCTGTTACCACGTCATGGTGTAACTTTAGTGACAAATATAATCACGACATGCACTATATTATATGTACCTTGCAATTACCTTAGCGGGAAAGTAAAATATGCAAATTAGGTCTAAATGGGTCAAATCCGAATCAATGTTAGAGGAGCGAGAGTATACCTGGAGGAAGACCGTTGCATTAAAACCTCGGATTGAAATCGTTCTTAACAAAATCAAAAACGAAGTTACCAAATTGGCATATATATATACAGAATTGGAGACAATTGAGGTTGAAATTCGGGAATCAAATAGTTCATTCTCCATTAATCACGAACTCTATAAACACCCCGTCAGCAGTCATACGGAGCTATTTCAGTCAAAAAGGAGAGGTATGACTGTTATAATGTCAATGATGTCTTTTGAAACTGTCGCGGATAGACTTCAGGCTGCGAGGAATATTAATGAAGTAGTCAATGCCTTAAAGCCAACCATAGCAGTAATGAAGAACATTAGATCAGCTCTTATTCGATATGTGTCTGGAGCACAAGAGCAAATTACAGATATTTGCGATATGCTTGAACTCATACTTATTGACGCGTGCCAGCTTTCCAATGGCGTTCTTGACTTTAAGGAGGCAAACCACGAGGCAATTTTGCTTCTTAATGAAGCGCATTTGAAAGCCGAGGAAAAGATGCGGGAAGAGTTTCCTGGTCTCATGAGTTTTTTTATTAAGCGAACATCTTAAGCCCTGACCAATCTCACAGATAACTGACTAGAAGCAAATTTTATTTTCAAACTTCTTTCTCAGGGTAGGAATTGTATTTATTTAATATGTAAATAATCTAAATTTGTGATTATAGATTCGATAACTCGAATAATCATAAGCGAGATTCTATAAATTCCATAGACTTTAATTGAGTGCTGGAGATACTCAATCATATCTTGAAAGAAACTCTTTTCACTTAGTGCAATTTTTTTAGTTCTTTGCACAATATAGATTTACATCATAGTAATTCAAAGGCTTATTCGATTTTATAACGCAGTTAAAATTATGAGTTTAGCTCCTCAGGTGTTAGAAAATAGTGCTAGCAAGTGTGCTGCGGAAGCTATCAGACTAGATTCCCAAGGTTCTCATACTGAGGCCATAGAATATTATCAACGTGCTATCGAAGCTCTTATGAGATTGGTTCAGATATATCCTGAGTATAAGTTAAACAGGATATACAGTGAGAGGGCTAATGCTTACCAGAATCGGATAAAGGCACTTGTAGTATCTCAAATCCCTATGACTGAGAATTCTTTAACTAGAAGAGAGTCCGAGTCGAGGAAAACCATAGTTACTAAAAACAGTACTGAAATCTCAGATCGTAACAAAAATGCGGAAAATCGTTTTTCTGACAAACAAGATAATACTAAATCAGACGGGGATAGAGTAGATTTTGATGACCTTGTAATGAAGGAAAGGCCAAATGTGTCTTGGGCAGAAGTTATCGGACTCGAAGATGCCAAGCGTGCAATAAGGGAATCGATCGTATATCCTACCAAAAGACCAGACCTCTTTCCGCTTGGTTGGCCTAAAGGCATTCTACTGTATGGACCACCTGGATGTGGCAAGACACTTCTTGCCGCAGCTGCTGCAGCAGAAATTGAAGGATATTTCATAAACGTTGATGCCGCTGCGATGATGAGTAAGTGGCTAGGTGAAGCGGAAAAGAATGTTGCAAAGTTGTTTTCTATGGCAAGTAGTTTAAACTTGAATGAAAGTGTAAGCGTGATACTCTTTATAGATGAGATAGATTCACTCTTAGGTACTCGCAGTAGTGAAGTTGGCGGGGAGATTAGGGTAAAAAATCAATTTCTTACAGAAATGGACGGTATTAATGGCAAGTTTAAAAAGTCACAATTGTATGTGATTGGAGCTACAAACAAGCCTTGGAGTCTTGAGGCTGGATTTCTTAGGAGATTCCAGAAGAGAATTTATGTCACACTTCCAGACAAGGCGTCAAGGTTGAATCTGTTCGGTCAATATACTGCTGCATTACGAAGAGAGAATAGCATGAAAATTGAGGAGTTAGCGAAACTCGCTGAGGGTTATAGCGCTAGCGATATTAAGGACATGTGTCAATCTGCCCAGCTGCGTGTTGTTAACGAGTTATTCGAAAGTGGAAAAGCATTAGAAACAGATGCAAATCCTAGGTCGATCACAATGTCTGATTTCAAGGAAATATTTAAGATGAGAAAACCTAGCGTAAGTATCGAAATGATTAAGGCATATATAGGATGGAGTGAGCAGTTCAAAGCACTCTAAGTCCATATTTACCAATCTCAAAAGTAATCAATCTTCAGTTTTATTTCTTTGAAAACCGTCAGTCGTATGTGTGTCAAATTTCAACATGCTTTAAATTTGAATGCGTTATCAAGTTTGATAGTATGCAATTTGAAATTTCATTTAATAGAAATTCAAACAGTATATTAACAGCTAACCAGTTTGGATCTGCAAAAGTACTATAATAAAATTATCGAGTATTGCGATTATTAACAATAACAGGTTTGAATAATGTTAAGAAAACAGGTAGTCGGAGTGGAAAAAAAGTATACAGAATCCCAGCGCAGCAAATAAAGTACAGTGTACATTCGAATTGTTTCATTGGCGTTGCTTGGATTTTGAATAGTTTTCTGCTGCGGCTTTGATTTTTTCCTTTGCAGTATCCGCAGTGCCCCAACCAGTAACTCTAACATACTTTCCTGCTTCCAATTCTTTGTAATGTTCAAAAAAGTGCTTTATTTCATTTTGAATCCTAGTTGGTATGTCCTTTAAATCAATAACCGTTGAATAGGTAGGATCAACCTTGTGATGAGGTACTGCAATAATCTTGGAATCTTGGCCTTCCTCATCTTCAGTAAGTAGAACAGCCACCGGTCTAGACTTAACCATCGATTTGGGAATAAACGGATCTACACCAAGCACAAGAACATCAATTGGATCGCCATCATCCTCTACTGTTTTTGGAATTATGCCGTAATTATAAGGATAAGTCATTGCAGTCAGGAGTCGCCTATCTACATTTAGAGCTCCTGTTTCAGTATCAATCTCATATTTAATATTGCTGTTCTTTGGAATTTCGATCAACACGTTAAATTCATCAGGTATATTATCTCCCGCATCCAACCTATCTATAAAAGACATTTTAACTTGGTGTCTAGGTAATAAAATATATTCTTATTGTAACTGTAACCAAAAATATAAACAGTGGTTTCTACATCGGCTTCTCTATAAATGGTGCTTTCCAATAAATTTGATATTAAGCTAATAGAAAATGATGTTCGCCAATACTTGAACAAGATTGATCTTAAATCACTTATTCAAAATGATTTGGCACAAAATGGTAATGGCAAGCTGATTGGCTACATAGATGGCCCGCCTACCTTGAATGGCGAACCACACGCAGGACATTTGAGGGGAAGGATCATAAAGGATTTATGGTATAGATTTAAGACACTACAGAAAAATAATATTATTTTTAGGGCTGGATGGGATACGCAGGGCCTTCCAATAGAGCTGCAGGCCGAAAAAGAGCTCGGTCTTACAGGTAGCAAAATTGAAAATATCCACAAAGTGGGGATACAAAAAATTGTAGATATGTGCAAAAAAATAATAGAACACTATGGTGAACGCTGGAGAACAGTAGATGAACTTCTCGGTATGTCATTTGACTATAAACTTGCATATTGGACTTTCAAAGACGAATATATTGAACGTGAATGGAGTTATATAAAGAAAGCATGGGAAAACGGTATACTAAAGGAATGGTTTCGCGTAGTTGCCTATTGTCCATCATGCCAAACTTCGCTGAGTAATGCAGAAATCAAACAAGGATACGAGACTGTAGAAGATCCTTCATTATATTATAAGGTCAAGTTAGACGATGAAGACGCTTATATAATAGTATGGACCACCATGCCATTTACTGTAGTAACCGATGAGTTAGTTGGAGTACATCCCGACGCAAAATATGCTTATGTGACAGTTCAAAATGAAAGATGGATTATAGCAGAAAACAGACTGAAGGATTTAATGAAAGAATTGCGTGTGGAAGAGTTTTCAGTTGATAAGATTATAACTGGAAAAGAACTGGATGGAAGGCATTATATACATCCATTATTAGATTTAATCCCGGAATTAGATCAATTATCTAAGTCAATACATTTTGTTGTGGCGGAATCCTTTGTGGACATAGAGACGGGCAGTGGTATCGTACATATTTCTCCAGCAAATGGCGAAGAGGATTTCGAAATCGCAGTAAGGAGAAAGATACCAATATATGCCCCAATTGACGATTCTGTTCACTTTACAGAAAAGGCAGGGTCTTTTAATGGGATGTTTGTAAGAGATGCAGATACCAAGGTCAGCGAGATCCTCGAAAAGGTATCTTCCTTAATCAAATTAGGAACAATCAAGCATCAATATCCCACTTGCTGGAGGTCTCATCATAAAGTTGTTTGGCTTGCCAGGCGCGAATATTTCTACATGATTGATAAACTTGAGAATGCTCCTTATGATGCTGCAAACAATGTAGAATATTTCTACGATCCTCCACAAAATAGATTTTTGGAAATCATAAAGGAGAAAGTTCCATGGTGTATCACAAGAGAAAGACTCTGGGGTACCCCTCTCCCAATCTGGGCATGTTCAAAATGTGGACATAAGGAATATCTTTTCTCTAGAGACGAGATAGTGGAAAAGGCATCTAATCTCCCAGATGGCCCAGATTTTGTGTTGCATCGTCCTGAAATCGACCGAATAAAGATCAACTGTGAAAAATGCAACACAGACATGCAAAGGGAGCCCTTTGTTTTAGATACTTGGCACAATAGTGGAGCTGCTCCGTATGCTTCATTAACTAACTCGGAATATCAGGAGACAATCCCAGCATTGTTTCTCACTGAAGGTATTGACCAAACAAGAGGTTGGGCTTATACCCTTCTAATAGAGAATGTGATACTAAGTTTATCCCCTGTTGCACCATACAGATCATTTCTTTTCCAAGGTCACGTACTAGATGAAAATGGTAATAAAATGAGTAAAAGTGTAGGAAACGTTATAGATGCAAAAATGTTACTTACAAACAATGCCGTAGATCTTATTCGCTTTTATTTCATGTGGAAGTCATCTCCAATCGAGGCTCTTAATTTTAGTATTAAAGAAATGGCCGGTCGGCCACATCAGATACTTAGTACTTTATATTTTCTCCATATTTATTTTGAACAAAATAGCAGTTACGATAAATTCAACAAACATACTCACAGTTTATCATGGGCGACTGAGAATAATTTTCTTGGTGTGGCTGAAATCTGGTTACTATCGAAACTTCAGACCTTAAAGAGAAATGTCACAAATAGTTTTGAGCGCTGTAGATTCCATGATGGCTCAAAAGCCATTGATGATTTTGTAATTAATATTGTTAGCCAAACCTACGTTCCTATGATAAGAAATGACATATGGCAAGACAATATTGAGACGCTTCAGAGACGCTACGTAATCTACTCTGTCTTAGGTCATACGCTCTTAGAATTAGAGAAACTTCTACACCCATTGGCCCCATTTATTACTGAATATATGTACCAAAAGTGTTTCAAGAAAAAGGAAAGTATTCTGCTTGAAGACTGGCCTATTTATGATGAGCGCCACATAGACATTGAAATTGAACGAAGCTTTAACATAGTGAAGGATATAATTTCACTTGCAAATGCAGCAAGAACTAAAGGACACTTGAAAAGACGATGGCCGGTAAATAAAGTGTTAATTGGTTGTACCGATCCTACTTTCATAAATACATCAGGAATTGGAGAAGTGCTCAGGACCCAACTAAACACGGAAGAATACAATATTGTGGCAGTAAGCGAGGTTAAGCAGACTATTGATCACTTAACAAGTCTACTGGATAACAAACTGCCGATTGTAGTAAGGGCAGATCTTGTAACCAGAAATGTTGCTTCAAAGTTAAAAGACAAGAGAATACTACTAGTTAAGCAGGCATTTGATAAGGCAGATAGTACTGAAATCCTGAGATCACTTCAGTCTGCCGGCTCTTATTCATTGAAATACAATGGGGGAGAAATCACACTATCGAATACGGATGTGGAACTATCGTATGAGGCATCAGAAGGATTTGAAATGTCAAGTCAGAACGATTTGATCGTTTTCGTTTCTACTGGACGTGATGATAAACTGATTGCAAAAGGCATTTTGCGAGATTTGGCAAGAAATTTACAACAAGTAAGAAAGGAGAAAGGCTACAACCCCACGGATATTCTGTCTGCAGCCTATGTTGCCTATCTTGACAATGAGGATATAAATTCAATCTCTGATATAAAGGAAGATCTGACTTATTTGGTTAGGGTAAAGTCTGTTGTGGTAACAAAGCAGCCAATTGATAAGGTGAAATACAAAGACATAGAGTTAGATGGCCGAAAATTGCTGCTGGCAGTCGTCTAGTCGAAAGCTTAGAATTTCGTAATTGACAGTCTAGATTGAGAGATCAGATTAAATCGCAATAAAGTCATGGTAACAATTAGGACCTTAGGTAAAAACGCTCTATGAACTGAATATAAATGAGGGTATTGCATCAATCACTAGATATTATTCAGGATCCTTTACGACTAGATATTTGGTCAGGATTTAATTGGATAGAAACGTAGCGAAGCTAGAACCAAAGTAATTACTATAATTTCGTGAAGTTTTTGTCATTTGATAGTCCACTCTTCAGAGGAGGTAATTTTTAATTAGCCCCCAGCCGCTTTTGCGTATGTGGATGTTTACACAGATATAAGACCTTGGGGAAAATTTGAGAAGTTCAATGAGAATGAAGCATGTACTGTGAAGCTGATTTATATCAATTCCAACTCACGTCTAAGCCTCCAATATCATCAACATAGATGGGAATTTTGGAAACTGGTAAAGGGTACTGCTGAAGTAGAACTTGACAACAACAAGATCGTTTTGAAAGAAGGCGATAATATAAAGGTAGATACCGGTGTGAAACATAGAATTAAAGCCAACGAGAATTGTGTTTTGCTAGAGATTTCATATGGAAAATTTGACGAAAATGATATTACAAGAATAGAAGACGATTATGGTAGAGGGAATTAGGAGAATTAACTTTATTTTAGATTTAAGTTGTTATCGCTCCATTTTACATGCGATCATGAATTATAGATTATAACACGAAAACCCTCGGAGAGAATATATGCTGATTATAGCCAAAATATCACTTCAACTAATGATGAATAAATTTAATCATATTATCGAAATACAAATAAAGCCCTAACATTGCTTTACGACTATGAGCGAAAGCAAGAAACCACATATGAATTTGGTGGTTACAGGTCACGTTGATAATGGTAAATCGACTTGTGTAGGTCATTTGATGGTCGATATGGGGGTTATTGACCAGAGGACTATAGAAGCATTTGCTAAAGAATCTGAGGCAACGGGTAAGGGTGATACCTTCAAATACGCATGGGTTTTGGACAGTATAAAGGATGAAAGAGATAGAGGTATCACTATCGACTTAGCCTTCCAGAAATTCGAAACGCCAAAATTCTTTTACACTTTAATTGATGCACCAGGACACAGAGATTTCATCAAGAACATGATCACCGGCGCCTCCGAAGCCGATGCTTCCATCTTGGTAATTTCAGTCAAGCCCGGTGAAACTGAGGCAGCTACTGAACCTGGTGGTCAAGCTAGAGAACATGCATTTTTGGCAAGAACCCTGGGGGTCAGTCAGATGATCGTAGCTCTGAATAAAATGGATGATTCAGGCTACTCAGAGGCACGGTATAAAGAGGTTAAAGAGATAGCTGAGAAAATGTTGAAGCTTGTAGGATACAATACGAGCAAAGTTCAATTTATCCCAGTGTCTGGATGGAAAGGCGATAACCTAATAAAGAAATCTGAGAACATGTCGTGGTACAAGGGACCAACTCTTCTGGAAGCCCTAGATATGTTCGAAGCACCTGCAAAGCCAATCGGTAAGCCTTTAAGGATTCCTGTGCAAGATGTCTATTCTATCACTGGTGTTGGTACAGTACCTGTCGGTAGAGTTGAGACAGGTGTAGTTAAAACTAACGACAAAGTCATAGTGATGCCATCCGGAGTCAGTGGGGAGGTCAAAAGCATAGAAACCCATCACACACAGATGGATTCCGCCGAGGCTGGTGACAATATAGGTTTTAACCTCAGAGGTGTGGACAAGAAATCTATAAAGCGAGGAGATATGATTGGCTCCGCAAGCAGCCCACCAACTGTTGTGAAAGAATTTGAGGCACAGATTATAGTAATACATCATCCTACTGCAATGGCCCCTGGATACACACCAGTTCTGCACGCTCATACTGCTCAGGTTGCTGCGACTCTCTCAGAATTCGTCGCAAAAATTGACTCAAAAACAGGAGGAACAACAGAAGAAAAACCAAAGTTTCTAAAAACAGGAGATGCTGCGATCGTAAAGATCAAGCCAGTAAGACCGTTGGCTATCGAGACGTTTAAGGAATTTCCAGAAATTGGAAGATTTGCGCTTAGAGATATGGGAACAACAATAGCAGCTGGCGTAGTAAAGGCAGTCACCGAAAAATATGATCCCTCCAAAAAGTAAAAGTGAATTTGTGAAATGCCACAGGAAGCCAGAATAAAACTCACTAGTACTAATCTTTCTACGCTTGAAGGCGTATGCTCTGAAATAAAGGGACTTGGCGAAAAAAGTGGCATAAAACTGAAAGGACCGCATCCTCTACCTACCAAAAAAATGAGAGTAGTAACAAGAAAATCGCCCTGCGGACAAGGCACGAATACATATGACAAATATGAACTGCGGATTCACAGGCGAGTAATTGATTTGGGTGCGGATGATCGAGCTATTAGACAGCTAATGAGACTAAAAATACCCGATGATGTCTACATAGAAGTATCCTTAACTCAGTAAGTGACATAGGTCCTAACCTTTTTTAAAGCTGCTGAATATCTGGCCTCTGATGCAGCAGTCGGCCATTAACTGTGTATATCTTTTCTAATTACTTTTCATAATCCTTCAACTAATGGTTGTTGTGGTTCAAACTATCAATTCTTAGATCCTAATTTAGAGATAAATTGTGATCGAACCCAAAATGAAATTATATTAGTAATAAAGAATAGAAATTATAGATTTTGGCCGACATTTATAAGAGATTGCATTGTGTGAAACAAGGGATTAATCTCTGAAATTGGACCATACAATTCCAATTTAGTTAGACATTGGATAGAAATTTTTGCCATTCTAAAGAAAAATCCCTTTTCTGAATACTCTAATCCCTGGATTCTATCCAACCCTTCGCTTACAATGTCATCAGATTTTATAATATACCCACGCTGAGCGTACAGAATTAATCTCTTGTCAGTTATCAAGACTCTATACTTTTTAATCCCATATCGAACAAACGATGTACTATAAAACTTTACATTTTCTGATGGGAGTAGAAAGTCCTGTAATGGCATTATTATGTTGCTGAAAGACATGCCATTTTGATATTTAGCAAAACTTGTTGCAGCAATTTGTTGTTGTGATGTAGATTTATTGATTTGATATAACAGCTGTTGGTCATATCCAGTATGCATTTAGTGTGGAAAGATGAGGCCAGTGAGCTTTGGAGGTTACACAAATATATTTCGGACAGACATCTCTAGTACAGACAATTAACAGATGCCGTCAGCAGATATGACCTTTTACGAACATATCAATGAACTACGCGGTAGGGTTTTTCACATTGCTATCTGCATAACTATCATCACAATATTCTGCCTCAGCTTCGGTTTAAAGCCCCTAAATGATTCTTTGTTATTTTATCCCGTTCCTGATCCCATCAATAACATAGCCGTACAAGTAACATCTTATATGAGAGACACTCTATTGCCACCCGAAGTAAAGCTAATTCAGACCTCACCAGGTCAGGCATTTTTTGCTCAAATATACGTGGGTATGTTGATCGGTGTCCTTGCTTCTATGCCAGTCATTATCAAAGAGATATTCGGCTTCATTTCTCCTGCTTTTGAGAGGCAGTTCAATAAGAATTTGATTGTGAATATCATTTTGCCGACAATTGTCCTATTCCTTTCAGGAATTGCACTCTCTTATATTCTGGTAATTCCATTCACTCTAACCTTTTTATATAACTATGGTCAGGCAATCGGAGTAGAGACATTCTTTAACGTTAACGATTTCATATCGTTTGTTCTACAATTCTTTCTTGGATTTGGTATTGCATTTGAGCTTCCTATAATCATGTATGCATTTACGCTAACTGGTATGATTGACGTAAGCTTTTGGAAAAAGAATTTTCGTTATGCGATTATAATACTGGTTGTTTTTGGTGCAATTATTACTCCTGATGGAAGTGGAATCACAATGTGGTTTGTTGCTGGTCCGATGATAGCTTTGTACCTACTGGGGATTGTGTTTATCGAGAGAAGGGAAAAGAATAAGGCGAAGTTGGAAAATCTAACGTGAAATTGGCGTAAGGATTGATTAGCAGGACGATTAATAGTAGAGCAAGGATATGTTCCTAACCATATTCGCTCTGTTAAACCAAGCCAATTTAGAACTTGAGTGACACCTATTAGCGAATCCAAATGTAGAGTGAGGTCAACATTGGACAAATCTGGATCCAGACTTGATAAGATCCATTTATTCGCTAGGTATAGATGAACGTTTTAATAGGATTCGCAATTCAACCACATACTGCTGTTGGAACATCAAGAGGAATATTTTACCCCTAGAGAAAAAAAATTCGGCGATTTATCAGAGTTGCCAGAAAATATCCCTGCTCTTCTCTTATCGGCAATATATTCAGGAGAAGAGCAAAAGGTGTATCTCAAATTTTATAGTCCGAAAGATGAAGCCGTATACATATGGCGTGATCGAACAAACCACAAGCCTTACTGCTATACCAAATTGCAATACGCAGCCAAAGCCAACGAAGTGGTCAGACAAGAAAAAAAATACACTATTGAAAATGTAAAGAAACGCGATCTAATATCTGATCAACTTATCGACATCTTAAAAATAATTGCCCCTGATCCCCTTTCAATAGGTGGTACAGAAAATAGTATCCGTGAAAAGGTAAGATCATGGGAAGCGGATATAAAGTATCATGAAAATTATCTTTATGATACCGGCTTAATTCCAGGCACATTTTACATTAGAAAAAATGACGAGATCAAAAATCATGAAATAAATATTTCAGACAAAGTTCGAGAAGAGTTAGAAGATTTGTTATGGAACAAGTTGAAAGTTCCATCACAGAAAACAGAAGACGTGGATTATCAAAAGCACATTACCCGATGGGCAAACCTACTTAACCAACCAATTCCTGAAATAAGGCGCGTCTCAATTGATATAGAAGTAGAATCAGAAGAAGGCAGAATGCCCACGCCAAGGGATCATGATCGTCGAGTTATAGCAGTTGGACTTGTTGGTAGTAATGGGTTCAAGAAAGTGTTAGTGCTAGATCAGAATAGAAAACACGAGAGCAGTCGAACATTGGTCCCTGAGGCAGAAATATTTTATACAGAAAAGGAGCTCTTAGAGGAGACATTTAGAATAATTTCTTCATATCCTGTCATCATCACTTATAATGGCGATGATTTTGATTTGCCATATTTGTACGCTAGATCACAGGATCCTAGAAT
>Ga0126370_10000623_pt1 | contig 15009 bp, 11 predicted proteins | sample PanSoiMetaPlot_3_FD_92586 | JGI IMG/M metagenome (GOLD analysis project Ga0126370, IMG submission 92586) | Tropical forest soil microbial communities from Panama - MetaG Plot_3 | ecosystem: Environmental > Terrestrial > Soil > Tropical forest > Bulk soil | place: Panama | collected 2016-02-17 | reverse complement strand
CGGGCCGTGACAGATCCCACAGGCGATGGTCCTGCCGCCGCCTCCGTTCAGCACGAGGTCCTTGCCCTTGGCGAACGCGCCGTTCGGCACATAGGCGACGAAGCCCGCGTGCGGATCGCGCAGCGCCACCCGCGCCGGCTCCTCGGGCACCTCGACGATGCGGTTGCCGAGCGCCTCGCTGCCGCCCTCGGCGAGCGGCAGCCGCATATTGCCGCGGCCGAAATAGGTCTTCGGCGCGGTGTCGCTCTCGACCACCTTGGTCCACTGCAAAAGCTTGAGCTTGGCGAAATAGTCGATCGCCTCCCGCATCTCCTCCTCGGTCAGCGCCTTGGCGATGTTGAGCATGTTGATCGGCGCCTTGCCGGCGCGCGCGCCCGAGCGCATATCGACGAGCTGGCGCAGCAGGTAGGAGGCGGTTGCGCCGGGCAGCCGCGAATTCTCCGGGTGGCCGTGGCCGTTGGCGACGTGGCAGGTGACGCAGGGGCGCGCCCCCGCCGCGTTGCCGTGCGCGACGACCTTCGGGGTCGGCGGATGCTCGTCGGGGAACCAGTCGGGCGGATTGGCCTGGTCGTCGAGCTGCCGCAGCGTGTAGGTCCTGCTGCTGCCCGGCACGGTGACGACCTCGTCGGGATTTGCCGGCGGCGGCATGCGCGGGGCCGGCGTCTCCGGCCCGAACGCCCAGTCCGGCCGTTCGCCCGCGTTCGCGGCGGCCGAAAGCACTGCAAGCATCACGATCCCGACGAGAATCCTCATGGACGTCCCCCAGTCTTATCGCTTGGCCGCGGGCGCGGCGTCTGCAAGCCTATGGTCATTCCGGCAATGCGACAAGGGCGCGCTGCGCGCGGCGTCGCCGCGATACGGGTGGGCAAAACGCGGGGCGGCGCCTCAGTTCGGATCCGGTGAAAGCTCGTAGTGAATCGTTCCGACGAGCTCGGGAGAGAAGCCGACATAAGGCGAGAGGCGGATATTTTCGCGTCTCTGACGCTCTATTTTGACGGCGATGTCACGCTGCCTCCAATCCTCGGGTGTCATCACCACGACGCTCGCCGAATAGGGCAATTGATCGTTGCGGACGATCACCGGACCTTCAGCGCAATACTCTTGGACAACAAACGATTTTGCCAGCAACGTGAAGGTGACATTGAAAGCGTCCGCGCCGCTCACCGTGAACACTCCCCGAGGCACCGGGGAATCCTCGCCGATGTGCAGAAAGGGAGCGATCCCGGGAGTCGGTCGTGCCTGCGCGTACGCCGCCCATCCTGGCGTTGGATGCTCGAAAGCTTCCCCGTTGACCTGCGCGCCGACCATGAAGTGCCGCGGCCGCTTATCCTGATAGCTCGCGGCTAGCCCCTTGAACGACCTTGGCATCCCGAATTCAACCGCGTTGATCTTGAGCCAGACCACATGGCCCGGACTCCGGCGCTGGCCCGGCGAGCGCGATTCCTGACTTGGGCGAGGCCCGAGCAGCTTCGAAAGGAAACTCATCCTGCTTCCCCACGTATCGCCTGTTGTTTCCTTGCGCGTCGCTTGCGACGCTTCCGCCGCTACAGCACTAGCACAAAAGATCGCCGAAGCGAGCGCCGCCCCGCCGGCGAGAATCCGCGCCGCACGCTCGTTCGAATGCGTGAGCGAGCACGTGCGGCAGCGCACAGCGTGCCGCACGCTCCGAAAGGGACCGTTGTGCGGACATCGCTGCCGCATCCGCACCAAAAGCCGCCGTGGCCCTCCGTCCATACCGACGCAAGCGGTACGGGAGGATCGCGGTCCCGTCTTTCGTGGCCAGCGCCAGCGATGAGGAGCGGCTCACTTTCTCGCGCCCCCGCATTGCGCTAGTTAGCACTTGAGGCAGCGCCGGAGGAGTAGGTCGCATGGCTTGGTGGAAGAACCCTGGGGCCTGGTTGAAGCTCATTGCGCGCCGCGATCAGCGCGCCGCAGGCGCGGAGCGCGCTGGCGACAGGACTGACGGAAATGATTCCGAGTTGGACGATCTCTACGTGGCAACCGAATCGGAATCGCGCACTCGTTCAGAGGCGGCGATGCCCGGAACCGCGACTATTCCTCGGCTCTTGACCCTGGTTCCGCCGCCGATTGATCCGGAGCTTCGCCGCTCGTTCGACGACGATGAGCAGCGCGATTATGGACCCGATCCAATTGCCGAGTATGCCCTGACTATCCCAGCACGCGGCGTATTTTCTATAGCCCAACTGAATTCGGCGATAACGCCGGACCTGATGCGTTACTTTGCACTTCCTGTGCTCTACGTCCGCACCCCCGAGGGTCGCGTCACCTACATGGTTGCGTCGGACGGACCGAAGCAGGCGACGGCGATCATAGGCGGGTGGAGTCTTGCAAAGGACGACAGGGATCTCGTGCAAAATATAAGTGCTGGCGCTCAGGGTCTCGCGGGCTGGCTTGCCACACGTCCGGAAGGATTTGCCGCCGTCGAACCGGACATGACCGAGATTGCCGTTCGGCATCAGGCGGCGCGGCACATCATTGACATAGGGCCAAATGATGTAGCGATCGTGGCGCTGCCCAAGCAATCCGGTCAAAGCTTCGACGGAAGGAAGCTCTGGCGCACGCTCCATGCGCTGGACTTGCGGTGGGGGGATTGCGACCAGTTCCAGTGGCGCGACCCGACCGACCAAACCGATTACCTGTTCTGGGCCGAGGTCGACGATGGACGGCTTGGCTATGCGTTGCCCGAAGAGATCGCAGCGGGACGCCAGCATTTTCTGAGCGTGTGCTTTACCTTCGACATTGCGCGAACGCCGCATGGCGCCCATGTCCTCAAGGAGATGGCACGGGCCGCGGAGGCTTTCGCCAAGGAATTGGATTGCCATCTAACTTTTGTAATCGATGGCGAGCCGGAACACGGACTGCAGGCGCTCGAAGTCGCCGTCCGCGAGGTCGCCGAAGAATTGCGTGCCTGCGGGGTCAAACCCGGATCGAGCCCCGTTTGCATGTTGCGCTAGGTCACTGCTTCTTGTTCTCCTCGTGACCCAAAAGCGGAAATGCTCGATCGGAGCAGAGAAAGTCGGCTTTGCCTCCAAAGCCGACATCGCGCGCTTATGAGTACAAAGCCCTAACTAATCCCGCGCTTCGCGACACGCGCCAACGCGCGCATGGCACGAAGAAGCGCGGCAACTTCCGGCTGACCGGCGATCCTTCGCCGGTGTACGCCCGTGCTTGAAAGCGTTCCGGTTACCCTTCGGCGCGCCTAGCGATTTTCCTCCGTGCATGCGGCAACGGCAGTTCGGTGTCGGGGCGCGACTGCACGGCCTCCCGTGGCGTGTTCGGGCATGGCATCGCGGGGCTAGGTGCATATGTGCAAGTGCATGGGTTGTTCCTTTGATTTCGGTGCGAACCCGCCCCCGGACTCTGGACGTTGCCGACGATGGCCTGCCCCCCTTGGTGTACCTGCGTGCTCGACCGTTACCTTGAACCGTCCGAGCGGAGCAAGTTCACGTCCTAAGCAGGCTCAATGCCAGCAAGAAGACGGCAACAATCGCGTAGCCAATCGCAATGGTGGGCGTGACCGCTAATCCGACCGACTCGCTGTGCATCAAGCCGAAGAAGCTGAACACGGCCCCGGCGGCCGCGAAGGCTGCGGCTTCCATGAACTTCCTTTCGATGACGAACACGCCAACCGCCGCGAGCACCAGCCCAGTGAGGATCGCGCCGCTGCCAAGGACTTCTAGACCGCGGTAAAGAACGCCCACCTGCGCCAGCTTGTCGAAGCCCACCGCGGCGGCACTCGTTCCCGCCGCCGTCAGCGCGCCGTCCATCTGCGTCTTGCACCAGGCGGCGAGATGCGGGACGAGCGCCAGCACGATCGCTGGCCCGTGGTTCTTCGGCGATTCCTGAAACGCCTGTGCCCCGATCAGCATGCCGATGTAGAGCAGGATCGGCGAGATCGCGACCACCGGAACGAGCGACAGAACGAGCGCGATGATGCCGAACCAGGACAACGTGATCACCATCAGGCCGGTGGCTGCCGAATAGCCGATGCGGCCGCCCATCGCTTTCCAGCCGGGATGGCCGATGTAAACCGCGTTGATGAATGGATTACCCATCAGGCAGCCGATCAGGCTGACGGCGCCTGCGGCGGTGAGCACGCTGGTCGTCGGGTACGCGTCGCCCGCCGCCTCGGCGCTTTCCACGTTGTCCATCGCTTCGACGAGGTCGTAGATCCCAAACGGGACGGCGGTCACCAGAATGATCCCGAGGAACTCGAAGCCTGAAAACACGTGGTCCACCGCTGGCAGCGGCACTGAGAAGCCGAAGTTCGAGAACGAGTCCGCGAGCTTCTCGATGCTCAGGCCGCCGTAGCCGAGGCCGAACAAATTCGCCCCCCAGGCGATCAGCATGCCCGCCGCGATCGCAACGAGGCCTGCCGGGATGCCCTTGGGGTATTTGTAGCCGCCGAACCAACTCACCATGATGATGGCGAAGCAGACGATGCCAATGATCGGCGTCATGTACATTTCCAGCGCCGGCCGCATGGAAATGAAGGTGATCGAGACGCCGGCAAGCGTGCCGAGCAGCGCCGCGCGCGGTGTGATCTCGCGGATATAGGGGGCAATGAAACCGCCGACCATCAGGATGAAGCTCTGGAAGAACACCCAGACGAGCCCGGCCTCCCAGCCCTTGATCGGGTCGCCGGTCTTGAGCGTGATCGGCAGCATGACCACAAACGTGACCACAAACATGTGTGGGACGCTCACGCCCGATGGCAGCGCACAGACGTCGCTGCGGCCGGTTTTGGTCGCCAGCCGATAGGCGAGCCAGGCGTAGTACATTGTCGACAGGCACATCATCATGCCGAGCGCGGGTAGGATGCGGCCGAAGACGAGCGAGTCCGGCATCTTGAGCACGAAACGCAACAGCCCGGTCAACACCAGCATGTTGACCAGGATGTTGGTGCCGAAACCGAAGAATGCGCTCCAATCACCGGGCACCCAAATCATTGGACGATTCGTCCCCGACGTTGTCATCGATCGCTCATGTCGCGTTTATCCAATTGCCGTCCAGCCGATTCATGCCGAACGCCTGAAAGACCTGCGTCTCTATGCGAGGAAACATCTCGATTGCTCGGGCTTAGCGTCCAGGAACGAGACATCCGCCTTCCCTGGGCATCAGAAGCTGACACCGAAACAACCGATCTGACCATGATGCCTTTATGAGCGGTGGCGATGACGTGGACGTGCCGGCCACTGTTTGCGCGAGTAGCAGGCCGTCGTTGATGATGTGTCTGGAAGTCCAGCCTTCGCGTTCCAATTGCGCTAGGATAAATGCACCTCCAAGAGAGACCCTCGATGGAGATTGGCAATCCACACAAAGGCATCGGAAAGCTGCATCTTATCGGGCAGCGACTGCCAATGTATGAGCAGCGGCTTCTGAAGGTGACGCCTTGAGCCTTGATTATGCCCCGTCCAATTTCGTGAAGCTCCGAAAAGGAAGGCGCGTACCACCGCGTGACAATGCACAGGAAGGGGCGGTTGCTCGCTTCGCGCACGTGACGTTGACGCACACCTCTACACTCACCATGCACATCAGCAACGTTTCGACCGCTATGCGCAGCGCAAGCTCGGGGTTGTCTGGCAGAATGCGCCCTCGCCACGTTGCCCGCAAGGCCTTTCCGAAGGTCTCATCTCGGCACGAATTCAAAGATTGATGTCGATTTGAAGCAATAGCTCACTCGGTCACATGAAGTTATCGTCGTTGCAGCAATACAAGCAGGGCCGAATTGCGTAACTGCCTCCATTCCTGGAACTGTCAGCCAACACGAACTTAGTACATGACCGCGTACGTGACCGCCCAGCCGAAGCAACCGCGCCTCCGTTAACGGCTCGTAAGGCATCTTCACTAATGGCCCCGGTCCTTCCACGACTTTGCCTCACGAATTGACAATGCGAAGGGACGGGCGGCAATTGCGTCGTTCCGACCCGAGGTGCCGCTCCTCCCCGCTAGGACACGATACGACTCGCGGCTTGCTACTCGAACTGGAAGCATGACATGCGCGCCTCCGCGTTCAACACCCGGTTGCTCGAAAATTTCCGACTGTGGTGCCACAAGCTCCTCGCGAACATGCTGCCGCAACTCTCTTCAATAGCGAACGAGAAGCTTTGCGAAGTGAACCGCCGGCTCGATACGGCGCTCAACAACATGTCCCAAGGCCTTTGCATGTTCGACTCGGAGGGGCGACTAGTCTTGTGCAACGAGCGCTACATTCAGATGTATCGTCTTTCGCACGACGCGGTGAAGCCTGGTTGCACGATCCGTGAGCTGCTTGCGCTTCGTAAGGTATGCGGAACGTTTCAAGGCGACCCGTATGAATACAGCACCAATCTGCTGGCAAGGATCGCCGAGGGGAAGACGTTGCGCGAGACTGTGGAGGCGCTTGACGGTCTGGTCACCGTCATTGTCGATCGCCCGATAGAGGGAGGAGGCTGGGTGGCGACTTTCGAGGACGTCACCGCGCGGAGGCAGCTGGAGCACGAGCGCGACCGCGGCCAAAAATTTCTGAATACGATTGTTGAAAACGCACCCATACCCATTTTTGTGAAAGAGGCAAGCGGGCTGCGGTACGTTCTGGTCAATCGAGCCGGTGAGCAGTTTTGGGGTGTCTCTCGCGCCGAAATGATTGGGAAGACATCACATGATGTCTTCCCGAAGGAGGAAGCCGATCTGATCGCTGTCCGCGACCAGCAATTGTTGCGGTCGGATCAGCCAGTTGTTGATGAACGTGAGATTCAGACGCCCCGCAATGGTATACGCAGTATCGTATCAAGAAGACTCACAGTCTGCGACGAGGATGGGAAGTCACGATATGTGGTCGGCGTTATTCAAGACGTGACGGAGCGCAAGCTCGTGGAAAAGCGAATCGCGCACATGGCGCATAAGTTAATTCATTTGAACCGTACCGCAATCGCGGGCGTGCTTTCGGCCTCCTTTGCGCATGAACTCAACCAGCCGTTGGGGGCCATCCTAAGCAACGCGGAGGCCGCGGAGGTCCTCCTCACGGCCAATCCACTTAACCTGTGTCATCTCAAGGAGATTATCGCCGACATTCGCCGGGACGATCAGCGCGCGGGAGAAATCATCAAGCAGGTGGGTGGTTTTTTGAAGAAGGGAGATGAAATCGAGTTGCAGGAGTTCGACCTGAGTGACGCAGTTCGATGTGCGTTTCACCTTCTTGACCATGAGGCAGTGACGAGGGGCGTTGTGCTGGGCGTAAGGCAAGCGAAGGTCGCCTTGCCTGTGCGGGCTAATGAGGTGCACCTGCAGCAGGTCATCTTGAATCTGGCAATGAATGGAATGGATGCCATGGCGCGCTGCGATCCAGGCTCGCGAAAATTGACGTTGGAAACCGCATGGGCCGGGGACACTGACGCCGAGGTGTCGGTTTCCGATTCCGGTATCGGCGTTCCAGCCGACAAGTTGGAGAGAATTTTCGACGCGTTGGTTACAACCAAGCCGCAGGGCACCGGCCTCGGATTGTCGATCGCGCGCACGATCATCGAGATTTATGGAGGTAAGATCTGGGCAGAGAACCGACCCGGAGGCGGCGCGGTGTTTCGCTTCACCCTGCCATTGGCTAAAACACGGGCAGCATGACCTCTCCAGTCATCCACATTGTTGACGACGACGTGTCATTTCGCACGGCGGTCGCCCGTTTGCTGCAGGCTTCCGGGTATGAAGTCGCACTCTACGAGTCAGCGCGTCAGCTCTTGGAAAAGCCACTAGACCTAGAGCCCGGATGCCTGTTGCTTGATGTGCGGATGCCCGGCCTGAGCGGCCCCGAGCTGCAGGCTCGTCTGGCCAACACAGAAAATACGTTGCCAATTATCTTCTTGACGGGGCATGGAGATATTCGAATGAGCGTCCGGGCCATCAAGGCCGGCGCAGAAGACTTTTTGTCGAAGCCGGTTTCCAGGAAGACATTGATCGAGGCGATCCAGCGGGCACTTGTGCGGCAGGAGGAAGCGCGCGAACGAAACCTTCGGCTCGGCTCCCTGCGTGCCCTCGTGGCTACACTCACGCCACGAGAGAGCGAAGTCTTTGCCCTGATCGTGCGTGGCAAGCTTAACAAACAGATTGCGCACGAACTGGGCACTTCAGAGCGAACTATCAAGGCGCACCGCCATGCTGTGATGCAGAAGCTCAAGGTTGCGTCGCTTGCAGAAGCTGTCTCGATTGCTGAGCGGATCGGAATTCTGGCCGTAGCAAGCGGCGACGAACCAGGCGGAACATAAGTCAAACATAAGTCAATGTGAGGTCATCGTCCTTCTGGGGACATAAGTGGCCACCATGACTAGACGCAGTTCCACCGGCCAAGCTCGCGGCTCGTTGCAATAAACTCACCTAGGATTGTTCCCGCCGTGTCAGCCAGCGCTGCTGGTCCAGCCACGCCATCGCGACAGAACAATCACCCCAATAACTCCACCTAAGGCCCTGCACCTAAGGGCAATGCACCTAAGGCCAATATCATTGAGCCACTCGCGGCGTATGGTTTGCCGAGCGTAACGCATCACCAGCCAGGTTGTGAGCGGGCGCGAAAGAGGAGAGCCAACAATGTTCACGAAAACCGCAATAGTCGTCGTTCTACTTGTCGGCACCGCTTCAGCCGCGCTGGCGGCGCCGAAGAAGACCTACAGAACCGACCCGACCTACAGAACCGACCCCACGCACGACGTGTACGTGAACGGCAAGTACGTCGGCTCGGATCCGGATCCGTCGATCCGCTCCACGCTCGCGCGCGATCCCCCCGGCGGCAACTGATCGCGGCATGCAGCGTGCGAGGCGGCCGACGCCGCGCCGGCCGCCTCCAGATCGGCAACGACGACAAAACCTGCCGCACTCCAAGTAGTCGAGGAGGTCAGCTATGCCGAAGACGCTGTTGCAACGGTTTGCTCGATCGACGCTGGCGGCGCTCTGCCTGAGCGCGATGATGGGTGCAGGGACCGCAAGCGGCGGCGCGTTCACGCGCGGATGCGCGGCGCGCGACATGCAAGTTCTCAGGATGATTGAGGAGCGGGAAGCCGCCGAGGCGGTGCCCGCGGAAAGATTGAGCGATGCAATGCTCACGATGATGCACGCGCGCGTCGTTTGCCACGAAGGATACGTCATGGATGCCCTGGCGATCTACGACGGCATCGCCGAGAGCATCACACCGAATCGGGTTCTGTCCGGCCGGCCGCAGATAACGGAAAACCCCGATGACGCGATAGTCGCACCGGCAGGAAGAGTCAGCCATGCTCAGTAACACCCTGAACTGCGCCCTGTGAGATCCCTACCATCATGAGGGAGGAGGGTAACGCGAAGTTTCCACACCGGAGCTTTGCGAAAGGTACTTGTGCCCCACACCACTCTCGCCAAGACAGGAAAGCGCACGATGCTTGTGTCCCTCACCACGATCGCGGTGATCGTCGGCGTAGCCTCCGGGTTCGCTTACTGCGAGGCGGACCATGCAATGACGATGTTACAGTCGCTTCTGTCGGGCAATCGCTTCAGCGCCGCTGATATCGACATGCTGCGAATCCTTAGCGCCGCGGTCACGCCGAGCATCATCGGCCTCGTGCTCTGCCTCGTGTCGCTCTGGTTGCCCGACGACGGTTATGTCTCATCTAGGCCGTGCGACGATCAACGAGATAAGCGCCAACCCGCCCAAGATGGCCAAGTTGATTGGCGCCGCGCTGCGTGACGTGCGTAGTCACGCTATAACGACGCGAACTTGACCGCTCTCAGGGTCTACTGCGGCTATAAATTTCCGCCGTCCGATGGAGGCAGTCATTCTGACGCGCCAGGGCCCAACCTAATCGATGCAACAATATCACATCCTAGTAGCGGGTTGTGTGAGCAAGATCACACGCGAGCTTTTCTCTAGGTCACTGAGGTCGCCTCAGGTTCTTGGCTGTGCGAAAACTCAAGCGAACGCTGGGCACGTAGAAGTATCTCGAACGAAATGGTGCATCACGGAGTCGAATCGTGCTGTGCTCATCTAGTTTGATGGCGTGTTAGAGAATTGTGTTTTCTACATTTTGCCCGTGTATGAGTTTTCACAAAGCCAGGGTCATTCGCGTCGTTTCGGCGGTCTCTGCCGCACGTCCGCTGTGCCCCTGATTGTGTTGCAAAACTATTTTTCGCATCCGAGCACGCAAGATTGATTCAAGATCAAGGGTGAATGCGCAACATCGATTCAAGAACTCGTTCGCTCCGATTCGATTGTTGCGTATTTCTATTCCACAGCTTCTCCGCGGTGGCTTTTGCAACACAATCCCCCCAATAGCGACCAAAGAGCGGACATCGATCTATGTCGGCGAAGGGCCCCATAGCGGAAGTCGCCACGCCACAGCATTCGCTTTGCGGGAACTATGGCACGTGAGGACGCCGCTCACTGATCGGCCCCAGCTTGATGGCCGAACCTTTACTGCGCCGCGCCGAGCGGCCGCGAAAATCCTTCCTACCGCACTGACCAGCCTGGCAGAATTCCGAAAAAATGTTCACATCGTCAGAGCGCCTATTAACGATCGGTGATATTCACCACACGTTACGTACGTTCCGTCCAACGCGTACAACACCCTATTTATAGGGCGTTGTACGCCCCGGACGTGCCCCCTGTACGTTGCGTTGTGACGTTTCGACACCATTGGCTGGCTCCCACGCGTATTCCGCCGTTGTCGGAGCCGCGCTGCTGTTTCCAGTCGCAAATCCTAGAAAAATGACCGCAGCGATTAGTACATATTTCACCCTTGAGCGGAATTTCCCATAAATAGCATCGTATGGCCCATTAATCCGTGTCAGCCTCCGAAGGACCCCTCGCTGGCTTGGCAGATATCATGAGACACCTGTCGAAGCGCCTTTGCGAGCTGATGATTGTAGCAATGCTCGCTTCGGCCGGCATCGCGGCTGCGTCACAGGCAGTAGCCGAGGCCCTTATTATACAAGGCTCGACGACCTTCAACCGTCGGCTTATGGAGCCGCATAAGGACACGATCGAAGCGGACGCTAAGCAGGAACTGACCGTCATTCCCAACAAATCGATGCCAGGCCTCATCGCTCTGATGGAAGGCCGTGCACACATGGCCATGATCTCAGCTTCATTGAAAAGCGAAGTCGACGCGCTGGAGAAGATCATGCCTGGCCTTGCCTACGATCGTCTGCAGGCGCACGAAATCATGACCACGCGGGTTGCCGTGGTCATTCATCCATCCAACCCGCTTCGCGCGGCATCGCTCAATCAAGTTAGAAGCATCGTGCTCGGCGAGATCACGAACTGGTCGGTGTTGGGCGGCAAGGACCAAGTGATTCGCGTGGTGCTGGTCGGAGGAGGTGGTGGAGTCACTACGGTCATGGAAACCGAGTTGCTGGCTGGTCAGTCGGCAAAGGGGCCGCACGTCATCTATGTGAAGACTCCCGTCCAGCTCGTCCAGGTGGTCGAGCAGGAGCCGGGTGCAATTGGATTTGCCCAATTGGCGCTCGCCAAGCAGAAGGAGTTGCCGGAGCTGGCGACCGAGCGGCCAATCGAGCAGACCCTGAGCCTCATTACCATCGGCGATCCCACGCCTGCAATGAATGCGGTCATCAACGCGGCCCGTCAGGCCGCTCTTGCCAGGTGAAGGTGTGATGCATGTGTTGGAGCTGAGACCGTCAGTTCTCTTCAACAAGCTGACCGGACGAATCGTATCCAAACTCTACTGCTTTGCATTCCTCTCCCTGCTGGCCGTAGCGTCTGTCGTCAGCGCATCGATCTACTTTAGCCGCACGACAGAGAACGCGGTCGAGACTTTCTATAGCAATGCGTTGGTTGGCGTTGCCGATTCCGCCCGGCTTGAGCTGATGGTCGAGCACAATCGTCGAATAGTGGAGAGCATGCCGTTGGAGGTCGATCGAAAACGGCTTCAAACCCAGCGCTCGGAGCTCGAGCAGACCAGAGCTGGGCTTCGGACGTTGATGAATGAAGTCGCCGCAAAGAACAGCACGATCGATCGTGATGGCATTGAGCGCCGGATCGCAGAAAGCCTTCCCGCGCTGTTCGCAGCAGGAGACAAGGTCGTCTTCTATGCGTACGAATTCGCGCAGGATAAGGCGTCCGAGGGCCTCGAAGAATACTCTCGCATTGCGAACGAAATTCAACTGCTGATCCGACAGTACCGCGATCTGCAACTACGCCAAGCGCGAAATTCCCTAGACTTTGTTAATGCGACCGCGAGGTCGCTGATGATATCGGTTCTGCTGTCCGCACTCCTCGCCGCGATTCTGATTGGACCGATCGGTCTGGCTACGAACCACATACTATCCCGTTTGTCGGGCATCACGGAGGCGATGGTGCGCCTCGCACGAAACGAGACGGCGGTCGCAATTCCTTCCCGCGACGACCACGACGAGGTCGGAGAGATGGCTCGGGCCGTCGACGTATTCAAAGAAAATGCCCTCCGGCTCAAGGCCCACGAAATCGAGCTCAAAGAGCTAAACTACCGTATGGACATTGCCCTGAATAACATGACGCACGGCCTCTGCATGTTCGACCCAGAGGGACGACTGGTCTTGTGCAACAATCGCTACATTCAGATGTATCGTCTTCCGCCCGACGCGGTGAAGCCTGGTTGCACCATCCGCGAGCTTCTTGCGCTTCGTAAGGCGAGCGGAACGTTTTTGGGCGACCCGGATGAATACAGCGCCAATCTGCGGGCAAGAATCGCCGAGGGGAAGGCCTCGAGCGAGATCGTGGGGGCGGCAGACGGTTTAGTCACCGTCGTCGTCGATCAACCGATAGAGGGAGGAGGTTGGGTAGCGACTTTCGAGGACATCACCGAGCGGCGGCTGGCGGAACAAGAGCGTGATCGCAGCCAAAAATTTCTGAATACAATCGTTGAAAATGCACCTATCCCGATTTTTGTGAAGGAGGCACGCGGTCTGCGGTACGTTCTGGTCAATCGAGCCGGCGAGAAGTTTTGGGGCGCTTCTCGCGACGAAATGATCGGGAAGACATCACACGATGTCTTCCCGAAGGAGGAAGCCGATCTTATCGCTGCACGCGACAAGCAATTGCTACACTCGGATCAGCCATCTTTCGATGAACGTCAGTTTCACACGGCTCGCAATGGCATACGCAACATCGTGTCAAAAAGAGTCACAGTCTGCGAGGACGATGGGAAGTCGCGATATGTGGTCGGGGTTATTGAAGACGTGACCGAGCGCAAGCACGTGGAACAGCGAATCGCCCACATGGCGCACCATGATGCGCTGACAGACTTGCCCAATCGGGTCTTGTTGCGCGAACGGCTTGAGCAGGAACTCACCTATGTTCAGCGAGGGGGGCAGCTGGCAGTGCTCTACCTCGACTTCGATAATTTCAAGGGTATCAACGACACACTCGGTCACTCAATCGGCGATGAGCTGCTCAAAGGTGCGGCTGATCGATTGCGAGGCTGCCTCCGGGACACCGATTTTATCGCGCGGTTGGGTGGCGACGAGTTTGCAATTGTCCAGACCCCATTGGGGCAGCTGACTGACGCCGCAATTCTTGCGCAGCGGCTCCGCGATGAAATGGTTCGAGTGCCTTTCGAGCTGAGCGGTCACCAGATCGTCGTGGATATCAGCATTGGCATTGCTGTAGCGCCCGACGATGGTATTGACGCGGATCACCTGCTGAAGAGCGCGGATATGGCCTTGTACGGGGCCAAGTCCGAGGGACGTGGCACGTATCGCTATTTCGAGCCCGAGATGGATGCGCGCATGAAGGCGCGTCGCGCCCTGGAAGTGGATCTCAGAAAGGCGCTCGTCAACGGTGAGTTCGAGCTGTACTACCAGCCGATCGTCAGTCTTCAAAGCAACGAGGTTAGCGGCTGCGAAGCCCTCCTGCGTTGGCATCATCCTGCGCGCGGCGTTATCTCGCCTGCGGAGTTCATCCCGGTCGCGGAAGATACCGGCCTCATGATCCCGATCGGCGAATGGGTGCTGCGACAGGCCTGCGCCGACGCCGCAACTTGGCCGGATGAGATCAAAGTTGCGGTCAATGTCTCACCCGTGCAGCTAAGGAATGACGCATGGGGACACATTGTCGTCACTAGCCTCGCAGCATCGGGCTTGCCGGCGCACCGGCTGGAACTGGAAATTACGGAATCGGTGCTTATGCAAAACAGCGAAGCCACTCTCCGCACGCTGCATCAGCTGCGCGAACTCGGGGTGCGTATCGCAATGGACGATTTTGGCACCGGGTACTCCTCGCTGAGCTATCTGCGGAGCTTCCCATTCAATAAAATCAAGATCGATCGCTGCTTTATCGACGATCTTTTGAACTCGGTTAACTCCGTTCAAATCGTGCATGCGGTTGCCAGCCTAGCCAGCGGCCTCAACATGATCACAACGGCCGAAGGGGTCGAGACGGAGCGGCAACTCGAAATCATTCGTGCAGCGGGTTGCACCGAAATGCAGGGCTATCTTTTCAGCCCTCCAAGACCGGTAGAGGAGATATTGCCGCTGATCTTGCCACGCGCTGAGCGCGTCGCAAGCGCGGCTTGACCCTCAGGTCCCGGGTCTGGGTTGCTTATCCTGATAGTTCGCGGCCAGTCCCCGGAATGAGCGCGGCTTCCCGAATTCAACGGCGTTGATCTTGAGCCGAACCGGACTCGGTCGAGGGCCGAACAGCGTCGAAAGCCAACTGATCCTATTCCCACCGTCTCGCTTGTTGTTTCCGCGCGTGTCGCTTGCGACGCGTGTGCTCCAGCACTACCACAAAGGGCGCCCGAAGCGAGGCCTTATCCCCGGCCGGGTGATGACGGTCAGCGGACGGTGAGAGACGACGCGAAATCAGCTTCTAACGTTCTGTCCAAGCTAGAGAACTCCGGAAAAATGTTCACATCGCATTTTTTCTCTTGCACCTTTGGTGAATTCACCACAGGTTAGGCGCGTCCCGTCCATCGAGGGGCGTCCTCGCGAGGCGTCGCAAGGGTGGGGCGGGATGCGGCACCCGCGAGGGCGGCTCAACGTAAGCCGCCTCCCCGG
>Ga0126370_10000621_pt1 | contig 15019 bp, 13 predicted proteins | sample PanSoiMetaPlot_3_FD_92586 | JGI IMG/M metagenome (GOLD analysis project Ga0126370, IMG submission 92586) | Tropical forest soil microbial communities from Panama - MetaG Plot_3 | ecosystem: Environmental > Terrestrial > Soil > Tropical forest > Bulk soil | place: Panama | collected 2016-02-17 | reverse complement strand
GCGGCGTGATGAACGTGGTCTGGATCGCCCTGCTCGCGTTACTCGTTTTTTTGGAGAGGGTCTCCAAGGGCAACCTGATCTCTCTGCTTGCCGGCATCGTCCTGATCGCTGCAGGTGCGGGGCTAGTCTCTATCGCCATATAGACTTACCGGCCCGGCCTCGCGCCGGGCCTTCCCCTTCCGACCCGATCGGGGCTTCTTTTGCTGCGGGTGGGCGCAGAGGTGGCTCCGACCTCTTTGGATGGGAAGTGCGAGAGGTCGGTACCACCTCGCTCGCGAGCAGGGGTTACCTATGTGTTTTTATGGTAGGCGAATACTGTACCTTGGTCCCGGCGAGCAAGTTGACCCCGACCTCTGGGGATGGGGGATGGGGAACGAGGTCGAGGGCCAATGCTCGTTCGAGTGGAAGAACGAGCAAAACCAAGCCTACGCCTCTTGAAGTCACGAGAATATTGGGCAACTGGGGCGAAGCCGCCGCGGTCTGCCCATGCCCAATGGCCGCGGCGGTTGCGCTTTCCAAAGAAAACGGCCCGCACCGGAAGGGCGGGGCGTCGAGTCGAAAAAGAAACAAGAGTGACGGCGCAACCATGCGCACAGCGGAGCGGCCGTCAATGATCGTCCTGCCACCGTCGGAAGTCGTCTCATACGTCAACAAATTCGGTGTCGCCGCGATCTATATTCTGGCGGTGCCGGGTCGTGACGCCGGCGCGGCCCTTCTCATGCCTCAAGGCCGCAAGCCCGTGGTTGGCCAGCCCAGCGATCAAGCTCAGGCCGAAACCGTGCGCGGTTAGCGCCCGTCGCGTAGCGGGCGTCGCACGGCAGCCAGGCTCATCGCCGTTCCTGACCCGGATCACTATTCCGATCCCACAGCCGAGCGTCGCGGTGGTTTTCTTGATGCCGACGCCCTTCTTGAGCGACCGCGGGATCGCCGCCTGGGTGGCGTCGTCGACTTTGGGGTTGCCGAGGGTCCTGCCCTGTGCCCGAGCCCCTTGAGGTCGGCATGAATGCGCGCATGTCCGCTCGCGATCAGGGAGTCGCCGAATAGCCGGCCAGTACACCGGGCAACAAGCTCAAACGCCGCCACAAAAAGAGCGCCATCGCTAAGTTCCACATCATCAAAGACGCCGCAGAAGCAATCGCTGCGCCGGTCAATCCAAATAGACTGATAAGTGCGACGCTCGCCGCAGCGTTGGCCGCAGCACTTGAGACGAGGAGCTTCGCTGCACCGCGCTCGCACCCGGTCATGGTCATTACGAACAATTGGGAACCAGTTCCGGCCACGATTACTTGGCCGACGAGAAGAATACGCAGCGCCGGAACGCCGGCCTCGTAACCCGGGCCGAACCAAGTGAGAAATGGTTCAGCAAAAAGGAACAGCGTAAGCGCGATGCAAACGGCCCCGCCCAGCGTCCACGATGCCGCTGACGTGATGAGTGCTCGCAGCAAGACCTGGTCTTTGCGGGAAAATAGGCCCGAGATTGTCGGCGCGAACAAGGTATTGATAGCTATTCTGGGCAGCGCCACAACGGCAGCAATATTGAACGCCAGGCTGTATATTCCGGCTGCCTTGGTATCCCCAATCCAGCCTAGTATGATGACCCCTGTCCGGTTCATTAAGGTCTCGGTCGCTGCGATGATCACAAGCGGTATGGCTGCTCGCTGCCATGCCGGCGCATCATATGTCGGAAAGACGCTCTCGATCGCCGCAGGATGCAGCCTGCGCGCGGCGACACTGGCGAGCGCAAGCGCCATTATCGAACTCGCGAGCGTCGCCATCATAGCCGTTGCAGCATCTAGCCTCCATCCGAGCCCCAAGCACGCAATAACCACAAAGCCACTCAGCAATCCATCTCGTACGACGCGGTCAGGCGCAGTAGCCAATACCACGCCGCCATACGCGCGCACGACGGAGCATCGGATCCACAGCAGGGCCCATACCGGCACCAGTGCGAGCCCGATGAGAAATGTGCTCCTAAGCTGCGCGGATACCCCCCAAAGCACGATGAAGCAGATGCCAACCACGATGACGGAAATGCCGATGGTCACAGCTCGCTGTTCTGCATACCTGATCACGCCCCGAAATAGCGACCAATTATGATCCGCCTCGTAAGCGGGCAAGAAACGCAGAAGCGCCACCTCGAAACCAAATGCCGAGAAATACGCCAGTACGGTCATCCAGGCGAAGACATATGCGTACACCCCGTACGCATCAACACCTACAAACCGCGCAATCAAGAGCTGCGAGCAATATGTCAGCCCGATGCCGGCCCCGTAAATAAAGAAGGCGGTAATTCCCCCGCGGGCAACCCGACTGAGCAGCGCGCTTGCAGCCATTACGCCGCTCCCGCATATTGAGTTGGAAATTTTTCCTGCAGCAGATGCGCAATCGTTTCGCTGCTTTCGTGCAGCGAGTGTGAATCGAGCGAGCGGGCGCAAATCACCGGTCGGCCATCTCGAAGCAATAGATCGTGCAATCGGTCGATAATGTCGATCGACTGAAGATTCCGCTTCAAGTCAAACTCAAACATTCGTTCGCTCAGGCCTTGTTGGCTGCTCCGCTGGTTTAGTCGCGTCCTCAGGACATCTATCGGTGCGTGGAGACGGACCAACAGATCGGCCTTTGGTGCGGCATCCAAGGCGCGTGCCAAAATCATCTCGTCTGTAATGCCGCTTAGTATCGCAAGCGAGCACAGGACCTGAACATAGGCTTGGTCGAACAACACAATGTGGTCGGCAGTGGATGCCCGATACCAAGAGTGCGTAAACCGAGAGATGTATTGGTTCACCCTAATCGACCAAATGAAATTTTTCGGAGGGAGTATCCGCGTGAGCTTTGTCGCGGTTGCGATGTTGCGTGAGTTTTCCCATGGATGACGCAGCAAGGTGAGTATCTCAACAAGTGGACGGCTCAGCCTGCGCACCGCTGCCGTTACTGGATGAAGCGTCGGAACTGCCGCAAGAGATTTTGAATAGGATGGCTGCTCGGCTGGTCGGTAGCTCGCGAGGAGTTCGGCTGTGTATCCACGCCTTTGCAGCTCAGCAACAAAGGCGTGGGCGAATGTAGTCTTGCCGGCGCCCGGGGGACCGAATAGCTCGATGATCATATGTCAGTCCAAATCGACCTGTTTAAAGCTCCCGCCAAACTTCGCGTTTGACCACGCGGATCACCTCTGCCAACGGCTGTTCGGCGTCGACGCACACAACGCGAGCGCCCGGAAAAGCGAGGCGTTTGAGCTCGCTGATACGTTCTCGAATAACCACCGGATCCATGTCGGGCTCGCGCCGAGCGGCAGTCTCGGGCGACACCATCAGCTTGATGACAAGGTCTGGCGGAAGGCGGCGCGCAAGTGCATAGACTGCCGCCTCGTGCCGGCGAAGCCAGAGCGGTACCGCTATGAGGCGAGCAAGCAGCGGCCCATCGTTAAAGCCGATGATCTCGTTTTGCGGATATCGATCGGTAAGAATGACCATGCCCCGATCGGATCCGCGCCTTGCGGCTAACAGCTTGCTCCGTTTTTCCCACGCCACAACCATGGCCCAGACTGTCAGGAGCATGCTATAGATCGGGCCCGCAGGCCGGTTCGAAATCTTGCCGTGCGATGCCCCTTTGGGCTTGGTCCCGAGCGTGCAGGCGATCAACGGGACCATCAGCTTGAATGGCCACAACAGCAATGATGGCCTGCCGTTGCCGGTGCCGAGGTAAATCGGAATAACATCGATTTCCGCGGTCAGCCACGTCCGGATTGCGGTTCCCACCGTTGTTTTGCCGCTGCCGTCGACACCGGTCAACGCGACAACACAGCCTCCCCCAGGCACACGCCGGCTCCAGGGGCGAGGCAAATGAAGCAACCGCTTGTTCAAAGTGCCGGCAGTCCAGAGCAGAACTCGTGCCGCACTTCGCAGGCGCGCTTCCCACCCATTATAAGTGCGATACGGAGCAAAGTATGCTCGTATGGTCCGCCGTAGGCGGCGATACGTTTCCAGTTTCTGGCGGCCGTAAATGGCATCGGCGACCATCTCAGCCGCCTCCTCGTCCATCAATTCGCATGCGCGCTCGCACAACGTCCTGCGATCGACGCGAACGGCCAATTCTTCCCGATCAAGCGTAAATTTTTTTATCGCCGCCTGCCATGTTCGAAGCGTAATCGGATCCAGGCGCCGCAATTCGAGACAGGCGCGCGCCACAAGCAAAATCGCCTCGCTCGCCGGGTCGAGTATTCGAATCGGCAGCGTCGGATGCGCAACTGCGCTATCCAAGAGCTTCCGTTCCCATGGAATACGATAATTCTTGAGAATACGCTCTCCGATAATCAAGCAAAAATGCAGATGAAAATGAATCAATCCGCCATTTGCTTCATCGAAACCAAGAAAGCTTGAGATTGCCGGGTGCTCTCGCCACCCCACTGAAGGAAACCGCTTAAAGCCCTGCTGCAATAAAACTGCTTCAGCGCGATGCTGATGGTGTTTTTCGATGAGCAGATCGATATCCCCCTCCCCATTCAGCACCGAAACGACGCGTCTGCTGCTCTTCCAGTAGCAATAAGAAACCCCCTGCCGCTCAAAATCCGTCAAAACTGCAAGAATGGGAGAAATCGCTTCCCGGGACTCTGATCGAACGACCAGGCAGACTTTTTCGACAGCATCTGTAGGTCTCATGTTCCGCTGTCCTTTGCGTGCTGAGCCGTCGCCGTAAAGCTGTCATTGCTCATCAAGCTCGTTACGCCCACGTCGAGCGAGAATAGTAATCTCGATATTTTATCTGGAGCTCCCCGATATCGCCGAAGCGGTACCGTGCGTGCTTCTTCAGTTCGACCTTGGTCACGACGGCGGCGAGTCGTTCGCCCCACTCCCTATGGCAGCAACCGGCATCGCGGAGCTGATGGAGAGCGTTCTGTGCCACCTCTCGCCTGGTGCTTCCCCAATTCACGACGAACAATAATTTGTCTGCGAGCGCGGGCAGCAAGCGCGATTCTGCAGTGCCGAGGAGCGGCGGTCCATCGATGATCACGCAGTCGTGGCTCTCCCGCAGCTGACGCAGCAAGCGGGGCGGCTGCTGATGGGTAAATGGCGCTAACGGGTCGACCCGGCTGCTGGGCATCTCGAGATAATCAAGCCCGAGGTTTGAGACATGCCGAATGAATTCGGCAACCGGTGGATCTTGCACCTGTGGGTCGAGAACTCGTCTCTTGCCGCTCGCACCGAGCTCGCCTGGTATCGATCTTTGCCGGAGATCGAAATCGACCACGATCACGCGCCGTCCCAGACGCGCAACGTAGGCAGCGAGACTCACGGCCAAAGTCGATTTCCCTTCCAGCGGAACGCTGGAACTGATCAGCACCACCGTAGAGCCATGCTGCGGCGTGGCTAATTGCAGCGTCGCTGCCAGCGATCGAATCGCCTCCGCGTAGGCAGAAAACGGCTCCGCCGCGAGATACTCGCAGGGGCGATTTTTGCGCCTTCGGGGAAGCCGTGGCACGAGGCCGATACACGGGATGCCGAGCGCGTCGTTGACGTCGCGTTCGCCGCGCAAACCGTGATCGAGCCGATCCAGGACGACAGCCAGCAAACTTGCACATATTACGCAGGCGATCAGCGCAGGCAGAACGAAGAGGATCGGATTGTGCGAACTCGGCCGTTCCGGTAGCGGCGCGAGCGAATTGATGTTTACGTCGGGCGTGATGGTTTCCAGCTGAGCGCGGATATCTTCCTCTCGTCGCAAAAGGTTGATCTGGAGCTGCGAAGCGACGGTGGCGTCGCGCGCGAATTCGCCCAGTCGCGCATCCGGCTCGCTCGCCGCCCGGTTGACGGGAGCTCCAGCGCCGAGCCGTTGATCGACCAATGTTCGCGCCGCCGTCCGCGCGCTCTCAATCTCCTGCTTGAGTTCAGTGATTCGTTCTCGGATTTTCGCCAGTTCCTGGCCGAAATAGGCTCGCTTCTGTTCGATCTGGTTGTCGACATAGAGCTGGACAATGCGATTTGCGACAAGGGTCGCCTGTTGTGGGCTCTTCGACGTGAAGCTGACCGTAACTATGCGCGAGCGGCGTTCCTGCATGACATTCAGGTTGCGTTTGAGTTGTTCGATATTCAGCGCATTTCCGCGCCCGCCCCTGCTAAGCAGTCCCAGCCACATTTTCAGGCGGCGCGACAACTCTCTGAGGCTCAACGAACCGTCTTCAGTGATCGTTGGATCGTCTAGGTTCTCGGCGTCGACGGGGGGCGACGGAGCTGCGCTGGTTGGAACGGTCGTGGTGATTTCGGAGCCGTACTTTTGCCGGAGTACCGCCGGCCGGAGTGCGGGATCCTGCAACAGGTTGTCGAGAACGCGCTCCAGGTGATCATGCGACGTCAGCATCGCGACCTGCGTATCGATGGGCGACTCATCCATTGGAGAGAAAGCCCGTCCTTTGGAGGCCTCCTGTTGAGGCTCAACTGCGATCGAAGCGGTTGCGGTATATTTCGGAGGGATCAAAATCCCGACAACGGCAGCTAGCACTGTGGCGAGGATCGCAACTGTCAGCACCATCCAGCGCCGCCGATACAAGATGCCAACCAACTCATGGAAGTGAAGCTCGCGAAAAATTGGCGGTGTGCTGGCCTGCGGCACGTCCTTAACGCCCTGTGTGGATGGTCGAGGACGGATCGGCTCGATCGTTCGGTGAGCGGGACGCTTATCTTCCGATACTAACAACATGTTTCAACCTCGGCTGATTAACGGAATGTGGGCGCGGGTCGGCAAACGGAGCGCAGCCGTGCGCACCTAAGGTTGATTGTTACGGCTGGCCAGCGGCACTTCATCCGGCACTCATGACGACGCAACTTGGTCATAATCTCTGTGATCCCTCAGATGCAGGATGGACGATGCTGCTGGCTCCAGAGCGGCTTCGACCGCGCCGATCGAAGGCCGCCGCGGGATCGAGTTGCGCATCTCATTGAGCCATGCCTGGATCATAAGGGCCGCCCAAAGCTCACGGGCGTGGTCGTTTTGTCCGCTCAGGTGCTCCCGCCAGCAGGCCTGCACACGACCGCTATCAAGAAGGCCATCGCCGCGAATTCGCTGCGCGTCGAGTAGCTCTTGTGCCCAATTTCGCAACGGCCCGACGAGCCATGCCCCGATCGGCACATTGAAACCCTGCTTCGGCCTTTCGAACAGGACTTCGGGCAAATAGCGGCGAAGCACGCGCCGCAGCAGCCATTTGCCTTGGTTACCACGAACCTTGACTGAAGTCGGAAGGCGCCAGGCGAACTCAACCACACGATGATCGAGAAACGGCGACCGCGCTTCCAGGCTGGCTGCCATGCTGGCGCGATCGAGCTTTACGAGAATATCACCCGGCAAATAGCCGGTCATATCCCGGTAGGTGAGGCGGCTGACGGCGTCGGAAAGCTGCGGAACACAAGTCATGATGGCCTCGCCCGGATCGAATGTCAGGGGACGAGAACTCAGGCTAATCATCAGATCGTACAGGTTGCGGTCGTCCGTCGCGGCCAGGACGCGGGCGCATTTTTGCAGATTCTCCCCACGCAAAGTAGGACGCATCGCGACCGGAAGCGGCAGAGCACGCAACAGCTCATCCCACATGCCAGGCCTCAACATCAGCAGTGCAGAAGCCGCGATCCGGCGCAGCATTGAGGGCAGGCGCAAGATGGGTGCGAGACGTGCGGTCATGAAATGCCTGGCGTAACCCCCAAAACACTCGTCGCCACCATCACCCGACAGCGCCACGGTCACATGCCGGCGCGCCAGCCGCGATACAAGCAACGTCGGAATCTGCGATTCGTCCGCGAATGGCTCATCCCACACCCGCGGCAGTTCCGGGATGACAGCGAGCGCCTCATCCGGGGTGAGGCGGAACTCGGTATGCTCGGTGCCGAAATGACGCGCCACCTGAGCGGCATGGCACGCTTCATCAAACCCTCCCTCACGAAAGCCAATCGTGAAGGTGCGGACAGCGCGTCGCGACTGGGCCTGCATGAGCGCGACGACCGTCGTGCTGTCGATGCCTCCCGATAAGAACGCACCGAGCGGCACATCGGCCACCATTCGCTCTCGCACAACGGTCCGCAGCAGTCGGTCAAGCTCGGCTGCGAGCTCCGCAGGATTCGCGTCAAGTGTATTTTGCTGTCCAGCTTCGGCGATCTCAGCAAGCGACCACCACGGACGAACCCGCTTGAGCAAGAAGTCGGGGCTTGCCGCGTTCAGTTCATCCGCGCTGACGGAAAGCATCGTGCCGGGTGGCAGTTTGAATACGCCCCGCCAGATGCAAAACCGCTCAGGTACCCAGCCATAGCGCAGCACCATAGCCAACGCTTTGGCGTCTACAGCGGGTGCGAATCCAGGATAGGCGTGCAGCGCCTTGAGCTCCGAAGCAAACAGGAGCGCTTTCCCGACAACTGCAACATAAAGCGGCTTCTTGCCTATGCGGTCGCGGATGAGATGCAAGACCTGCGCTCGGCGGTCCCATAGCCCCAAAGCGAACATCCCGGCAAACTCTTTGAGCGCAGTTTCGATACCAAAGCTTTCGAATGCAGCGAGCATCACCTCGCTGTCGCTGCGCCCGCGGAAGCGATGGCCAAGGGCTTCGAGTTTCGGCCGCAGCTCAGCGAAGTTGTAGACCTCGCCGTTGAAGGTCATGACCAGATTACCTCCGTGGGACAGCATCGGTTGACCGCCAGCTTCGGTCAGATCGACGATGGCGAGGCGACGATGGCCGAGCGCGATCCCAGCGTCGCGATCGATCCAGATGCCACTGCCATCCGGTCCGCGATGACTTAGCGTGGTCGTCATCGCCTCGACTGCTGCCAGCCGGCGCGGATCGGCAGAACGCGAAGCGAGGAGAATGCCGACGACGCCGCACATGTTGTCACCTCCGCACCCGCGCTGCCGGCATTCGACGGGCGGCATCCCCCGCCACCAGGCAAAGGGTGATTGCGAACCAGAAGATCGGGTGGCGGATTATTAGATGGAACGTGCTAAATATGGTGAGACCACACAGCAACGTCACCAGTCCGTCGAGTCTGGCTTGGTGGGTCGCCAAAAATGCCATGGTAACGAGCCAGATCACGCTCAATATGCCCATCAATCCAGATTGGGTGAATAGATCGAGCAGCGTATTGTGGGCCTCGAAATTCGGCGTGGCACCCAGCGTTGGATGATCCATATTCGCAGGCTCATCCAGCGCGTTTCGCCTCCCTTCAACAATAAGAAACGGTATAGCGAGATGTGGTCCGGGTCCCAGCCCCAGCATACCGGATTCTATGCCGCGGCTGATCGCTTCACTCCAGGCGGTGAATCTTACGGATGCCGTGCGCTCCGTTTGGATGCCGGTGCCCTTGGCCATCTCCTTGGCAACGTCTTTCGCTTCGATTGCAATCGAATTGACGACCGGAGCGGTTGCGGCAACGGCTAACGGAATGGCCAGAACAATAATCCAAGCGGCTGCAGAGCGAAAAGTGAGCCGTTGCCCAAACGCAAAAAGCCATGTCCGGAACTTGAGCGCGACGAAGATCGGACCGCTTGCGACAAGGATGATCGCGAATGTATCGCTTTTCGTGAGCCGCCCCACATAGATCGGTAGAATGGCGCAGGCGATCGCGGTGATCCTCTCATGGAGGCGGGTCGCGGTGTCGGCAAGATGAAGCGACAGAAGGCCGAGAACTGTGCATAGCAAGGCGAGTTGGTTGGGGTTGCGGCACCATCCGCGAAGACGATCCCAATACCAGGGTTCGATCGGAAGAATTTCGATCGCACCCCAGGCCTTCCCGACCTGTAGAGCAAGAAGAGAGGAACCTAGCGCAACCACAAGCCAGGCGGTACGACGTAAGCGAAGGGCAGCCCCAGGCTCCACCACGCCCAGGCAGCTCACGACCGCCAGAAGCGGGTAAGCCAGAACATCATGCAAGAACAAGCCCGAGTCGTGACGATCCCCGATCACAAAAGCCATCATCGTGCCGAGACACTGCGTGACGGCAAAGGTCAACCAAAAGATGAGCAAAATCGAAAAGGGCCTCGTCACCGGCGGACCGAGTCGACGCACCTCACGGCACAGCATAAGGAAAATCCAAGACGCTAGACAAATCTCGCCCGGTCCGACCGCAGCGCCCTCAGGCCTCAACTGAGATGCCGTCGACAGCAGCAGGCCTGCCGAGAGCAGCACGTCCAGCGGCATGATCACTCCCCCGCGGCCGAATATAAACCGCAGATGGAAACCTTAATTCTGGGCGCGATCGGCTTCATGTCCGGTCCCCCTCTTAGTCGCCGAACTGTACAACGCGTTGGCGAATTGGCTCGCGCTCTGAGCTATCCTCAAGCATTTGCTGGCCGCTTCGAACGGAATGGTTCATCAACTCCTCGTACAGCGCCGCATAGCGCGCCACGATGATCTCGAGATTGAACTCCTTCCTTGCCAGCTCTGCGGCGCGCGCGCCCATCGACTGTGCATTTTCCCGATCGCGCAGCAGATCGAGAATTCTGTCGGCCAATTGCCGCGGTGTGCGCGGCGGAACCAAAAAGCCGTTCCAACCGTCAAGAATTACGTCGTAGCAGCCAGGCATCCTGGTCGTCACGATTGGACGGGCGGCAACAGCTGCCTCTAGGAGCGCACGTGGCACCCCCTCGCGATACTCGGTTGGAAATACGAACACGTCAGCGATCTGGAGCAGCGGCGGTATGTCGGAGCGGGGACCGGTGGCTCGCACATAAGGGGCGTGGCGGTCAATTTCGGCCTGGGATACCGCATTAGGTCCCTCGCTCTCTCTCGGGCCTACTAGGAGAAAACGCACGCTGGGGCGATCGCGGTGGACGAGCGCCGCCGCTTCAAGCAGCGTTGGGATTCCCTTCTGCCGAGTGAGACGCGTCACCGTGACAGCTATTTCGCAATCGCCAAGGCCGAGTGCCTGACGAAGTTGCGCCGGCGACGGCCCCGTGGCGACTGCGCGATCGAACCTGTCGATGTCGATGCCGGATCCGCGGATCAATCGACCCATTCCGGGCTCGATCATACGATATCGCTGAAAAAAATCCTGATCATCGCGATTCTGGAACACGGTCGCCGCGGTCGAGCGGGCGGCTACCCGATGCAGCAGGTGCCAAACCGGACGAAACGCAAGAGCTTTCGGCGAGCGCGACGAGTATACGTAAGCAAGTCCATTGATTGTACGGACCGCCAAAACACCGGGAACGTTGCGCGCCGCCAATGGAACCAGGATGTTGGGTTTCGTATCGAAACTTTGCACGAGCCCGGGCCGTAAATCGGCAATCAGCTTTGCGAGCGCCTTGAACGCGGCCCAATCTGCGAGCGGGTTCGTAAATCGATCGAAATGAAATAGATGATAGTCGATTCCCGCGCGCGTGAACGGGCCGGCATCGGCGGTTGCAGCCGCGCTCACCCGAAAACCACGATCGCGCAGCGCAAGCAGGAACGGGATGCGAAGTGCGTGGTCCTCTCCTCCGATGCAAAGCAGGCAGAGTCTCAAATGAAGGCCCTCCCTAGCCGCCGTTCAGAATTGGTGGGCGGCCGAAGCCTGCGCTCCGACGGTGAGCACGGGAATCGGCTGCGGAGCGCTGTTGTAATTTTTCTTCCACCGGTCGATCAGATCGCAAAGCGGCATCCACTCGAAATCTTCGAGCAATGCGACGAATCGCCTTTCGCAGCGATCAAGATTGACCCGATGGCGGAATCGGCGGAGGGCACCGAGCCCCTCGACGCGCGGCTGCCCGGGGTCGATCTCCCACGGATGGATATAAAAGACGTAGGGCGTTCCCGAGCGCAGAATCATGCGCACGCCCTGACGCCACAGCCAATAGGGGACAAGTCGGAAGTAGCCTCCTCCACCCCAAGGGAGCCCGCGCCTGCCCAGCCGGATGCATGAGACGCTGGCTTCGTAGAAGCCCTCGCGTAGCTGCGTGATGGCGTGGCTCGCATTGATACCGTCCAGCCTGCCGTAGCGATCATGCGCAACTGTCGACACGACGGAAGAATCGTAATCAAAGCCAGCTTCCTGTAGGATCGGCACCGCCCAATCGGTGATGGAAAAGCACGGCGCGCGATAGCCGCGGACCTGCTTGCCGGTCAGGTCTTCGAGATGGTGCTTGGACCGCTGAATATCCGCCCGGAACTCGCTGGGCTGAAGCGAATAGACCAGTTCGTGGCCATATCCGTGAGAGGCCACCTCATGACCGGCGGCTGCGATGGTGCGCACGAGTTGTGGACACATCTCGACGACCCATCCGAGTACGAAGAAGGTCGCACGCGCCCCGCATGAATCGAGAATTTCTATGATGCGCATTGTATTCCGCTCGACGCGCAGTTCGCATCCGTCCCAGGCCGCGCGTGGAATGACGCTCTTTAGGTTCTCAACATGAAACCAATCCTCGACGTCGATCGACATCGCCGCTTGGCCTGCACCCTGCCGCTCTGTGCTTATGCCCGCCATGGCGCCTCGCTTTACAGCAGTCGGTGACCGATTTTGCAGAACTCCCGTACGTCTGTGCGTTTTGGAAACGAAAAGTAGTGGGCCCCATTCATGTCGAGCGGCGCTGGTCGCGCCCGACCCGTCCGCAGGTCTCGCAAGACACGTATGACGAGCCGGGCTCCTTCGCATTTCGTGCCCTTGATGACTCGGTCGAGCGAATCCCTGGGCATGATGGGGAAGACTTGCGTCGCAAGCACATCGCCGGCGTCGAGCTTTTCGGCCATGCAATGTACAGTGATCGTTACTGCCCGCTCACCTCGCTGCATCTGCCAAAATGTCGGCATCATTCCCCGATAGCTGGGCAGTCGCCCGGAATGGATATTGATGCAGCCGAGCCTTGGGACTCCGAGAAGCTCCGTCTTGAAGATCTCAGGCGCCGCGACGGATACGATCACGTCCGGCGCAATCGCCCGAACCCGCGCTATGTATTCCGGCCGATTGATCGATCGCGGCCGGATGATGGTTATGCCCATGGAAACGGCGAGCGACTCGATCGACCTATGCCGCAGCCTGGCGTTGATGAACCTCAGAGATTGACGAATGAGTCCGCTCAGATCGTAAAGTCCATGCACGCGGCCCAGCGTTTTCCACATCGATTCATGGAACGGCCGGTCGATCGTGATACCGCAGATCTCCAATTCGTCACGTGGAAATTCGGACAAGAAAACATCGAAGAATTTGATGACATAAATCGGATCATCTTCGCTCACGAAGAGCACCTTCAATTTCGGCGCCTGCATGTCAGCGGGCGTTGCGTTTCCTTGCCGCAGGGACGATAATGAATTTCGCAACCGTGGATGAGTGCTCATTGCAGGACCGTATACCGATTCATCCGTTGTTGTTCGAGCCAACAGTCGCTTCGAAGGCGTCACTGCGTTCATTTTCCTTTCGCGAGCGTGCGTGCCTTCGTGCCGGAGTTTTCCCATGACGCCAGCTCGCGTCGGCTTGCTTACCGGGCCGGCTTATTGGTCCGCGACACAGCGAGCCGCTTTTTATTTATTTATCACGGCAAACTAAAAAAACGTGCGCGCATAATGGGGTATATCCACTACCACCAAGGTAGTATCTCATTTAGGATATCATCCGCGAACTGATGACATCGCGTTCCTGGGTGTGGACTCCGCGGAGCAGCACCGATCACGCGATCACTTCAGGCCTGCCAAACACTGCGGCTTTGCCCATCGAATCATTCGAAAGCCAATTGTAGGTACCGGACTGACTGCGTCGACGGCGGTCGCGCGACAGTCGACATCGCATTTCATCCCTTCAGATCACTTACAGTGGAAACAACCCTACCCACTTGTGAGCAACGCGAGCCCTGACTATAGGGCGTAACGCTTACTGATAATAACACTGCTTAGTTGCGCATGAGGAGCGTGCATGGAGTTAAGCTTCATAAGTTATGTCCCAATTAATCAAGGGGCATGCGATCGCCTGTCGTATTTTCGCTTTATCTGTTGGGAGAGGAGAAAGGTCTTGGGGGCGCGTACGACGGCATTGATCTAGCTGCGGGATAAGCATGATGCCCACGATGATAACGCAGACTTCGTTCATTGACCCACCCGGCCTATTGCAACACGACGCCCTGCTTCGCAATTTCGTTGAGCTGCCATTCAGCTTCGGCACAGTCTTGCGCGTTGCGGTCGATATTACCTCAATCTGGATCGCATTCCTGTGCACCTGGCTCGTCGTGCAGGGGCCTGACTTGGCCGTGCTGACAACGCAGGAATCCAAATGGCTCGCCCTGCTCGGTTCAATATCCATTTTGGCGCTCATCGCCTATGCGGGCATTGGGCTTTATACCCATGTGCGCCGCTACAGCCTGGCGACGAAGGTCCTGTCGGTCGGTGAGGTCAACGTTGTTTTGTTCATTGTTGCCAGCGCGACGCTTTTGCTCGCTGAGCGGGCAAGTGCTCCCGCATTTGGCCTGCTTTTCACTACTTTTGGCTGTTCCACAACGCTACAATCATTGGCCCGCGTTGTTTCCGGTGCCCTGCGTTCAGAGGAATCGAGCATAAGCGATGAAGGGCATCATGAGGTCGGTGACGAGAACAAGCTGCTCGTCATCGGCGGTGCGGGCTATATCGGCTCGGCACTGATCGAAAAACTGCTGGAATCGGGACATCAGGTTGCCGTTTTGGACGCCATGCATTTCGGCGAAGACTCGCTTTCCCGAACCCGCGATCACCCCAATCTCACGCTCATTCGCGAAGATTTTCGGCATATTGAAGCGCTTACACGCGTAATAAGTGGAGTTGGATCGGTCATCCATCTCGGCGGCCTCGTGGGTGATCCCGCCTGCGCTGTCGATACCGACCTGACTGTCGACGTGAACGTCACAGCGACCAAAGTCATCGGTGAAATTGCGAAAGCGTGCGGGGTGCGTCGATTCATTTTTGCGAGTTCCTGCTCAGTCTACGGCGCCTGCGACGAGATCGTCGACGAAGACTCACAGTTCCGCCCGCAATCGCTCTACGCGCGCAGCAAGGTTGCTTCGGAAGCCGTGCTCAGAGCGCTCAACGATCGCAACTTCGCCGTGACGTGCCTGC
>Ga0126370_10000620_pt1 | contig 15065 bp, 13 predicted proteins | sample PanSoiMetaPlot_3_FD_92586 | JGI IMG/M metagenome (GOLD analysis project Ga0126370, IMG submission 92586) | Tropical forest soil microbial communities from Panama - MetaG Plot_3 | ecosystem: Environmental > Terrestrial > Soil > Tropical forest > Bulk soil | place: Panama | collected 2016-02-17 | reverse complement strand
TGTAGCGGTTTTTTCCGGTGTCGTGCAGGTTCTGACGTCAAAGCAAGCCAGCCACAAAGTCGCAACCAGCGATTTCAGGGACACGGGTGTGCTCATTGCCGATGGCAGTGATCCAGTGCCACGCCCGCCGAGCCCGGTTCCGTCGCTTTGACAGGCTGCGTAAGGGGCAATGCGCAGTGAGGGGAAGGAGCCCGCGCTCTTCCCCTCGCTCATGCTAGGATTGGTTCCAATCTGCGTTATTCGGTGGGTTGGGAGGAAGATGCTCGGCCAAGCCATTTGGTGGGCAGGCATGTCAATGGAAGTTCTGCTCGTGGCGCGGGCGCTATGGGGCGGGCTTCTAAAGCGTTATCCAGCCTACTACGCGTATTTGTTGTTTGTGTGGATGCAGTCCCTCCTTCGTTTTTCCATTTATCACGCGCGCCCGCAACTTTATCCGAAGGTTTACTGGTTTACGGAATGGCTTGGTGCTTTGGCGGGTTGCGCCGTGGTGTTTGAAATTTATCGAGTGGGGCTGCGCGCATACCCTGGGACGGCGCGGCTTGCACGGAACCTGCTGGCGTTCGTTTTTCTATTGGCATTCGCTAAAGCGACGATTGAAACCGGAAATAACCCGCTGTGGTGGTCGACGGCAAATACTCTGGACTTGGAGCTTGCGCTTCGCGTGGTGCAGGCCCTGGCTTTGCTGGCGCTGGTTGTTTTGTTTCTGTTCTATGCGATTCCGTTTGGAAGCAACCTTCGGGGCATTTTGCTAGGGTACGGGTTGTTCCTGGGAGAAAGCGTAGTGTGGCTTTCGTTTGCACCCAGAGACGCGGAGATTGGAGCATTCTGGTCGCACATCCATGCGGGTTCCTATTCTGTGGTTCTCCTTGTTTGGGCGGTGCATCTCTGGTCGTACGTTCCCAACCCTGAGCCGAAAGTCTCGGTTCGCTTGGAAGAGCAATACCAAAGAATGGCTGCGTCAACGAATCGGAGACTGCAGGAAGCGCGCGGTTATCTGGCGAAGGCGGTACGGCCGTGATCGGCACGACGAGCGCTCTGATTGCGGCAGCAGCGCTTATGCTGCTTCTCATCGCATGGGTCCGTGCAGACAAGGCTCTGCGTGACTTGCCTTTGGGCTCTGAGGGGTGGCTGTCCGGCCCGGAGGAAGGCGCGGAACTGGAAGCATGTCCTCCGGAATTTGTGTCGCAAATCTTCTCGAACTGCGACGTCGCCTATGTTGAGCGAATGAACTCGCCGGAACTGGAGCGCCGGTTCCACCATGAACGCAATGGAGTGGCTCTGCTCTGGGTGCGGGAAACCGCGGCGGCTGTCGACCGGATCGTGCGGAGTCACGCGGAAGCAAGCCGGCGGAGCCGGGACATCGAATTCATCACCGAGGCCAGCATCTTTTTTCAGTATGTGCAGCTACGGGCTGCTTGCGCCTTTATGTTTGTTGGTATCGGGTTGGCAGGTGCGCAGAAAGTGCGGGCCGTAGCTTTTTACGCGGACAGCCTGAACCAGCGCATCGGCCAAGTTGCCAGAGAATTCGATGCGGGCCTGCGCGCTCAAGAGATGAAAGGCGCGGGACCGTCGTAAGGACGCCACGCGAGCATCAGCAAAGTTAATGGGAGGAGCGGATTGTGAGCGCGGAAGTCAAACTGATGCCGCTCCAGCAAGCTTACGACGACCTTGTGTACCGCAGTTTGTCGCGTGTTCCATGCGAGCTGGGGCGGCTGATTTATCTGGCGTCCACGCGGGAATACAACACCGGACATTATTACCACGAGGGTCTAGCGGACCGGTTCGGTCCAGATGCCGCGCAAAAAGCGCTGGAAATCGCGCACCGGCAGGCGTTTTACAAAGTTTCCGCCTATTCGTTGGAAGATCTGGTCGAGGAACTCGAACAGTACCTCACGTCTACCAAGGAAGAGCCGCAGGAGTGCCTTCGAGCCTGGCAGAAACTCGAGCCCTACCGCATTACGGTCCCCGCAGACGTCAACGCCACCGTAGCGCGGCTTTTCACTTCCAACCTCAGGCTCGCTTTGGCAATTTTGCGTTTCCGCCAGAGGCCGAGTCGCCAGCATCCGCAAGCCGCATCGCCACAGCAGTGACCTGCCCGACAATCTCTGCATCGATTCCATACCTGAATTTACGGGCACTCACGGGCGAGAGTGGATGAGGAAGCAAGAGGAGTTGGTCGTCCAATAGGTCACACCAGGAGCAGGCATAACCGTCACGCAATTCAATGAAATAAATGGGACGGTCAAATTCCGTGCGCCAGCGGAGCGGCTGGACCCTCCGCACGCGCGAATCAATCTGAACGAAGGAACCCGGGCGCAGCAGGGGATAGAGAGTGAAGTCTTGCAAACCGATGTACCCGTACTGGCTGTGTCGAATGTCAAGATGCTGGATTAAAGCAATCGGGACTTCGCCCCACAGCTCAACCATGCGTGCCAGAAGGCTAGTGTTGGCGACGTCGAAAGAGCGGTCAAAGCGTACGGGAAAGGAAACGGTCTGATCAGCGTCGTATACTTCGAGCGTGGTCAAATGAGTATGCGGCAAAGGGGAAGTGATTTGGTGGAGGCTCAATTTCTGCAGGTCGAGACCGTAAAGACAGAGTAGATCAGTGAATTTCAGCCGGTAGATAGCGCTTAAGCTGTAGAGCTTGAAAATGCTCGGCACCCCATTGGAATTTTCAATTTGCGTCAGCCAGGCGTTGGAAATCTGGAATTCGGGATTGCCCTGCGTCTCCGCGATTTTCTGGCTCAGTTCGGCGACATCGCGCGTGGTGATGCCCAGGCGCGCGCGCAAATCCTTGAGGACCTCACTGGGGGACTGTGAATTCATGGATTGTTCATTGTATCGCAAGGACGCTGGATATGGAGCAACCTACAAGGTTGCGCGAGCGCATTCCCGTTATTCCAGTTACCCAGGGCAAGTCAACGCCAATTAGAAGGCGGGCGGATGGTCGGAAGCGACGGAGAAGGCGCGTTCGAGCGCGATGCCAACGCGGCAAAGAGTGCCTTCGTCAAAGAGACGGCCAATCAGCGTCACGCCGTGCGGAACGCGACGCGGCGGAACAAATTTTGGCAAAGGATGCTGCGGGTCGGGCGCCCAATCAGAGCGTGCTTCGCCAACTTCTACGAAGCCGGCGCGAAGGGTCAGTGAAGGATGTCCGGTGTTGTTGCTGATGGTGAGCATTTCGTCGCGAAGGGAAGGAACGAGAAGCAAGTCCACGTCGGAGAAAATGCGCGCCATTTCCTGGCAGACCTTTCGTCGGAAGCGATCAATCTGAACAAAATCCACCGCAGAAAGAAAACGAGCTTGGCGGAAGAGATTCGGCCAGGAGTCATGCGTTTGCATTTTTAGCTGGTCGACGGCGTGATTCAGAGTGATTTCCTCGAACGAAGCGGCGCCCTCGGCGAATAGGTTGAGATTGAGGCAGCCGTAAGGCCAGTCCGGGAGAAAAACCTCAACTGGGCGCATGCCGAGTTTGGGGATGGTTTCGAGGGCGGAGCGGTCGACGTCAGTTGCGGGTGGCTGCTTCATCCAATTGGGAAAGTAACCGACGCGAAGGCCTTTGATGGAGGCGCTGGAATCGAAGTCGAGGTGGCTGGGAACGCTGGAGACGTCGCCCTGATCGGGGCCGGCGATGGCTTGTAGAACGAGAATAGCATCTTCGACGCAGCGGGTCATGGGGCCCAGTTTGTCAAGCGACCAACAAAGTGTCATTGCTCCAGTGCGAGGGACGCGGCCGTAAGTGGGGCGAAGACCGGTGACACCACAACGCATGCTGGGGCTGACGATGCTGCCTCCGGTTTCGCTGCCGATGGAAAAACCAACAAAACCGGCGGCAGTGGCAGCGCCGGGGCCGGCGCTCGATCCCGAAGCGCCTTCTTCGAGGAGCCACGGATTCATGGTTTGCCCGCCGAACCAAATGTCGTTGAGCGCGAGCGCGCCCAGACTGAGTTTGCCAATAAGAACCGCACCTGCATCGTGAAGTCGCTGTACGACGGTGGCGTCTTGCGTAGGCACCCGGTTGCGAAAGGGTTCCGCGCCATAAGTCGTGGGGATTCCGGCAGTGTCGAGGAGATCCTTGCCTCCCCAGGGGATGCCGTGCAACGGGCCGCGATATTTTCCGGCGGCGATTTCTGCGTCTACTTTCTTTGCTTGTGCGAGAGCGAGGTCCCGCGTCAGGGTTATCACGCAGCGGAGTTTCGAATCGAATTGATCAATGCGCCTAAGGTAGATGTTCGTGAGGCGTTCAGAAGTTAACTTGCGCTGCTCAATCCAGCGCGAAAGCTTGGTGACCGGAGCGTATGCGATGTCGGCATCGTTCGAAGGAAGCGGCCCGGGATCGAAATTCGTGCGAACGAAGCGGTCACGCTGCGGAGCCACGCGCTCGCCGGGAAGAACGGAGTCGTAACGGGAAAAAGGGGCGATGGCGGGCTCCAGTGCGACATTACGTGGGCCGCTGCGACGCTCCATAAGAGCGGCCATGTTGACGCGCCAGGAGGAGGCGGCCTGAGTAAGCTCTGCGGGGGTAAGTTGAACGCGCGCGAGTTTCTCGGCTTCAGCAAGAGTGCTTGGGGAAACTTCGGGACCGACTGCGGGACCAGTGCCGAATGCCGAGGGCGCTCCCGGCGGGAGTTGAGACGGTTCTTGTGGGTCGCCTTTTGCGTTTAGAGAAACCGCTGCGCCAAGAAAACCGAGCGACATTTGCGCAAGGAATTCCCTGCGGGGATTTGGCATGTGTCCCTCCGTCGAGAAACGGAAGCATTGTATCTGAGTCTTGGAGACTGCGCAGGGTTAATGAAAATCCCTCTCACGAGTGCAGCAGGCGCTTAGGAAGGGTTGGCGGTTTGTGCCTTTGGCTCAGCGATCTGTTGCTTGTCGTCCACGGAGAAAAGCAGATAGTTCTTGAAAGTATGCCGGCGATGAGAGCGGCGGCCCCTCCAATCGTAAAAAACCTCCGCGATTTGTGGCAGCCACATGTCAAGATTACGGGATTCAAAATGAACGGGGCCGTATTCAATGGCAGCACGGTCGGCGACGAGGCGGATTTGTGGAAGCGGCGCGACCAGATCCGTTTCCAGGCGGACAATCTGAAAACTCTCGGCGGCAATCCAAGCACGGCCCTTCAGTGAGACTGGATACACCGGCCCTTGCGCTCCAATTTGATAGGTGCGAATAGTACTTGGTTTGTCGGATCTTTGGCGGAAATAAATCTGCCACGCAGGTCCTGCCTTGGAGTGAGCCAAACCTTCGCAGGTCATCTTAAAATCTCGCGCATAAGCAGGATGAAAGATGAGCGCGAGTGCCGGCAGGCCGGAAGTGGCTATGCCATCGGGAAACTTCGCCGGGAGATAATGAATGTCCCTGTATTCATCCACGCTAAGCAGCCCGAGCCGGGTTTCCTTGATGGAAACAAGATAATCGAACTGGAATTTCAGAGGGCGGGAAGCAAATCCCCATTTGTTGATTGATTCGTGCGTTACGGACTCCGTTGCAGCGAACCGATCGACGTTGGCGACGAACTCCTGTATGCGCTTCCCCGCATTCTCGAGGATCGCGTCAAGGTTGCAGGAAACACCGGCTTCCACCGCCGGCACTTTCTCATCAACGTCGGGAGGCAGCCAACTGGACGCCAGCAGGGCGCCCATCGAGACCACTGGCTCCGCCAACGGCGATGTGGCCTGACTATCGGGAGCAAGTTCGCTTCCCGATTCGGGGGAGCCCTGCAGGTTCCTAAGCAGTCTGAGCGCGGCCTGGTCTTCAACGTGCTCGCGCAAGTATGCTTCAAGCACCAGCATGGCCCTTTCTTTGTCGCCTCGCAATTGGAGGGCGCGTGCGAGGAGCGGTTGGACTACAGCCGCTTGGCCATGACCCAATTCGAGAGCGCGCTCCGCTTGTTTGATGCACTGATCGAGCATAGCTTGCCGTAAGTAGGCGTCGGCAAGAACCGCATGCGCCCGCCAGGACGTAGGCTCGGCTTCTACCGCACGATGGAGGTATTGAGCTGCCTCATTCGGTTTGCTTTCTTGCATAAGGACGCTGCTCAAAGACAACAAGGCGCCAACATGGTTCGGGGAAAGAGAAAGGACTTTTTCCCAATAGCCCTTGGCGCGCACCCAGTCGTTCGTCTGCGAGGAATAAACTCCCAAAAGGAAATTCGTGTCCGCATCTCCTGGCGCAGACCTATAAACCGCTTCCAAATGGCCGCGGGCGTCGGTGGGTTTGTTTGCCCGCAAAGCTTCCAAGGCTTTACCGAGTTCCTTCTGTAGCTTGGAACCAAGAACCGGATGGTCTTCCCCCGGCGGCAGAGAGGAATACTGAGCGAATACGCAGGGGACAATCAAAAAGGAACAGAGAAAGGCCAGAATGCGAAGGGCGCAATGCGGCATGCGTGAGGACATGCGAACTCCGATTCGAGAATTACCTTAGGGAAGGACCCAAACTTGAGGATATCTTATACCCAATCGCAGAAAACTCAACTGGGACCCGTGGTTCCGTTCAGAACAGGAGCCTCCCATGATCGGGAATTCCCCATGGCACACGGCGGCCGGCGTGCTGGCAGCCATATTGTTCTCTTCCTATGCTTGCCCTGCCCAACAGAAAATCCCTGACACGGAAAAACGTCTGTTTGATTCTGCGAACCGCGAGCGTGGCGCAAGAAAGTTGCCTCTTTTGAAGTGGGACGAAGCACTCGCGCGCGCGGCACGTAAGCATGCGGAACTGATGGCAGAACAGGATTTGCTTGAGCATCGGCTAACCGGAGAGCCCGACCTCCCGACTCGGGCCCGCCAGGCTGGCGCAAACTTCAGCCATATTACGGAAAATATTGGCGTGGCAGTATCCGCTGACAAGTTCCACGACGGCTGGATGAGTTCTCCGGGGCACCGCGCGAACATCCTGGATGCCGACAGCGATTCCGTAGGGATCGCGGTAGTGGAAGGAGAGGAATTGTATGCCGTGGAAGACTTCTCCCGGGCGGTGGTGGTTCTCTCAATCGAGGAACAGGAAAAGCGTGTCGGGGAGCTGTTGCTCTCGCGAGGGTTGCACTTGCTGAATCTTGGGAATGACGCGCGAAAGAGTTGCGAACTCGATCGGGACTATCTGGGGAATAGCAAGCCAAAGTACATCGCGCACTACGAAACTCCCGACCTCTCGCAACTTCCGGAAACCGTGGAAAAGGAAATCCAGCCCCACCGCTACAAATCTGCCGCCGTGGGTGCCTGCCCGCAGAAAGAAACACGGGGTTTTACCCGCTTTCGAATCGTCGTGTTGCTCTATTAGCGAGCCAAACGCAAAAGCTAGGAGCGGAAGAGGACTGACTCGCGCTGGAACATTTTGACAGCGATGAAGAGGGCCGCTGCAGCATAGACGCTGCTGGAGAGCAGAATGAGCAGAATGTAGTTCCAATGGAAAGTTCCGGCGACAATTTCTTTGCAGACCAGGCTGGTGCTGAGGATAGGAACGAGCGCGAGCTTGGGATTCAGATCAAAACCGGGCAGCAAGGAAGCCACGGCTGGGATGACCACGATAAAGGTCATCGGCGTCAGGTAACTCTGGGCCTCCTTATAGCTCTTGGCAAACAAAGCGATGGTCAACAAGGCCGAAGCGAAAAGGACGGCCAAGGGGAGCGCCATTAAGAACACTGAAAGAACCGTAGGCAAGCCTATGTGAAGCTGAAACACAGCCGCATCCTTTTGCGCCATGGCAGGAGAATGCCCGACAAGGTAAAACGAAGTACCCATAGAGATGATTGACAGAATTGCCGTAGCCAGAGAAGCGGAGAGAACGAGAAAAAACTTCCCGAGCACAAGATCCACTCGCGAGAGGGGGCTCGAAAGAATAGTCTCCATGGTGCCGCGTTCTTTTTCCCCAGCGGTAAGGTCGATAGCCGGATAAATTGCGCCTGTCATGGAAAGCAAGATCACCATGTAGCCCAGGAGCCCTCCGAGGGCGGCCCCGCTGACTTTCTCCGGGGGAGCAACATTTTCCTGTTTGACTTCAAAAGGTTTCAGAAGAGCAGTGGGCAGGTTGCGCGCGGTGAGCCGGCCGGAAATGACGGAGTCACGGTAATCGTCGAAGAACTTTTCAACGTGATTTGCCCCAAACGAGGACTTGATTTCTCCCTGATAAAAATAAATTTTGACGGTCTGCGCTTCCCCGCTGGCCAATGCAGATTCAAAGCCCTTGGGAATGTCTACAGCGGCTCGAATCTCTTTTTCGGAGATGCGTTTCTTCCAGTCCTCCGCGTACGGCACGATTTCCAGGTCTTTCACTTCCCGAAGCTTTTCAACGACTTGAGGTGAATCATCGCCGCCGATCACAATAACCTTTGCAGTTTCCTTTTCGGCCTTGCCGATCATTATGGTCATGAGCGAAGTCATACCCACCATGAGGATGGGGAAAGCCAGCAGTGGCACGAGGACGGTAGAGACTAGAGTACGCTTGTCTCGAAGCCACTCCGTGAGTTCCTTGCGATACACGGTCGCGACGTTGCGAAGGTTCATGTTCCTCATGCCTCCGAATTCTTGAGTAGCGGCCCGACGACTTTGACGATGATCTCTTCGAGGTTATGCTCGGCGTACTTCGCACGAAGTTCCGAAACAGTGCCGTGGGCGAGTAGCTTGCCATCGTGGATGATGCCGATGTGGTCGCAGAGGCGTTCGACTTCGCTCATAATGTGCGTGGAAAAAATGATGGCCTTTCCGCGCTCCCGGCAGTCACTGATAAATGTAATGATGGTGCGCGCAGTCATAACGTCGAGGCCTGTGGTGGGCTCATCAAAGATCATGACCGGAGGATCGTGGACCAGGGTGCGGGCAATGGACGTTTTCTGCTTCATGCCGGTGGAAAGCTTGTCGCAGCGGCGGTCGCGGAACCCGTTCATGTCCAAGCGATTGAAGATGTCGTCCACACGTTTCTTGAGCGTAGCCTCGTCTAGCCCGTTTAAGCGTCCAAAGTATTCAACGAGCTCCTGCGCCGTAAGCCGCGGGTAAAGAGCCGTTGCCGTGGACAAAAAACCAACGTTGGCGCGGACCTTCTCGGGCTGCTCAATGACGTCATAGCCGCAGACCACGGCGGTACCGTCGGTCGGCTCGAGTATTGTCGCGAGCATACGGAGCGTAGTGGTCTTGCCGGCCCCATTGGCGCCTAGCAAGCCGTAGATTTTGCCGGGTTGGCAGGCAAAGCTGACATTATCCACCGCGCGGATTTCGCCGCGCTTTTTGTCCTGAAACCGTTTGGACAAGCCACGAGCTTCAATCATTTGGCAATCCCCGATTAAAGAATCGAAATGCAGGACACAGAGCGTTCAGAGTGTACTACGCGGGAGGCCCGGAAAATATTTCGGGGGGGGAAAACCGGGCCACGCCAGAGCTTAACCTTTGTGACACGCGGGGCACTGCTTGGCATCAAACTTATCGGGCGTCACCTGAAACATGTTGTTGCACTGGATGCAGACCCGGTGGAGGACCGAACTGGAAATGGGCTTGAGTTTGGGTGAACCCTTTGATGCGGAGGGACTGACGTTGGGGTTGGCTGCTTCGGCGCTCATGGGTGCGATAGTAGCACGCCGGAAACGGCTGGCAAAATTGTCGGCATCCCCCGGGTGTGCGCGAGCATCCTCCTTATAAGGCATGGGGATTTCAACAACTTGCCCCGGCCATTAGGGTTTCTTAGATGTGTGTTTATCTTGGGCATGAAGAATGGAGAAAGCCGCTCTGCCCTTGCTAGAATGAAGTATGTTGGAACCTTCCAGGCAAGGGTTGGGCTAGCCACCAACAAATTGGGGAATTTTTCTCGAGAGGGAAGGATTTCTACGCCCGGCAACGTCAAAGGCGGTACCTAGCGAAGTTAGAAAAACAAATGGATCGAACGCTGCGAAACCGGATTCTGCTCTACCTGCTGCTGGCGGGAATGTTGGCGTACGTCGGGATACGGCTGAGCGAGCGGAAGCCGGCGCCGAAAATTTCGGCGGTCACGCCGGTTCGGGAAAACCTGAGTTCGTCCATCAGCAGCAACGGAAAAGTGGAACCGATTACGCCGTATGTGATGCGAGCGCAACTCGATACGCTCGTTGAGAACGTGAACATCAGTGAAGGGCAGCAAGTAAAGAAGGGGCAGTTGCTGATGGAGTTGGACGTGAAGGACGCTGCCGCGCAGCTTGCCGGGACACGCGCGAAGCTGCTACAGGCGCAGGATGATCTGCGAGCGGCGAAAGCGGGCGGAAAGGCGGACGAAGCGGCGAAGGTTTTGGGCGACTTGCAAAAAGCGCAGGCGGAACGCGACCGGCTGCAAAAGAATCACGACGCGCTTGCGCACCTTATCGCACAGCAAGCGGCCACGAAGGACGAGCTGGCGGCTAATGACTTGGACCTGACCAAAGCCCAGGCGGAAGTCACGCGGCTCATCGCCGCAAAGCAGGAATTCGAGCGCAGCGTCAAACTTAACGCGGATCGCTCGGCGCTGTTGGTGGATCAGCTAAGAAACGAAGTGGCTGCCCTTGAGGAAAAAGTCCGCCAGGGGCGCGTAGTCGCTCCAACGGACGGAACGGTGTACTCGTTAGGACGAAACGAGAAATCGGAGCCACTCAAGGCCGGGGATTACCTGAAAGTGGGAGACTTACTGGCAGAAATGGCGGATCTACACAAAGTGCGCGTGCGCGCTTTCATTGATGAGCCCGACCTCGGTGGTTTGGAAGAGAACGAGCCGGTGAGAATCACCTGGGATGCACTGCCGAACAAGACCTGGTTGGGCAAGACCGAAACGATTCCCAAGCAAGTGGTTTCACGCGGAACGCGGAGCGTGGGCGAATTGTTGTGCTCCGTAAACAACGACAAGCTGGAGCTGCTGCCAAATACGAACGTTAACGTGCGCATTAATTCCAGAGAGCGCCTTGGTGTGCTATCGGTGCCGCGGGGGGCGGTGGAAATCGAAGGAGGGCGGCGCTACGTTTTTGTAGTGAGACCGAGCCAACTGGGCCAGCTTGGCGTAGGCAAGTCCACGCTGGAGAAACGGGAGATTCGTGTAGGCATTGCCGACGCCACCAATTACGAGGTAGTCAGCGGCCTGCAAGAGAACGAATTGGTAGCGCTCCCCGGGGACGTGGATTTGAAGGACGGCATGTCCGTGATTGTGGTGAGCACCTCCGCCGGTGATTTCGCGAGACACACAAATGGCTAGAGCGCCCAAGCTGGCGTTTGCGGCGTTGGTCCTTGCGGTTGCGCCCTTGGCGGCCGCAAATGTCAAGCATGATGAAAGTTTGGAGGAAGCGCGGCACGCATTCGAAGCCAGCGACTATCCGAAAGCCATCCAGATGTTGCAGGCCGCCGCCGTCAAAGAACCTACAAACGGCGACATTCAGTTGCTGCTGGCGAAAAGCTATCTCGAGCTGCAGGAACACGACGCTGCCATTCACAGCGCCGAAAAAGCAGTGGCCCTCGACCCCCAGAGTTCCATCTATCACGAATGGTTAGGAAGATCTTACGGAGAGAAAGCCGATCACGCCGGCTGGTTTTCCGCGATTTCCCTGGCCAAGAAAACCAACAAAGAGTTTCAAACCGCGGTTGAGCTGGATAGCAGGAACTTTTCCGCAAGGCAGGCACTGATTGAATTTGATTGCAGCGCCCCGGGAATGGTGGGCGGGGGCGAAGACAAGGCTCAACCCCACATCAAGGAACTTATGCAGCTTGACGAGGCTGAGGGCCATTACGCCGCCGGGAATTGCCGCCGGCAAAAAAAAGACTTTGCCGTTGCGGATGAGGAGTTCACGAAAGCGCTGGAAAGCCGGCCGAAATCGCCAGAGCTGATTTACGACATTGGGGACTACGCAGGGAAGCGTGGACAAGTGGAGCGCTTGATGGCCGTGGTCGAAGCCGGAGAACGAGCCGCACCGATTGACCCGCGCGCAAAATTCTACCGCGCCATAGGTCTTGTCTTAAAAAACGAAAAGCCGGAGGAGGCGGAAACTTTATTACGTGACTACGCAAAGAGAGCGCCCAAGAGGACCGGCTTTCCATCTCCAGCAGCGGTACACGCCTGGCTCGGTCGCTTGTATGAGAGCAAGGATGACCTTGCAAGCGCGAAAGAAGAGTTTGAGAACGCCCTCCGGCTGGATCCCAAGAATAAAATAGCGCAGGAAGAGTTGAAGAAACTGAAGAAGAGCTAGGCGGCTTTTCCCAACTATTTCCGGCCGAATCTCCAGCGTTCTTGCAGCAAGAGGAAAATGATGCATATCCGAGAGACCGTTTCGGTTGCCATTGACGCGCTGCGCGCAAACAAGCTGCGCGCGACTTTGACCTCGCTCGGCGTTATCATCGGAAGCGCCTCCATCGTTCTTGTGGTTACCGTGGCATTGACCAGCCGGAAGTTCGTCCTCTCGCAAATCGAAGCCGTGGGCTCAAACCTGGTTTGGGTGGAACTGGTGCAGAGACCCGATAAAGCGCCGCCGCTCAGTTATGAAATAACGATGGATGACATGGAAGCGATGCGGTCAATACTGCACGTCGCGGAAGTTGCGGGCACGCGGGAACACCCCATGACCATGACCGTGGACGGGGTGGACCGCGCCGTCAACCTCGTAGGCGTGACCGATGGGTACCAAACCATCCGGCGGCTCTTGATTGTCCGTGGCCGATATTTTGATTCCGTCGATATGGAAATGCGCAGCAAGGTCGGCCTGATCACTACGCAACTCGCGGAAAGAATTTTTGGTCAGGAAAATCCGGTGGGAAGGCCGATTCGGATGGGGGAGCTGACTTTTACGGTAATCGGTGTTTTCCGTGAACGAGTGGAAACCTTCGGCCTTTCCGACATTCAACAGAACTCTGTGCTCGTTCCTTTCACGCTGATGAAGTATTACACCGGTAACGAATACCTGGGTCTGCTGGATGTGCAGGCAGACAAGCCGGAAAATGTGTCTTCAGTCGAGCATCAAGTGGCACTGTTGCTGCGGAGCCGGCATCCCGCGGAAGCGGCTGCAGATTACAACGTTCAGACACTGACGGCTATTCTAGGAGTAGCGCGAATGATTTCGCTGGCATTGACGATCGTACTGATTATCATCGCTGCGATCGCGCTTATCGTCAGCGGGATCGGAATCATGAACATCATGCTGGTGACCGTGACGGAGCGGACGCGGGAAATCGGCATCCGAAAAGCGATTGGAGCGGCGCGCCAGGAGATCCTGTATCAATTTCTCGTGGAGTCTTTTTTTATTAGCGGTGGAGGAGCCGTGATAGGAATTTTGATTGGAATCGCCATTCCGGTGATTGCGCAATCGTTTCTCCCAGGCAATCTGCGCGTGCCAGTTTCGAGCTTGAGCGTAGTGATCGCGTTTGTGGTGTCTTGCTCGACCGGCTTGTTCTTTGGGTATTTGCCGGCAAACCAAGCGGCAAGCCTTCAGCCCGTCGAGTCTTTGCGGTACGAATGAGCGAGGAGAGATTTGATGTTGCGCCCGGTGTAGGGAATTTTCTGAGGTGCGACCAAGGAGCTTGAAGATGCGACTGCTTCGAACCGTTGTTGGCGTTGGAATCCTGGCAACTTTTTGTGGCGGTGTCGGGGCGCAAGAAACTCCTGCGCCTAAACCTCCGGAGCCAAGCTCTCAAACTGCGGCCGCTACCCCCGTTGCGCTGACCTTGAAGCACGCCATTGAGCTGGCGCTGCAGAACAGCAAAGAGATTCAAGTGGCGAAAATTCAGGCAAGTGTTGCCGATCACGCCGCGCTGATCACCAAGGCGCAATTCATGCCGAACCTTTATGCGGGTTCAGGCGCCGGCTACACGAATGGCATCCCGGAAACGCCCGGAGGACGCGCGCCTTCGGTATTCAACGTGACGTACACGGAACAGGTTTTCAATGAGCCATTGCGCGGACAAGCGAAGGAACAGTCAGAGCAGGCCAAAGCGCAGAAGATCGTTTTGGAAGAGGCGAAGAACAGTGTGGTTACCCGGACAGCAATGGCCTACCTCGAACTTGGGAAGGTGCGCCACTCATTAGAATTGCTGCGTGCGGGGCAAGACAGTGCCGAGAAGATTCTGCAGGTTACCCAAGAGCGTGAAAGCCAAGGATTCGAGTTGCCAATAGAAGTTACAAAGGCACAGTTGACGAAAGCGCACGTGGTTCAACGCATCCTGCAATTGGAAGAGCGCGAAGACGAGCTGGAAGTTTTTTTGAGATACCAACTGGGCATGCCCGAGACTCAAGCCATTGAGGTAACGCCGGAAGACTTGCCGGGAGAAGCGGAGCAGGCCGGCGACAATCTCATCGCTGCCGCGCTGACGAACAACACGGATTTGCAGCTTGCGGAATCCGACGTGCGCGCCAAGGAATTCCGGTTGAAAGGCGAGCGGCGCGGATATCTTCCGACGCTGGAACTCGTGAGTATCTACAGCGTGCTTGCGAAATTCAATAATTACTCGGAATTCTTCAATCACTTTCAGCGTAACAACTACAACGCGGGAATTGATGTGCATGTCCCGATTTTCAGCGCCCAAATCAAAGCGAACATCGGTTTGGCTCAAGTGAACCTTGATGCGGCGAGGGCCACCTTGTCCAGTAAGAGAATGGAATTGAGTACGGACGTCAGGCAGAAAACGAGGCGCGTGCGCGAAATGGATGCCGCAAAAGAGGTGGCACGCCTGGAATTGCTGCTCGCGCAGCAAAATGTTTCGGTTTTGCAAGCCCAGTTCGGCGAAGGAAAACTAAACCTGCGCGATATGGAGAAGGCAAGGCTGGACGAAAACGACAAATGGATGGCCTATCTAGACGCCAAGTTTCAGAAGCAGCAGGCTCAGTTGAACTTGCTAAAGACCGCAGGTCAACTCGACAAAGTGTGGCAGTAAGGAAGAAGTGGTGGCAGAGAGCAAGCAGGGAGCTGTGAAAGCTCGAGAGTCCCGAGGCCACGCAATGCTGGATCACGCAAGCCTCGGAATACTTTTGCAGGCTCTGCAGAAGCTGGATGCGGGATTTGCCAAGCTGCCGGAATTTGATTCCAGTATCCCTGGAATAGATCGTCTTGAAGAAGTGCTGGCTGCTACGGCGGAACGCCTTCAGGACAACTATCCCTATTTTCATCC
>Ga0126370_10000619_pt1 | contig 15071 bp, 7 predicted proteins | sample PanSoiMetaPlot_3_FD_92586 | JGI IMG/M metagenome (GOLD analysis project Ga0126370, IMG submission 92586) | Tropical forest soil microbial communities from Panama - MetaG Plot_3 | ecosystem: Environmental > Terrestrial > Soil > Tropical forest > Bulk soil | place: Panama | collected 2016-02-17 | reverse complement strand
GGCTGGCTGCGCGAGCGCCTGGAAGCCGCGGGCGTCGCCTCGATCAGCAACGTAGTGGACGCGACCAACTACGTGATGCTCGAGCTTGGTCATCCACTGCACGCCTTCGACTACGACCTGGTCCGGAATCATTCGATCGTGGTGCGAGCGGCCAAGCGCGGCGAAAAAATGAAAACGCTCGACGGCGTCGAACGCGCCCTTGACGCCTTCTTCAGCGTGGTCTGCGATGGCGACGGCTCGCGCGCCGTCGGCATCGGCGGAATCATGGGCGGCGGCGCAACGGAAATCTCCTTCTCCACCAAAAACGTCCTGATCGAATGCGCTTGGTTCGAGCCGGTGGCGATTCGCCGCGCAACGCGCTTGCTAAAACTGCACACCGAAGCCTCCACACGTTTCAGCCGTGGCGCTGATCCGGAAATGGCCGAGCTCGCTTCGCGGCGCTGCTCGGAACTGATTCTGCAGCTGGCCGGCGGCGAACTGCTTTCCGGCGTGGTGGACATCTATCCGGCCAAGCGGGCCACAAAGAAAATCACCATCAGCCGCGCCGAACTGCTGCGCGTGATGGGCGCCGACGTTCCGGACCGAGAGATCGAGTCCATATTGGGCTCGCTCGGTTTTGCGCCGGTTCGCGTCGACGAAAACCGCGGCCAGTCCGGCTCGATCCTTGCCGCCTGGGAATGCACGCAGCCGTCGTGGCGCTCGGAAGTCGAACGCGAAATCGACCTCATTGAAGAAGTGATTCGGGTCTACGGCATGGACAAATTTCCGCCGCGCCTGCCCGCAGCCCGGCAAGGAGCCGCTCGCCTGCCGCACTACGAGGCGGAGAAGCGCCTGCGCGAGCGCCTCATCGGCCTCGGCTACCGCGAAATCGTCACCATCCCGCAGGTGGCCGAAGACCGTGATGCGCTTTTCCGTCCTGCGGGGGTGATTCCCGCGCGCCTTGCCAATCCGCTGTCGGAAGAGGCCGGCCTGCTCCGTTCAAGCGGTGCCGTGTCGATTGCCGGCGCCATCGAATGGAACTTGAATCACGGCCAGCGCGATATCCGCCTGTTTGAAATCGGCCGGCACTATCGGTTCGCGCCATCTTCCGGCGAAGGCCACGGCGTGGCGGGCCGGGCTGGCGCCGCTCCGGCGCCCGTCGAGACGCTTTTTCTCACGCTCGGCGCCACCGGCGAAGCGCGTTCTCGGGGTCTCTACGATGGTGCACGCGAATTCTCCTTCGCCGATCTGAAGGGCGACCTGGACGCCATCGGCGCGCTAGCCGGCGGTTTAGAGTGGCAGCAAGGCGGCGCGGACGCGCTAGACTCCGGCAAGCGCGGACGAGTTTTGCTCGACGGCGCGGAACTCGGCTCGGCCGGACTCCTGGCCCGCAGGATTGCCGACAAGCTGAAATTCCGCCAGGACGTTTTTCTCGCGGAAATTGTTTTGGGGGCGTTCTTTTGCAAGTACTACGGCATAAAAAACGCGCGCCGCTACCGAGCGTTGCCTCGTTTCCCCGCGGTCGAGCGCGATTTCTCGCTGCTTATAGACGACAGCGTCACCTTCGCGCAAGTCAGCGACGCGATTCGCAGCGCAAACATTCCAGAACTTGCTGCCATCGAAGCCGCCGACCTGTTTCGCGGCAAGAACGTTCCCGCGGGAAAGTATTCCCTGATGGTGCGCGTCACCTTCCAGAGCCGGGAAGCAACCCTGACCGACGCGCAAGCCGCCGATTACTCCGCCCAGATCGTGGCCGCCCTCGCATCCCGGCTGGGCGCGGCCTTGCGAGCCTCGTAAGGCAGGGAACCTTTTAGGCCACGCCTGCGTCAAAGACGAGAGTCGAGACACGTCCTCAAACAATCCGCGCGACCGGAGGCGAACCCGCCCATGCGCCAAACGTTGGCACTCCCGCTGCTCATTGCCGTTTTCCTGCCGGCTTGCAATAGCCATAAGACGGCCCGCAGTGTCGACCGAGCGGAAGCCGCTCGCCCGCAGGAGACAGCAGAGTTCGTGAAAGCAATTCAACTGCCGGTCAGCACCAGCTCCCATTCCCTACCGGTGGCGATGGCGATGCTGCCAAACCCGCCCGCCGCCGGGCCTTTTATCGCCGTGCAACACAAGCTCCAGGTTGCTTCCTCGGACGAGAAGCTACAGCAGGCCTGGGATTCGGTCATCAGGTTCTGCGGCACGCTTCAATGTGAGGTCACCGCCTCCAGCATCACCGCCCGCTATGGCTCGTCCCCCGCTTCCGGAAACATCGCGCTGCGAGTCGTGCCGCAGGATCTCCCGAAGCTGCTCACGCAGGTCGAAAAGGAAGGAAACATCGTTCAGCACTCCACCCTGAGCGAAGACAAGACCACGCAAGTGGTGGACAGCGAGGCGCGGATCAAGAACCTGACCGCTTATCGCGACAGTTTGCGGGCCATGCTCTCCCGGCCCGCCCTGGCCATCAAAGACTCCGTTGAAATTCAGGAAAAGCTTACCGACGTGCAGTCGGACCTGGACAGTCAAACCACGAAGCGAAAAATTCTGGCGAATGAGACGGAGAAGGTCGCGGTTGAAATTGAGTTCCGCGTAAAAGACGCCGGCAGCCGCAGGAGCCCGTTTGCGCCGTTGTGGACGGCGGTGGGAGAGGCCGGTGAGACATTGGCGGACAGCCTGGGCTCGGTGATTACGTTCGTTGTATTCGTGATTCCGTGGATGGCTCTGCTGCTGCTGGTCGCGTGGCTCATACGACTGCTGTGGCCCAAGCGGCGCGGCCGCAAGGCGGCGCTGCCGGCCACGCAGGTCAAATCGTAGCATGGCCAGCGAGGCTTACTTTCTGCGGTCGCAGCGGCTCGGATTTCGCTGGTGGACGAAGAGCGATTCCCCGCTGGCTCGCCAATTGTGGGGCGATCTTGAAGTCACCAGGTTTTTTGGCGGGCCGTTTGCCGATGAAGAGATCGAGCGCAGGCTCCGCGTGGAGCTAGACCGCGGCGTCGCGCATGACTTCCAATACTGGCCGACGTACCTGCTCGATGGCGAAGAGTTTGTCGGCTGTTGCGGACTCCGTCCTTACCGGCCCGAACAGGGAATCCCCGAGTTGGGTTTCCACCTGCGGCCGAAATTCTGGGGCCGCGGCCTGGCGCCGGAAGCGGCTACGACGGTGATTCACTACGCCTTCCAGATCCTTGGCGCCAAAGCACTGTCCGCCGGCCACCATCCCGACAACGCCAACTCCAAGAAGGTTCTCGAAAAACTCGGCTTCGCATACTCCCACGACGAATTCTTTCCCGCTCTGGGGATCGATATTCCTTATTACCTATTGCCGCGGCCGGCCTGACCATCTTTGGCCCGTCCTTTGGGGCCGTCGAACAGCAAGTGCTAGTGAGCCGGTGGACTTTGATGCGCACGCAGGTCTTCGGTCGTGGCGTTGAGCTTCCGGAGCATGGTCTGAATTTCCGGATTGGAATTGAACCACTTCCAGAGCAGGCCGGTACGGTAGTTTTCCACCATCACGGTGATCGGCGCCTGGTTCAGTCCCATGTAGATGGGCGAAATCCAGTGCTGCTCCTCGTTGTATGCGTCCTTCGGGCCGTAGATGCCCCACAGTTTTGCACCCTGCTCGCGATAAAAGTATTTGAGCGCGGCCAGGGAAGCTTCGGGCGTGTAGGGAAACGACGCCAGAGCGCCGGTCGGAGCGATCGTGCCCTGGTCGTTCTCCTTATCGGGCGCCGACGGGTTGTAGCCGCTCGGTCCATCCGCCGCGGTGAGACCCCAGGCATTGGCGCCGTAGCCTTTGTGCTTTTCCGGGTTGGCGATACAGTATGCGCGATTGATGGTCGCCATCTGCTTGTTGTTCTCGAAATAGTTCGTATAGAGATCGCTCAGAGAATGCGGATCGAACCCCAAGTAGGAGTAGTGGGCAAAAAACAGAGGTCCGCCCGAGCCCACGCCGACATCGAGCCTGGTCCCAAAATAGGCGGTAGCGTTCGCGTAATTCGAGCCTTCCGCCGATCCCGACCACCCTTTGCGGTAGAGCTGCGCCGCTTCGGATTGGCCCGCCCACCCCGTGTAGTAAAGCTCCGGCCCCACCGGATGCGTCGGCGACGCGATCGCCAGCAAATACACGATCATCGTCTCGTTGAATCCGGTGAGCCGATGGTTGATGAACCAACTCCACTCCGGCGTCCAATGCCAGTAGAGCGCGTCGCTTTCGGGCGATTTTCGGTACCAGTCCCACTCCATCGCTTCCCACAACCGCGTAATCCGCGCCGTCAGTTCCTTTTCGGCCGGCGTGTCGCGACGGAAGTATTGCCTGGCCGCCAGCAGCCCTTGCATCAAAAATGCGCTTTCCACCAGATCACCGCCGCTGTCCACCATGTCGAACACCGGCAGCGTCTTCGCGCTTTTACCTTCCATAAAGTGCGACCACACTCCGTGATAGCGCGGCGCTTTTTCAAGAAACGTGGTGATCTTGTTCAGCCGTTCTGTACCCTGCTCGCGGGTAATGAACCCGCGATCTACACCCACCACCAGCGCCATGATGCCGAAGCCCGACGCGCCGGTGGCCATGATCCGGTCATCGCCGGGGATACTTTCTAGCGCCATGCCCGCATCCGGGTCGGCGCCCTCCCAGTAATACCGGAAGCAAGCTTCCTCCAGCATCGTCAGCAGTTCGTCGTCGTTCATCGCGCGGGTAGTTCCCGACGCCGCCGCACTCTCGGCCGATTCGCGATACTCCGCATCCGACGCCGCTACCTTGTAGTACGCCGTGAGACCTGCCTTACCGACAAAATCCGTGTAGCGGTGGATCCCAGGCGTCCCGATCCCAATGGGCGCAAAATCCCGCCCGTCGAACGAGCGATAAATCACAAACCGCTCGGGCGTCCCTGCGCCAGAATCCGCCGGGGCCGGATAGTCCCAGCTCAAATCGATGTGCCGCTCATACGCCTTGGCCTTCAGATTCGCGGGCGCCGGTAACTCGGCCGGCTTTCCGTCTTCTGACCTTCCCGCCCGCGCGTTATCAATTCGAATTTCATCCACATACAAGACGTGCGCCGCCCCGTCCGCCGCACCTTGCTCAAAAATCAAGGTCTTCAGTTGCCGGGGATCTAGCGGGTGAATCGATCCCGTTTCGATCTTGCCGAACGGAATGAACACCCGCGTCCACTTCTTCGCCGGAATATCTCCCGAAAAATCCCCGAGCGGAGCCGGTTTGGAAAACTGCCGGGCCATGTCGAGCAGCCTGAACCGCGGCATCGTTGCCGCCCGAATCGCTTCGGGCGAGTACACCCAAAGCGACAGCGTGTCGCCATCGAAATGGTAGTCGCGGTTTCTGAACACCAGCACCTGGATATCGGCCGACCACGCGCCGCCAGATCTCGACTTCCACGCCAGCTTCACCGAATTCGGCCCGGTAAGAAATGTCGTTCCATCGAGCGGGAGTTTGGCGTCTAGGGTCTCGAGCGTGCTGGGCGCCACCGCATTCCCCGATGAGTAGTAGTAGGCCAGGTCTTTCGGGCCGTTGTCGAAAAACGTGTGCCGGTAATAGGAGGATTGAGCTTTGGCATCTGCCGTCGCGAGAGCGCAGGCAGAAAGAAGCGCCACGCTCGGGAGAAACCGGGACTTCGCTTTTCTTCGCGGCATAGAAGCTGGCATAGGTAGGTCTCCACGTGGGGATTAGAGCGGGTCGCTTAGGGTTCAGGCGCCCGCGGGGCCGGAGAAAAAACTACGACAAATTCGCGACAAGCAGCGAAAGTAAGAATCGTTGACAATGCGATTTTACCTCACTATATTGCATAACAGTAATAGTTAAACGTTTTAGCTGGCGTTCGGGGAGGGCGGGGGTCCTTGCCGACGATGCTAGGGGGTGTTAGATGACAATCGGGAAAGCTGTGTTGCGAGGAGTCTTGCTCCTCGCAAGTTTGGGTGTGTGTTTTACCAACGCGGTCGCGCAATTCAAAGCCAGTATTCAAGGCACGGTCACCGATGTGAACGGCGGCACAGTATCGGGCGCGAGTGTAACCGTCACTCGCGAAGATACCGGCCTAAATCGCAGCACGGTAACCAGCGAAACAGGATTCTATCGAGTTTCGGAACTTGCGCCGGGTCGCTATACGGTGAATGTGGAGGCTGCAGGATTCAAGACATCCATTGCAAAAGAAGTCTTGGTCGAAGCAGAGCAGCCTCGAGGATTCGACGTCGTGCTGCAGGTTGGCGCGGTCGCGGATCAGGTTACTGTGACTGCGGGCGGCGACGCCTTGCAGACTGAAAACGCCAACACTTCCAACACCATCACGGCTCAGGAAATCCACCAGCTGCCGCAGTTTGGACGCGATCCTTACGAATTGATCCGCCTGACGCCCGGCGTATTCGGTGATGGCTCGCGCTCCGGCGACGGCACGGCGAATAATCTGCCCAATGCTAGCGGCCCCGGGGGCTCGGTACAGTCGATCTTTCAGATCGAAAATCAGGTGCAAGTGGTGGCCAACGGACAACGCACCGCTTCCAACAACTTCTCAATTGACGGTGTGAGCGTAAACAGCCTAGGTTTCGGCGGCACGGCGGTGATCACGCCCAACCAGGATTCGGTGCAGGAAATCACGATTCTCTCGAACTCGTATTCTGCGGAGGACGGCCGAGGTTCGGGAGCACAGGTCAAAGTCGTTTCCAAGAGTGGCAGCAACCAGCTTCACGGCGCCGGCTTCTTCAACTACCAGGACCCAAACTGGAACGCCTACAACAAGTACGGTGGGCCCGACAGTGCAGCTCCGGTACGCGTCAACAATAAATATCGCCAGTTTGGCGCCAGTCTCGGCGGACCCATCTGGAAAGACAAACTCTTCTTTTTCTTTTCTTATGAGGGCCTTCGAAACAATACCAGCGACACCTCCACGGCGAGCTTCGTAGAAACTCCAGAGTTTCGTAGCCTTGTGGCCAGTGCCAGACCCGGAAGCATCGCCGCAACCATCGTTACGTCTGCAGGCGTTGAGCCGCGAATCGCCAGCGTGCTGAATGCGACTTGTGCCGATGCCGGCATTACCGACCCGACTCAATGTCAGGTCTTGCCGGGTGGATTGGACATCGGTTCACCGACAGGAGCGCAGGGCCAATACGTTTCACTCGGCGACCGCGTAGGGGCGGGATTGGACGGCATACCCGACATACAGGAAGTGACCCTGCGCTTACCGGGCACGCAAAGCGGCAACCAATACAACGGGCGAATCGACCTTAATGCGGGAAAGAATCAATTCGCGTTTAGTTCCTACTTTACTCTGGTTGACAACATTGGCAGCGATGCTGCCGGACGCAGCCGTCCACAGGGCGACCTGGCCATCCAACCGTTTAACCAAACCGAAGCCGTTTCCTGGATCCGAGTGTTCTCGCCGACTCTGGTGAATGAAGCCAGGCTCAACTTCACGCGCTTTCACTTTGACCAGATTTCGACAAATACGAACGTTGACTTCGGAATTCCTCGAATTGAGATAGAAGGCTACAGCTTCGATCGCATCCGCTTCGGCGCGGACCGCGGAGAAACTACGCCGGCGGTCTTCACGGAAAACACCATCAGTTTTCGCGACAAGATTACCAAGAATATTAAAAACCACGCCCTCAGCTTGGGAGCCGACATCACGGCGGAACAGGACAACAACAACTTATCTGGCGGAGCTCGGCCGCTTTACAGCCTGTCCAACCTATGGAATTTCACCAACGACACTCCCATCTTCGAAGCAGTAAACGTAAGTCCCGAGACCGGCGCACCTGCGGACGCCCAGCGTTACTTTCGCTCGAAAACCTACGGTTTCTACCTCCAGGATGACTGGAAAGTAAAACCAAACCTGACACTGAATCTCGGCCTGCGATACGAATACTATTCTCCGCTCAACGACAAAACCGGCCAGCTAACAAATCTCGTACTTGGTCCGGATGGTTCCCTGGCAGATGCCTCTGTACTCCCCGTAAAACGCCTCTTTAACGCCGACCGGAATAATTTTGGCCCACGCTTCGGATTCGCCTGGAGCCCTTCGCGCTTTGAAGGCAACACGGTTGTGCGTGGAGGATTTGGGTTAGCTTATAACCGGCCGGATGATGTGCTCTTCGGCAATGCTCGTGCCAATCCTCCAAATTATGCTCGTTTCAATCTGTGCTGCGGCACTGCCTCCACCGATTTTGGGACACCGTTTGCTGGTGGCAGCATTCTCTATGCCCTCGGTTCAAGCAACTCCGCCCTGAGTTTCCCGGTCAATCCGGCACTGGCGTTCGGCATCGACCCCAGCAACGGCGGCGTATGCGGCGACGCAGCGTGCACCTTTGACCAGGCGGTCGAAATTTACGGCGGCTACCCGAATTATCGAAATTCCTATGTGTACCTCTACTCTATGGAAATCGAGCACCGTTTGCCGTGGGGCCTCATCTCCACGATCGGCTACCAGGGCAGCGCGGGCCACAAGATCACGCGGCTCGTTAATCAGAACTTCTTGCAGGCACCGAATCCCGCGTTCTTCGCGGTGTACTTCCCCACGAGCGACGTCAATTCCAACTACAACGCGCTCAACCTGCGCTTGCGTAAGCAGCTTTCGCATGGCCTGCTGTTCGACGCCATCTACAGGTACAGCAAGAGCATCGATCAACTCTCGAACGAAGGACCCGGTTCGCAGACCAACCAAACTGATCCCGCGCACCCACAAACCGAGCACGGACCGTCTGATTTCGACGTCACTCACAATTTCAGCTTTTACACCCTCTGGGATCTACCCATCTTCCGTAATCAGCACAATTTTGCGGGCAAGGTGCTCGGCGGCTGGCAAGTAAACGGAATCCTCAGTGCCCACAGCGGGTTCCCGTGGACGCCAGTTACCGGAACTCAAAATTCCGTCCCCGTGACCGGCGCTGACACCATCAACCCCACCCGTCCGATCGGCGTATTGGCCCAATGGAATCACGACTATTCGAACAGCACATTTACGACACCGGGAGGGAATTTCCCGAACGGCGGACCGGCCTACTTTGACATTTCTCAGCCCGGGCCTCCAGGCATCGGCCGCAATTCGCAGCGCGGGCCGCATTACTTCGATGTGGACATGAGTGTTGTAAAGAAGTTCGGGCTGCCGGCGATGAAAGTATTTGGCGAGGGGGCTACGATCGAGCTGCGCGGCAACTTCTACAATATTTTCAACAAGCTAAACCTTCAACCCATAGGATTTGCCTCAGATGAGGCCAAAATCGAGAATCCCCATTTTGGAATGTCACCGGGCGGGCTGGCAGGCCGAGTGATCGAGTTCCACGCACGGTTTAACTTTTAACCCGCAGCAGGGCGGCGCATAACCCCCGCCGCCTTGCTCGCACCCCGGGAAGCTGTCAATCGTGGACGCAACCCCATCCCGGTTGACGGCTTCTCAATTTCCCCGCAAAGCTCTACCCCTTAAGTCGGCTTGGCGATTCCTGGACGCTTGCGAGAGAGGGGTTCAAGGTAAAATACTCCGACTTGAACCGATTCTCCCGCAGCCATTTTCTCCGACTTCTCGCGGCGTCAGCCGGCGGAGCCAGTCTTCCTTTAGGCGCGTTCTCCTCGCTTGCCGGCTTGGCTGCGGCTGAGCATGCGGCAACCTTGTTCGAGGAGCTTCCGGCAGCCGCCACCGGCATCACCTGGCGCCACGTCAATGGCCGCTCTCCCGAATACTATCTGCCGGAAACCACCGGCGCCGGCTGCGCCTTTCTCGACTACGACAACGACGGCTGGATGGACATTTATCTGGTCAACAGCGGCAAGTGCGATTTCTTCTCGCCCGATCCGCCGTTGCGCAACGCGCTTTACAAGAACAACCGCAACGGCACATTCACCGATGTGACCGAGAAAGCCGGAGTCGCGTCGGGCGGCTACGGCATGGGCGTCGCGGTCGGCGATTACAACGCCGATGGCTTCCCCGATCTCTATGTCACGCAATATGGCCGCAGCGTTCTTTACCGCAACAACGGCGACGGCACGTTCACCGACGTTACCGAAAAAGCCGGGGTCGCCGCGCCCGGTTGGGCCTCGTCCGCCGTCTGGTTCGACTACGACAACGACGGCAAACTCGATCTGTTCGTCTGCCGCTTCGTTGAATTCGACAAAACCAAGAACAAATTCTGCGGCAACGAAAAAACCAAAGAGCGTTACTACTGCATACCGAGGGTCTACACTCCGGCGCGCAGCTGGCTTTTCCACAACAACGGCGACGGCACGTTCAGCGACGTCAGCATGGAATCCGGCGTCGGCAAGGTCCTCGGCAAAGCCTGGGGCGTAGTGGCTACCGACATCAACAACGACGGCTGGATGGATTTGTTCGTGGCCAACGACACCGTCCAGAATTTTCTTTTTCTCAACAAGAAGGGCAAATTCGAGGACATCGGCCTGCAATCCGGAGTGGCCTTCAGCCAGGACGGGCGCGAGCGTTCCGGCATGGGGGTGGACTCGGCCGACTTCAATCAGGACGGCTGGCAGGATCTTTTCGTCACCAACGTGGACCAGGAGATGTACGCGATTTACAAGAACAACCACGATCTTACGTTTGAAGATCTCGCCGGGCCCATGGGACTTGGCCGCACCACGCGGCTCATGAGCGGCTGGGGTTTGAAATTCTTCGACTACGACAACGACGGCAACATCGATCTCTTTATCGCCAACGGCCACCCCGACGACCGCATCGAACAGCACTCCGCCAACGTGCAGTATAAAGAGCCGCTGCTGCTGTTTCACAACAACGGAAAAACACTCTTAAACGTCAGCGGCGACGCCGGTTCGGCCTTCAGCAAGGAGTTTGCCGCACGCGGCCTGGCGGTTGGAGACCTCACCAACAGCGGCGCGCTCGACGTCTTGATTTCCATGAACGGCGAACCGCCCCTGCTGCTGAAAAACAAAGTTGCGGCGGGGAATCACTGGCTCGGCGTGAAGCTGGTCGGCAGGAAATGCAACCGCGATGCAGTTGGCGCGAAGGTCAGCTGGACCGCGGGAGCGCTGAAACGCACGCAGTTGAAATCGGGAGGCGGCAGCTATCTTTCGTCACACGATCCGCGTATGGTCCTTGGCCTCGGCGGCAACGCCCGTGTCGAACTGCTGGAAGTTCACTGGCCGCCGCCAGGCGGCAAGGCAGAAACCTTCAGGGACCTCCCCGCCGACCGCTACATCACGATTGTCGAAGGAGAAGGCATCAAGCAGACGTAAGGGACAGTTCGAGAAAACCCCGACCGTCCTCACGTGTCCCTGGTCGTGCCGTTGTTTTCAGCGCTCGGTGATATCGAGCGTGGTCGATTGGCCTTCTGCGCTGCTAGGCGCAATCCACAACGTTACGTGCGCCGGCTCGACCCCAGACCTGTTCTCCGCGCCCCAGAACGCGAACTTTTCAGCGTCGACATCGAAAGTGAGCTTGCGCGTTTCAGAGGGCGCTAGCATTACGGGCTGGAATCCTTTGAGCATGCGCACCGGCATCGCGATACTGGTCCCGTCGAGCCGCACATAGAGTTGGGCCATGGTTTCTCCGGCGCGTGATCCGGTGTTGGTGATTTCTGAGCTTACGGTAACGACTTTTCGCCCCTTCTCCTGGAGCGCTTGCCGCAGCGCGCTCACGGGGATTTCCTTCGCGCTCGCGGAAGTCGCGCCGTAGCGGAAGCTGGTGTAGGTGAGGCCGAAGCCAAACGGAAACTGCGGTGTGTTCTTCTCATCGATGTAGCGCGAAACGTATTTCGCCTCGCCCTTTTCCGCCGGATGATCGGGATCGCTGGCGGGACGGCCCGTGTTGAGCTGGTTGTAGTAGAGCGGCTCCTGCCCGACCGAACGCGGCCAGCTGAGCGGGAGATGTCCGGAGGGCGCCGCTTCGCCAAACAGCAAGTCGGTTAGCGCATTGCCGGCTTCAACGCCTGGGTACCAGGCCGCGAGCACCGCGGGGACATGTTCAAACGCCCAAGGAAGAGTCAGGGGACGGCCGGTGAACAGAACCAGGACCAGGGGTTTGCCGGTGGCGGCAACTTTCTCAAGGAGTTCCTGCTGGCGGCCGGGCAGGCCCAACTGCGCGCGTGCAGCGGCTTCACCCGTCATGCTCGGAGCGTCTTCGCCGAGCGCCAGAATGGCGGTGTCGGAATTCTGCGCGGCGCTGACTGCGGCGGATATGTCGCCCTCCGAAGCAGTCAGAATTTCGCCGCCCTTGGCGTAATGCACGCGTGACTCGCCGAGTTTCTGGGTAAGCGCGAGGCGCAACGTCACCGCGTCCTGGCCGCGTCCCAAAGCGCCCCAGGATCCGATCATGTTAGAGGCATCGTCGGCGAGCGGGCCAATCAGCGCGAGGGAACTGACGTTTGCGGAAAGCGGAAGCAGCGGCGCGCCCGAGACTGCTTCATTGCGCAAGAGGACGATGGACTTTGTCGCCGCAGCTTTTGCCGCCGCGCGGCTCTCGGGGCGAAGCATCGCGGAAGCTTCCAGGTTCTCCTCCGTGTAGGGGTGGGCGAACAGGCCCATGGCGAATTTTACGCGCAGGATGCGGCGAACCGCGTCGTCAATGGCGGCTTGCGGGACCTTGCCGGACTGAACGAGCTTCAGCAGATTCTGGTGGTACAGATTGCTCTGCATGTCCATGTCGACGCCGGCGAGAAGGGCTTTGCGCGCCGCCGTGGCTCCGTCGAGCGCGATGCCGTGCGCCATCACCTCGCTGACCGAAGTCCAGTCACTCACGACAAAGCCTTCGAAGCCCCATTCTTTTTTCAAAATCTGCTTGATCGTGAAGGGATTGGCGGAGGCGGGAATTCCGTTCAGCGCGTTGAACGCGCTCATGAACGTTCCGGCGCCGGCCTTCTCGGCCGCGTGAAACGGCGGTAGGTAGTACTCGCGGAGTGAGTGCTCGGAAATCTCCGTGGAGTTATAGTCGCGGCCGCCTTCGGCGGCGCCGTAGCCAACGTAGTGTTTTGCGCAGGCGACGACGCTGTCGGGCGCCTCCAGCTTTTCTCCCTGATAGCCGCGCACGTAGGCGTCGGCCATCGCCGAGCCGAGGAACGGGTCTTCACCCGAGCCCTCGGAGATGCGGCCCCAGCGCGCGTCGCGCGCAATGTCCACCATCGGCGAAAACGTCCAGCGAACCCCGGCAGCGGAGGCTTCAAGAGCTGCGATGCGCGAGGCCTTGCGAACGATTTCGGGATCCCACGTTGCGGCCAGTCCGAGATTTAAAGGAAAGGTGGTGCGAAAACCGTGGATGACGTCGAGGCCGAAGATCAGGGGAATGCGCAGGCGGGACTCGTCGACGGCGATGTGCTGCAGTTCGTTGGTAGCGCGGGCGCCGGTGACGTTGAACAGCGAGCCGATCTGGCCCTTGCGGATCATGTCCTTGTCGTCGGTGCGGCCGGAAGTCGGGCCGGTGGCGGCGCCGGCCGAGTATTGAACGAGTTGGCCGATCTTCTCCTCGAGCGTCATTTTGGCCAGCAGCGCTCTGACCTTGGCTTCGACGGCAGGAGAACTGAGCTGGTTCTCCGTTTTCGCGGGAGTTTTCCCGGGAGCGGGCGCTTTCGCGGTTTGCGCGCTGGCGAGCGATAGGCCATAAAGTGCCAGCAAAGCTGCGCAAGAGACGGTGCGCAGTGCTGCGAAAAGGAATGCGTGAACGTTGCCGAGCGAAGTCGAGCGAAGTTTCATGACGGACTTAAAACCGCCTTTTCTCTGTCGAGTGAACTTTTCCCAGAAGGAACGACGGAACCTGCCGGCGCAATACCCGGGTCGCGCGCCGGCTCCCGGCAAATCGCAAGAAGAATATGCCAGGAAAACTCGTAAGTAAATCGATTTATCTTAATGGATCCGCGCCCGGAGAATCCTGTGCCGGGGGGCGGGCGCTTACGGCACTCCCCCGCTTGCCGGGAGGCCGAAGCCTGTGACAGACTACGCAACCATTGCAGCCATGTCACGCGGGAAATCGGATGAAGGCGGCGCCAGACAAAACGCGGGAGAGCAGAAAGTAAACCTGCGGGAACTGGCCGAACACCTGGGGTTGTCCGTGGCCACGGTTTCGCTCGTGATGAACCGGTCGCCTGCGGCGAAATCCATTCCCCATCACACCCAACAGCGCGTGCGCGCCGCCGCCCGCGCATTGAACTATCGCCCCAATGTGATGGCGCGCATGCTCCGGCAGCAGCGAAGCTTCACGGTCGGGGTTATCGTGCCGGAAATCAGCGAAGGTTACGCGGCGCTGGTGCTTTCCGGCATTGAAGACCACCTGTTGCAGGAAGGCTACTTCTATTTTGTGGTGAGCCACCGGCACCGGGCCGACCTGATCGAAGAATATCCGCGCTTGTTGCAGCAGCGGGCCGTCGAGGGATTTGTTTTGGTGGATACGCCGTCCGAGACCCGAGTTTCCGTTCCGGTGGTTGCGGTCTCCGGGCACAGACACGTGCCGGGCGTGACCAATATCTCCTTGAACCATAGCCGCGCGGCTCGGCTGGCGCTCGATCACTTGAGCGGCCTCGGACACCGCCAGATTGCGTATATCAAAGGCCAGGCATTCAGCTCGGATACCGAAGTGCGCTGGAAAGCGGTACGTGCGGCGGCGCACGAGCTCAACTTGCCGGTGGACGACAAACTTACAGTGCAGCTGGAAAGCGAGTCGCCCACGCCGCAGCCCGGCTACGACATGGCGTTGAAGCTCCTGAAGGCGGGACACCCGTTCACGGCGCTGTTCGCGTTTAACGATATTTCAGCTCTGGGTGCGATCCGCGCGCTGCGCGAAACGGGGCGCCGGGTTCCCGAAGATGTTTCGGTGATCGGGTTCGACGACATCCAGAGCGCCGCGTACCAGAATCCGGGATTGACGACGATCCGCCAGCCGCTGCGCGAGATGGGAATGACGGCCGCGGAAACCTTGCTGAAGCGGATTAACGCCGCGAAGAACGCGGAATATCCGAAAAACATCGTGGTCGAGCCGGAACTGATCGTGCGCGGGAGCACGGCGGCCGTGTGAACGCTTGGCCGTGAACGCCTTTTATCCGCAGCCCCTATTCTTACGCAGCACTTCTAACCGGACGGGTCTATGACGCGAACCTTCTTGATCGATACAGACGGAGGATCGGACGACGTGGTGGCACTGATCATGGCACTGCGCTCGGAG
>Ga0126370_10000617_pt1 | contig 15099 bp, 12 predicted proteins | sample PanSoiMetaPlot_3_FD_92586 | JGI IMG/M metagenome (GOLD analysis project Ga0126370, IMG submission 92586) | Tropical forest soil microbial communities from Panama - MetaG Plot_3 | ecosystem: Environmental > Terrestrial > Soil > Tropical forest > Bulk soil | place: Panama | collected 2016-02-17 | reverse complement strand
CGATTCGCTGAATCTTTTGACACAGCGCCCAGAAGATGTTTTCGGCGCAGACCCGCTCGGGCAAGGACAGGTGCCCGAGGGAGAACAAGGTCAGGCACTCTTCCTTGTACTCGGTTGCGTCGTGGTAGGCCTCGAGGATGTTTTTTCGCGTGACGTCCTTGTAGGTGGAGAAGAGGTTCTTCAACACCGTGGCCGCGTTTTCCGGGAGGCGCTCCGGAACCTGGGAGACGTCGAACTCGCTGACGCCAAGGACTTCGGTCACCAGTACTGCGTGGTGCGCCACCACCGCTCTACCCGACTCGGAGACGAGGATCGGATGCGGGACCTGGGCCAGATCGCAGGCCTCCATGATCGAGAACACGACGTCGTTGGCGTACTCCTCGGTGCTGTAGTTCATCGAGGACGCGAAGTTTGTCTGCGAACCGTCGTAGTCGACGCCGAGGCCGCCGCCCACGTCGAGGTATTTGAGCGGCGCACCCTGCCTGGCCACCTCGACGTAGAATCGACTCGCCTCGCGCAGCGCGTTCTTCACGTTGCCGATGTTGGAAATCTGGCTGCCGAGGTGGAAGTGGAGCAGCTCGAAGCTGTCGAGCAACCCCGTCTGGCGCATGAAGCCGATCGCATCCATCAGCTCCGAGCTGGAAAGCCCGAATTTCGAGCGATCGCCGCCCGAAGCCTCCCACCTGCCAGCGCCGCGGGAGGAGAGCTTCACCCGAATCCCAATCCGCGGCTGGATGCCGGTGGTCCGAGCCACTTCGGCGATCAGCGGCAGCTCGGTCGGCTTTTCGACCACCAGCACCACCTTGCGTCCGAGCTTGGAAGCGTAGAGCGCTGTCTCGACGTATTCCTCGTCCTTGTAGCCGTTGCAGATGATCAGCGCGTCCTCGTCCTCGAGCAGCGCCATCACCGCGAGAAGCTCCGGCTTCGACCCAGCCTCCAGGCCGTACGAGTACTGCCGGCCGGTATCGACGATCGTCTCCACCACGAACCGGTGTTGGTTCACCTTGATCGGATACACGCCGCGGTAGACGTTCTTGTAATTGTGCTCGGCGATCGCTCGCTTGAATGCCTCGTTGAGATGAACCACGCGGTGCCGCAGCACGTCGGTGAAGCGGATCAGCAGCGGAAGGCCGATGCCGCGGCGCCTGACCTCGTCGACCAGCTCCTTGAGATCCAGGCTCGTCCCGTTGGGACCCTCGGGATGGATGCAGACGTTTCCGCGATCGTTTATTCCGAAGTACCCGGCGCCCCAGGTTCTGATCGAGTACATCTCGTGGGCGTCCGGCACCGTCCAGCGGGGCGGAAGCGGGGATGTCGGCATTCGCGGTTTTCCTCTCCGAAGGGAAGCACCAATAATAAGGAAACACCGCGATATTCGACACAACTTCCAGCGATTTTCCGCGCTGGCGTAGGTGCGAGTGCTTTATCGGGCGACGGGCGTGCGTGGGATCGGCGGCCCGCGTCGGGTGTGGGATTGCAAAGCGCTACTCCTGCGCGGCGTCGCCGGCGGCCTTTAGGCGATCGGCGACGGCCGGCGATTGAAGCAGCTTGAGAACTTCGTCCCTCAGCAACAGCGATCGCGTGTCGCCAGTCTCGATCGCCCGCTGCATCGCTTGGTCATCCAGCGTCCGCGCGAATCGAGGATCCTGCGAGAGCGCGCGAAAGGATGGATCGCTTCGGATTTTCGCCGCCTTGGTTGGATCATTCAGGGAACGCGCAATCCGAACCAGGTCGCGCACCGGACGGTACTGGACGAGCTCGAACAGATTGTATTTTCGAGCCAGGGCGAAGCTGATCGAATCCGCGGGGGAGAGCCCCAGCCGGCGCCCGGTCCAGGCGACGTTGTCCTCGACAAAGCTCAAAGCGGAGATCATCAGGTAGGCGATCAGGCAGACTTTCAACGCCCCCAACGCGAATCCGAGCACGCGATCGATTCGCCGCGGCTCCGGGCTGAGCGACAGAATCAACGTCCGGACGGGCCGAACGAGCAGCGCGCGAACCGCGAGCATCACCACGATGAACACCAAAATGGTCGCGGCGAGAACCCCGAACAGCAGCGGCAGGTGCAGCGATTGGGCGAGGCTCGGTCCAAACGCGCGCCCGAGCGGCCGGGCGCAGACGTATCCGACCCCCAATGCAGCAACGTGCGCGATCTGCCGAATCGCTCCTTCGAAAGCGCCGAGCGCGGCAAAGACCAAGATCAGCGAGAGAATGAAAAGATCGAGAACCAGTGACGCCTCCCCAACCCAATGCGGCCGCTCTCGGCCCTTACTTGATTTTGAACGGCTCGCTCGACTTCTTGGACTGCTGCTGCAGCTTTTGCTGCACTTCGGTCAACTTTTCCTTGTAGCGCGGATTCGCGGGTTCGAAGGTCAGCGCCGTCTTGAGGTTTCGCTCAGCCGCCTGCCATCGCTGCGCATCGACGTCCGCCATGGCCGCATGAAAGAGCTGGCGGCCCTTGGGATGCGTTCCAATCTGTTCCTCTTGCTCCTTCCGGATCGCTGCTTTGGTCTCGACTTCGGATGCGTCGGTGAAGCGAAGCTTCTGTGCTCGGTCGGGACCGCTGATATCCGATAGGTATCCCTTGCGCTTCGCGTCGTCGCGCAAAACGTAGTAGGCCTCGGTAATCCGCTTGTAAACCTCGTTGACCCGATGTTTGAGCTCGCTGTCCGCGAGTTGATAAAAACGGTCTGGGTGGTAGGCGCGGCTCCACCGGTGAAATGCGGCTTTGATCTCGGCCGGAGTCGCGTTCTTCTCTAGGCTGAGGATCTGAAAATAGTCGAGCGTCTTGAGCCGTGCCGCCAGGGCGTTGAGGTGATTGATCGCCCCCGGATCTAGGCGCGCGGGGTCCGCCGCCGGCGCAACGCGTCCCTTCGGCTCAGGGACTGCTCCGGGCGAGGAGCGGGTCGGCACTGCCGGTCGCGGAGCTTGCGAAACCACAGGCGGCGAAGCTCTCGGCGGGCCAGGTGGAGCTGCGCTGGCGGCAGTCGGTGCTGGCCTCAACGGCGACTTCGTTGGAACGGTCGATCGCTGCGGGCTTCCTGTTGTTGCAGCGGGAGGTTTGCCGGAGCCTTTGTCGGGAGGTTGAGGCATGAGCAGAAGCGCTATTGGCTCGCCATGGACGGCAGTGCGGCGTTTTCCTCAGCTCGGCCTGACAGCTGGATTGCCTTGTTCGCCTCGATGGACTTTTGGATGTCGTCTTCGGAGAGGCCCGAGGACAGCGTGATGGTGGTGGAAGTCTTCTGGCCCGTCTCGAGATCGGTGGCGGAGACGTTGACGATTCCGTCGGTATTGATCTCGAAGTTGACGTCGATCTTCACGTCGCCGCGAAAGCCGATCCGAAACCCGGAGAACTCGAATTCTCCGAGCATTTCGCACTCGTCCGCCCGATTCGACTCGCCCTGGTAGACGCGGATCTTCACCCCGCTCCTGGCCGTCGCGGCTGGGGGTGAAGGTCTTGGATTTCTCGATCGGAACGGGCGTGTTCTTCTCGATGATCTTTTCCGTGTAGCCACCGACGATTCCAATCCTCAAGGACAGCGGCGTTACATCGACCAGGTAGGTCTTCGAAGCGCTGTCCAGCAGCGCGTGGGCCTGGAGCGCCGCGCCCATTGCGACCACTTGATCCGGATTGATGCCTTCGAGCGGCTCCTTCTGGAAGTAGTGCTTTACTGAATTGCGAACGATGGGAAGGCGCGTCGGACCGCCGACCATGATCACTGCATCGATGTCGGACGCGGTGACCCGCGCGCCCTGGAGCGCCTCGTCGCAGACCTTGAACGTCCGTTGGACCAGGTCCATCACCATTTTGTTGAATTGATCCAGGTTGAGCGTCTTCTTGAGATCCATCACGTTGCCGTCGACGTCCTGGCAGATGCTCGGGCAGAGGATTTGAGCGACGCCGTCCCGGCCGACGTCGATCTTCGCCTTCTCCGCCGCCTCCTTCAGCATTTGCAGGCAAAACTTGTTCTGCCGCAGATCGAGCTGAGTGGTGCTAAGGAACTCCTCCGCCAACCAGGTCATGATCCGATCGTCGAAATCGTCGCCACCCAGGTAGGTGTCGCCGGCGGTGGCGAGCACCTCGAAGACGTCTTTGCCGATCTCCAGGATCGATACGTCAAAGGTGCCGCCTCCGAGATCGTAGACGACGACCTTCTGATTGACGTTGCGGCCAAAGCCGTAGGCAAGCGCCGCCGCCGTTGGCTCGTTGATGATCCGCAGCACCTCAAGCCCGGCGATGCGTCCAGCGTCCTTCGTCGCCTGTCGCTGATTGTCGTTGAAGTAGGCGGGCACGGTGATCACCGCCTTGGTCACGGGACGGCCGAGGTACGACTCCCCGATGGCCTTGATCTCCTTGAGGACCAACGCCGAGATCTCTGGCAGGGAATACGATTGGTCGTGAATGGAGATCCTGACCGACTTGTTGTCGCCCTCCACGATTCGGTAGGGCATCACCGCCTGAGCCTTCTTCACTTCGTCGGAGAAGTAAAACCTGCCGATGAGCCGCTTGGCTGAGTAGACGGTCGACTCGGCGTGGGTGATGATGTTCTTCTTTGCGTTGTTGCCAACGAGGACGGTCCCATCGTCAAGGAACGAAACGACCGATGCGTGCGTCAGCTCGCCCCATTCGTTGGGAATGACGAGCGGCTGGCCGCTCTCAACGATCGATGCGCATGAATAGGAGGTACCGAGGTCGATCCCGATCGCGATCTCGTCCGACATTCATTCTCCGGGCCAGCGCGGGAGTGATCGAGAACTGTATTCGCGCAGCCGCCGGAGTGTCAAACTTGGGATGCTTTAAAATGTAGGAATTTCAGGTATTTAGGCGCAGGAATCGCAGTTTGGCTCGCCGCGTTTAGCAGAGGGATAATCGCCCACTTGAAAGCGGAGTGTGAGCACGATGTCGTTGGCGTTCGCCCTTTTTACATCTGACCCAAACCTTCTTCGATGCGAGTTGCTCCGGCTGGAAAACGCGGTCATCACCTCGCCGCCAGAGCGATTCAACGCCGTCGGCCTGACCTCCTACGCTCAGGATCAAGTCTTGTTCCAGCGCTTTCGATCCGCGGTAGACCTCAAATCGCTGTCCGGGCTTTGGGCGGGTCGCGAATCGGACGCGCTGCTCTACCACGCGTGCGAACTGCCGCTGGGGATGTCGCCGGAAGAGAACACGCAGCCGTTCCGATACCGACAGTGGATGTTTTGCCACGTCGGAGCGGTGAGCGAGCTCTCTCGGGTAAAGGAAGCTCTGCTCGCCCAGCTGCCAAAGTTTCTGCAGAGGCAAATCGCTGGGGATACGCGCGGCGAGCTGATCTTCGCGCTCTTTCTCAAGCTTCTGCGCGACGTGGGCAAAATGGACGATTTGTCGGTCGAATCTCGGCTCGTCGCCCAGCTGCTGGGCAAGACTCTTCGCGCGATCGAGCAAATGTCCGCGGACGCGGGTTCTTCGACGTTGGGTACAGTGAACTGCATCGCCACCAACGGCTCGCTCCTCGTCGCGGCGCGCTTTGGCAGCGAGCCTCTCTTCTACACTTTGCTGGAAGGCTCCGCGGACTGCGAGCGGTGCGGCATCGACGCGACCACGCTCGAGACGCTCCCGGTGGTGCGCGCGCACCGGCGCCGAAGGACAGTGGCGCTCGCTTCACATCCCAATCGCGCAGCAAACTGGATCGAGATTCCGAGCGCGACAGCGATCGCCATCGGGCGCGACTTGAGTCTGCAGCAGGTGTCGTTCTAAGCGCTCACGGACCGAAGAACGAGACCCGCAGAACGAGCTCGTAGATATTGCAAGCGGCGTGAAACAGCGTGGCACCCGCCACCGTCCCGGTGCGCTCTCGCAGCCAGCCAAACAGGAGCGCGGGAAAGAAAACGGCAAGCCGCCAGATTTCGAATACCGCGAGGTGGCCGAAGGCGAAAAGAGCAGCGGTGAGAAAAAACGCTGGGCCCAGGCGAGCTCCCAGAAAAAAACGCCCCTGAGGGAAGGCGTCGCGAAGCCGCGTCTGAAGGTACCCTCGGTAAAAAAATTCCTCGGGCAGGGCCACGACGAAAAGTTGGTCGAGCAGCCAAAGGTCGAGCTTGGCCGGAAGGCGCGGCTTGAAGTGCACTGGGGTTCCGTACGGCCACAAGGACGCGGCGATTGGCCGGGGCAGGTGCGAGAGCAGCTGGGCGAAAAGCAGGTAGCCGGCGAAATAGATTGGAACGACCAGGGCAAACAGAACCGCGGCGAGCTTTAGGTCCTCGCGCCAACGACGAAGCGTCACGCCGTAGTCCTGGTAATCCTCCTCCCTGCCGTTCATCGCGATCAGGGGCAGATAAAGGAAGGCGATCGTCGCCACCAGCTTGGCGTACCCGCGCAAGAACGCAGATGACAGCAGGATGGCGAGGAAGCTCAGCATCCAAAGCCCAAGCGCCTCCTGCACGGCGGACAGGCGCCAGGTTCTGGGCAGGGCGGTCATTGCTGAAGAGCGCTGGCCAGTTGGGCCTTGATTTTGGACAGCGGTAGGACCAGGGTCGCTTTCTTGCCGCTGCGCTGAACAGCAAGCGCAATCATCCGACCTTGGCCATCAAAGACGGGGCTGCCTGGCGGCAGGGCGATGTTCGTCTCCGCGAACGGCGTTTCTTCGCTGTTCGAGCGCGTCACCGTCCCGACCAACACGGAAGGTTTCGAAGTGCCGGCGCCGACAATGCCCAAGACCCAGCTGCCGGTCTGCAGCGACTCGGGGAGCTTCACCGCCACCGCGGAAAACGAGCCCGGCGCGGAGATTTCAATCATCGCCACTTTGAGGCTGGCGTTCGCCAAGGTTACTCGAGCCGGCAGCTCTCGGCCCTCCCAGCGGACCTTCGCCTCGTTTAGGCCGACGTAGTCCACCGAGGTCAAAACCTCGCCGCCGGCGCCGACGATGATTCCAGTGCCCGACCCCTTGGGACCAATCACCTGCACGATCGACGAGCGGCTGCCTTCGTAAGTGCGACGAAGGACGGCGCTGCTCGGGCGATCGCCGGAGTCCGCGGAGAGCAGCGCCAGCAGAGGCAGGAAGAGCGCGCGCATTCCGCGCCCAGCTTATCAGCTCCTGGTCGCATCGCGGCGGCGTTGCCGCAGCTCGGAGACGAAGCGGTCCGCAGGCAACGTGTTCAACACATCGCTTTGGCGCGCCCAACCCTTGCGGGCGGTGCCTACGGCGTAGCGCAGGTGCCCCAGCTCGCGGACACTGTGCGCGTCGGTGCTCACCACCAACTTTACCCCGCGCTGGAGGGCCATGCGCACGTGCTCGGCTTTGAGGTCGAGGCGGTGCGGGTTGCCGTTGACCTCCAGCGCCACGCCTTTTTCAGCCGCTCGATCGAGAATCTGCTCCATCCGCAGCGGATACGGATCGCGGCTGTTGATCAACCGGCCGGTAGCGTGGCCGAGGATGTGCAGACAAGGGTTGTCAAACGCCCGGAGCACTCGGCGGGTCATCTGCTCCTCGTCCATTTGGTAGCGGGCGTGAATCGATCCGATGACGACCTCGAGCTGTTCGAGGAGTGACTCGGGGAAGTCCAGCTCGCCCGTCTCGAGGATATCCACCTCGCTTCCGCGAAGGAGTCGAATGCCGCCGAGCTCCGAGTTGAGCCGGTCGATCTCGTCCCATTGGCGCTTCAAATCGTCGGGTTTGAGCCCGCCCGCGTACGATGCGCTTTGGCTGTGCTCGGTGACGGTGAGGTACTTCAGCCCGCGAGCCTGCGCGGCGCGCGCCATCTCCTCGAGCGAGTTCTTGCCGTCAGACCAGGTGGAGTGGCTGTGGACGTTGCCGAGGATATCCGGTTCGGTAAGCAGATCGGTCGGAATCGCGCGATCGATGGCAGCCTCGACTTCTCCCCAGTCCTCGCGCAGCTCGGGAGGTACGTGCTGCATCTCCAGAAGCTCGTAGAGGGCCTCCTCGGTCTCGACCGCCAGCTTTTGCTCGCCCCGGTGCACGCCCCATTCCGAGATCTTCAGGCCGCGGTCCTGGGCTCGCCCCCGCAGTCGAATGTGGTGAGCTTTTGAGCCGGTGAAGTGGTGAAGTGCAGTGGCGAAGTCCTCGTCGCGGAGGACTCGAAGGTCAGCCTGCAAATCCGCAGTGAGGAGACGGACGGAGCATTTGCTTTCGCCCGAGCCGAGGACTTGGGCCACTTCGGGTTGCTGGGCGAATGCTTGCAGCACCGTTTGCGGCTCGGCGGCGGATGCGATCAAATCCACGTCGGCAGCGGTCTCGCAGAAGCGGCGGACGCTGCCGGCGATGCTCGAGCGGATGACGCCGGGAATTTCGCGCACCCGCGCCTCAAGCTCCTCGGCGACGGGAAGGACATCGCCGAGGCGGCGCCGCGAACCGGATCGCCGATAGAGCGCGATGCCGGCCAGGATCTTCTCCTCGGTCCTCGCGCCAAATCCACGGATCGCGCGGACGCGCTGGGATCGACATGCCGCCTCCAGCGAATCGATGTCGCCGATTTGAAGCTCGTGCCACAGGGTTGCCACTTTCTTGGGACCCATGTCCGGAAGCTTCATCAGCTCGAGGATGCGCGGCGGAAATTCGGAGCGAAGCTCATCCAGAAAACGAATCCGCCCGGTGGTCGCCATCTCGGTGATTTTTTCAGCCAAGGCGGGGCCGATGCCCGGCAGGTTCTCAAGCTTGCCTTCTGCCACCAGCGAGCCGAGATCCTCGGACAGGCCTGCGAGCCGATCCGCGCCGACTTCATAGGCCCGGCAGCGAAACGCATTCTCCCCCTTCAGCTGGAGGAGCAACGAGATGTCGCGAAGGGCTCGGACGGCAGCCACTCGATCGATGGGGGCCATCGAAAGAAACATACAGCTTTATCTCCTCGTTCCTCACCCAATCTGTCGAACAGATCACTCTTCTGCATCGGGCCGCGGTTTGGCGTAAGCTGCGGACGATCGACAGCAATTTTCCTCGAAATGACCCTGATCCGGATCCGACTGGGGCCGGCGGACTTCGCCGAAGGCGAAATGCGCGGCTTCGAAATTGGCAAAGCGAATGTTGTGGTCACCAAGGTCGCGGGCGAGTACCGCGCGCTGGACGACTGGTGCAACCACGCCGGTTGCCTCCTCTCCGGCGGTCGCCTGGTTAATAACCTGCTCGTCTGTCCGTGCCACGAGGTGGGCTTCGACGTGGCGACGGGCAGAAACATGACCTCGCCGGGCGTCTGCGACGATCAGAGGACGTTCAAGATTACAGCCGCCGATGGCCAGCTCTTCTTGGAGGAATGGAACCCCGAATGGTAGAGCTTCCGTCGGAGCAGGAGCGATGGCACACGATCGACACGAGGGCGACGGTGCGCGGCACCACCCGCAGCACGGGACAGGTGGCTCGCAGGCGGCGAGCGAGCACAAGTCCAAGGCCCCGACGCAAGTCGCCGCTTACGTGATCACCTGCTCGGACAGCCGACGAGCCCCGCAGGACGAGAGCGGGCAAGCGATCCGCGCGGCCCTGGAGAAAGCCGGCCACATCGTCTGCGGCTATCGAGTGGTCACCGACGATCCGGCGGAAATCCGTTCCGCGATCGAGAGCGCAAGCGAGGCCGGGGCTCGCGCGGTCATCCTCAATGGGGGAACCGGAATCGGCCGGCGCGATAACGCGGTGGAAGTGCTGGAGCAGCTGTTGGAAAAGCGGCTGCCCGGATTCGGAGAGTTGTTTCGATACCTTTCGTTCAAAGAGATCGGCAGTCCCGCGATGATGTCTCGATCGGTTGCCGGGACCTATCGCGGGATGGTCCTCTTCGCGCTCCCCGGCTCACCGCAAGCCGTGCGGCTTGCAATGGACCAGTTGATTTTGCCGGAGCTCGGCCATGCAGTTCGCGAGCTCACGCGCTAGGGCTCGCGGCGCGTTGTCGAGCAGGTCCGCCGAGCAGCTCAAGACTCACCTGAACGCGTTGCTCGCTGAAGCGCCGTACCAGGCCCGCATTCCGTTCGATCCGGTAGAGTTTCCCCATCGCTACTCGCATCCGCGGGACATTGAAGTCGCGGGATTGCTTTCGGCGTCTCTCGCTTACGGCCGCGCAGATCTGTTCAAGCCCAAGCTGGATGGCCTCCTGTCTGGGATGGGGTCTTCCCCCGCCGATTTTGCTTCGGGCTTAACTGTCCGAGGCGCCCGTGGGCTTCTCGACGATTTTGTGTACCGCTTCAACGTGGGGACGGACATCGCCGTGTTGCTGATGGGGGCTGGAAGAGCTCTCCGAGAGCGCGGCAGCCTGGAAGCTCTCTTCGCGGAGGGGCTCAATGGCGAGCGGAGCTTGCACGATGCCTTGAGCGCTTTCACTGGCGCCCTGCGAAGGGTGCCGCTGGCGTCGCTTCGACGCGAGCTTGGGCCGGAGCGCGGCCTCGATCATCTGTTGCCATCTCCCTTGGGCCCAGGCGCCGCGAAGAGGCTGAACATGTTCCTCCGCTGGATGGTGCGCGGGCCGGACGGCGTGGACTTTGGCATTTGGCGAAAAATCCCGGCGTCAAGGTTGCTGGTCCCAGTCGACACGCACGTGGGAAGAATCGCGAGATATCTCGGGCTCACGCGCCGAAAGGATTTGAGCTGGAAAACGGCCGAAGAGATCACGGCGTCGCTTAGGAAAGTCGACCCTGCCGACCCGGTCCGCTTCGACTTCGCCCTCTGCCACCACGGGATGAGCGGCGCTTGCCCACCTCGCCCGCGCTTTCAGAACTGCTCCTGCTGTGCGCTGCGGCAATCGTGCAGAGTCGGGCGACGGCTGCTCGGCCTCAAGCGCCGGGTATCAGTCTCGATTGACGTGTCGGAACCTTCGCATAGATAGAGAAGATCATGACCCTGGCCGCAGTGTTTGGGCAGCAGCGGGCGGTGGATGCCCTCCGGTCTGCCCTCAAGACAAGCGCGATTCACCATGCTTACGTCTTCGCTGGACCGGAAGGCGTCGGCAAGGAGCTGTGCGCGATCGGGTTCGCGCAAGGACTCTTGTGCCGGGAAAAACCGAGCGAGGGCTGCGGCGAGTGCTCCACTTGCACCAGGATTCTACGCCGTAGTCACCCAGACGTGACCTGGATCCTGCCGCAAGAGGAGATGATCGCGCGCGGTCTGGCTTCTCGATCCGAATTTTCCAACACGCCGTCGCGCGACATCCGCGTAGACCAGATCCGGATGCTGCAAGAGCGGCTCGCACTGCGGCCGCTGGAAGGAAGTCGAAAGATCGCGATCATCGCCTCTGCAGATCAGATGAACGCTCAGGCGCAGAATGCATTTTTGAAGACCCTCGAGGAGCCTCCTCCGGGCAGCGTGCTGATCTTGATTGCCTCTTCACCCGAGCGCCTGCTTGCCACCATTCGAAGCCGGTGCTCGAAGGTCAATTTCGGCCCGCTTCCCGCGGATTTCATCTCCCGGCGGTTGCAGGCGGAGCTCGAATTGGATCCGCAGACTGGTCAACTGGCTGCGCTGATGGCTGAGGGCAGCTTGTCGAGGGCGCTCGAGCTGGATATGGACGCATTGAGCCGCCGAAGGGAGATCATCACTCTGTTCGAAGCGGCGCTGCGACACCAGCCGATGGCTTTGCTTCAGTTCGCGGAGACGTTTGGCGCGTCGCGCGAAGTGGCGCAGGAGGTGATTGCCGTGCTTCGCGTTTGGCTCCGGGATTTGGTCGCCGTACAGAGCGGGTCAGCCCACCTGCGGTACGCGGATCTGCGAGAGATGGCCGATCAGAGCTCGGCCAAGCAGCCCAACGCCGAGCTCCACAGGCGCTGGGATCTGCTCGCGCGAGCGGCGGAGGCGATCTGCGAACGAAATGGTTCGCCCCGCCTTCAACTCGAGCGCATGCTGATCGAGATGGGACGAGAAGCATGAGCGATCAACTGGAAGACGTTCTGGCAGCGGCAGAAGAGGGCTCCATTTCAACTCTCTACCTACTGTGGGGCGAAGAGTTCCTGGTTCGAAAGGGCGCCGAGGAGCTGATCGGCCGGCTGCTGACGAAGGGGTCCCTCGACCTCAGTTACTCGGTGCTGGACGCCGCCTCTCCCGCAGAAGTGGCGCAGGACCTGGCTACTCTGCCGCTGCTGCCCGGTCGCAAAGTAGTGCTGGTTCGCGACCCTGAGTTCTTGGCGCCGAAGAAGGGACGAGCGGACGGCTTGGCGAAAGCGCGGGAAGCGTGGACTTCCGGGAAGCGAAAAGAGGGGGCTCGCCGGGTGCTGGGCTTGGCAGCGAAGGTCGGCTGGGGGGTTTCGGATCTCTCGGCAGCCAATCCCAATGCGCCCACCCCGGAGCAGTGGAAGCAGGAGCTCAACATCGAGCTGAGCGAGGCGGATCTGGCATTTGTGCGGGAAGTGATTGCCTTTTGTGAAGAGGAGCACATCTCTGCGCCCGGCTCAGACGTCTCTCCGCTCCTTGATTTGCTGGAGAAGGATCTTCCGAAGACGCAGATTCTGGTCATCGCCGCGACGGATGTCGACCCCAAGAATCCTTTCTTCAAGCTCGTTCGCGAGCGCGGGCGGATCATCGAGCGCAGGGTCGCTTCTCGATTGAAGGATCTCGATGTTTCGGACGTCGTGATGGAAATCCTCGGCCCTCTGAAGAAGAGGCTGGGCAGCGGCGCGGAGGCGCTGCTCAAGGATCGCTGCGGTGGAAACATGCGCTTGCTGCAAACGGAGCTGGAGAAATTGGCATTGCACGCCGACGGCCCGGTGATCGAGGCAAGCGACGTCGATCAGCTGATCAGCCGAACGCGAGAGGAGGAGTTCCTTGAGCTCTCCAACGCGCTTCAACAGCGAGACCTGGAGTCAGCGCTGCGCTACGTCGCCCACGCCCTGGGGCAAGGGGTCCATCCGCTGCAGATGCTGGGCGCGATCGCATCCATCATTCGCACACTGTTGGTAAGCCACGACCGCTTGCTTCGCCATGCGCGCGGGCGCGCACCGAGGCATTTCGAGGAATTTAAATCGCGCGTCTTCCCCGGCATCGGGAGGGAAGCGGAGGCCGCGGATGAACGGCCGCCCCATCCGTACGCAGCATTCGTCGGAATGCAGGCCGCTGCGCGCTACGAGCGCCGCGAGCTGTTGACCGCGCTCGTCCGCTGCGCCGATGCGGACCTGGCACTTAAGACGTCGGCCGAGGGTAGCTTGGTCCTCGAGCGGCTGTTATGGAGTGTCTGCCAGCGGGTCGCTGCCTGACGGCGATTCGCAATAGACACTGCTCCAGATAAGGTACCCATCGGATGGCTGAAAAACTGCTCATCACCAGCGCACTGCCGTATGCGAACGGGCCGATCCACGTCGGCCATCTGGTGGAGTACGTGCAAACGGACATCTACGTCCGCTTTCTGCGCTCGTGCGGGAGGGATGTCATCTTCCTTTGTGCTGACGACACGCATGGCACGCCGATCGAGCTGAACGCCGCCAAGCAGGGCTTGCCGCCGGAGGAATTCGTCGCTCTGTTCTTCGAGCAGCATCAAGCGGACTTTCGCGACTTCGACGTGAAGTTCGATTGCTTTTGGACCACGAATTCCCCGGAGAACAAGCACTACGCTGAGCTCATCTACAATCGGCTCAAGGCCGCTGGAGACATCGACCGACGCGAGATCGAACAATATTGGTGCCCCAAGGATCGGCGTTTTCTCCCCGATCGCTTCATCCGCGGAACGTGTCCCAACTGCAAATCGCCGGACCAGTACGGCGACGTCTGCGAGAAGTGCGGGAAGGCGTATTCACCTACCGACTTGATCGACCCCCGTTGCGCGCTGTGCGGATCGACGCCCATCCTCCGCAAATCCACTCACCTGTTCTTCCGGCTTTCGAAGCACGCGGATTTTCTTCTCGGGCTGATCCGCAATCCCGAGTTCCTCAATCCCGGCATCGCCAGCCAGCTCCAGTCTTTTTTCGAAAAGGGGCTCGCCGACTGGGACATCACGCGCGATGGTCCGTACTTCGGCTTTCCCATTCCGGGCGAAGAGAACAAGTTCTTTTATGTCTGGCTCGACGCGCCGATTGGATACATCGCCGCAACGGAGCGATGGGCGCATCAGACCGGCAAAGCCAAAGACGCGCTCGCCTATTGGGCTGCGGAGTCGGAGGCGAAGGTTCTCCATTTCATCGGGAAGGACATCGTTTACTTTCACGCGCTTTTCTGGCCGGCGGTGCTGAAAGTCGCCAATCTCAAGCGGCCCAGCAGACTGGTGGTTCACGGCCACCTGACGGTGAACGGCGAGAAGATGTCCAAAACGCGAGGCAACTTCATCACCGCGCGCACCTATCTTGAGCAACTGGACCCGAGCTATCTGCGGTACTTCTATGCGGCCAACCTCGGGGCTGGGCCGGAGGACCTCGATCTATCGCTCAAGGAATTTCGGCTGCGCGTCAATGCGGACTTGGCCAACAACATCGGCAATCTCGCCAATCGGACGCTTTCGATGCTCGCCAACTCGCTGGAGCGGCGCCTATCCACGGCGGGACCGGGACTGGGCCGGGACCTGGTGGAGGATGCGCTGCGCCGATCTTCGGAAGTGCGGGCCGCGTTCGAACGCCTCGAGTACCGCGCAGCGATCAAGGCGATCTCAGAGATCGCGCAAGGGGCCAATCAGTTTCTGCAGGTTCAAGCGCCTTGGGCGAAGTTGAAGAACGAACCTGAGCTCGCGCGGCACGTGCTCTCCGACGCAGCGGAGGTGGTTTATCTGCTCGCCGGCTTGCTTTCGCCGGTGGTTCCTCGGCTGGCAGACAAGCTGTTCGAGCAACTCGGCGCGCCAGCCCTCACCTTCGAGCGGATTTCCAGCGCGAAATACCCGCTGCTGGATCGCAGCCGCGCCATCGGTATACCCGCTCCGCTGATTGCGCGGCTCGAAGAGGCCCAAGTCTCGGCGATCCTGACTCCCGGGCAGACGATCTCGCCGGTGGCAGATACAGGTGCGCCACAAACGACGGTCGCCGCATCGGAGCAGATCGAGTACCCCGAATTCGCCAAAGTCGTCCTCAAAGTCGGGAGAGTGCTTTCGGCCGAACGGTTGCCCAAGGCGGACAAGCTCCTCAAGCTCTCCGTGGATCTCGGGGAGGGATCGCCGCGGACGATCGTCGCCGGAATTGCGGAGGCATACTCGCCCGAGCCGCTGGTGGGCAAAAACGTGGTCGTGGTT
>Ga0126370_10000616_pt1 | contig 15109 bp, 10 predicted proteins | sample PanSoiMetaPlot_3_FD_92586 | JGI IMG/M metagenome (GOLD analysis project Ga0126370, IMG submission 92586) | Tropical forest soil microbial communities from Panama - MetaG Plot_3 | ecosystem: Environmental > Terrestrial > Soil > Tropical forest > Bulk soil | place: Panama | collected 2016-02-17 | reverse complement strand
TGTCCAGCGTTCTCGCTGAATTTCTCCAACAGCTATTCACGTTCATCTTTACCGCGGGTGTGGTGGTATTGCTGGGGGGAAAACTGGCATGGGTTCTCGTATTATTTGTTCCGGCAATCATCGTTTCGGCAAAAAAGATTGGTCTCCGGGTCCGAACCACCACACGAACCGGACAAGACAAATTAGCCAACATTCATAACCTTCTCCACGAAACCATCACCGGCAACCGGATTGTTAAAGCTTTCAGCATGGAATCGTGGGAAATCGCGCGTTTTCGTCGCGCCGCGCGCCGGCTATTTAGCGCCAATCTGCGATCCGTAGCCGCATCCGCCATAAGTTCGCCGCTGATGGACATCTTCGGAGCCGTCGCGATTGCCATGCTGCTATTGCTAGGTCGCGATAAGATCGCCCACCACGTATTCACCCCTGGAACCTTCCTGGCGTTTATCGTTTCCGTGTTTAAGCTGTATGATCCTGTGCGCAAATTCGCAGTGTTCAACAACAGTTTCCAACAGGCTTTGGGCGCTTCGTCTGAGGTGTTTCGCTTCATGGATATCGAAGACGAGGTGCGGGAGAAGACAAGCGCAATTCGTTTGCCAGCGTTCGCGAGCCGCATTCGTTTTGAGAATGTTTCCTTCTGCTACCAGGAAAATGGGGATGGCTCTCGGGAAATTCTGAGCGGCATCAACCTTGAGGTTAAATCCGGCGAAGTGTTGGCCGTCGTCGGCTCCAGCGGAGCGGGCAAGAGTACGCTCGTGCACCTGATTCCCCGCTTCTTTGATGTGACTGGCGGGCGTTTGCTCATCGACGATCACGATGTGCGCGACGTTACCTTGCCTTCTTTGCGGTCACAAATCGGCATCGTGACGCAGGAAACCGTTCTTTTCAACGATAGCGTGCGGAACAACATTGCCTATGGTCAACCGCACGTGTCGGAAAAGCAGGTCGAGTCGGCTGCGAGCATGGCGCTGGCCCACGACTTCATCATGGAAATGCCAGACGGATACGATACCGTGATTGGCGAACGAGGCGTGCGTTTATCCGGCGGAGAACGGCAAAGAATCGCCATTGCCCGCGCCATTTTGAAGAATGCGCCCATCCTGATCCTGGATGAAGCCACCTCTGCCCTGGACAGCGAATCGGAGGCCCTTGTCCAGTCGGCCCTCCAGAACCTGATGTGCGGGCGGACGGTGCTGGTGATTGCGCATCGCCTCTCCACGGTGCGTCGTGCTGATCGCATTGTGGTTCTCGAGAGTGGGAGCATTACCGACATCGGCACGCATGAGGACCTGATGCAGAAACTGGGCACCTACCGGCGCCTCTATAACCTGCAGTTCGTCGATCTGGAACAGCCCAGAACCGTTGCACTGCCGCTTCGGCAGTGAACTGATTTCCATGCCAATCCGCTCCATGACGGGATTTGCGCAAGTGAAGGGCCAGGTGGGCAGCCAGCTTAGCTTTTCGCTGTCGCTGAAATCCGTCAACCATCGCTTCCTCGACCTGCACTTTCGCATGCCGGCGGAAAGCGACGGCATGGAGATGAAACTCCGCCGCGTCCTCAAAGAGAAAATCTCCCGCGGGCACATCGAGCTTACGTTGAATCTGGAGCGCGGCGGCCCGAGTGGCTTCACTCTGAACCGGGAGTTGGTGGGTGGCTACATCGGGGCCTTTCGAGCAGCGGCCCAGGAATTCGGAATTGTTGCCGAACCCGATCTTAACGCCGTGCTCAGACTTCCTGGTGCCATCGATCCCAGCGGCCTCCCCGAAGAGGCAGAACTGGAACCCGCAATCCTTGGCACCGTCGACCAAGCCCTTGCATGTTTGAACGACATGCGCGAGGAGGAAGGCCGCGGCATTGACCGCGAACTGCGCGAGCGCATGACGCATATCGAAAAAGCCAATGCCGAGGTTGCCAGACATCGTTCCGCTGTCCTGCGCAGCTACGCCGAGAAGCTCAAAAGTCGCCTGCAGGAGGTCTGTGCCAGCCAGTTTGACCCCGATCGCATCGCCCAGGAGGCTGCCCTGTTGGTCGATCGCAGTGATATCCAGGAAGAGTTGGTCCGATTGCAAACACACGTCCAACATTTCCTCGGCCTGCTCGATCAGGGAGGCGAAGTCGGCAAGAAACTGGATTTTCTCCTGCAGGAGATGAACCGCGAGGCCAATACGCTCCTTTCCAAGACCTCCGGCCTGGCGGGGGAGGCGCTCAACATCACCGAGATGGGCCTGGTTATTAAGTCTGAAATTGAGAAAGCACGCGAACAGGTACAAAACATCGAATGAGCGCTGTTTACATAGTTTCCGCACCTTCCGGTTCGGGAAAGTCAACCCTGGTCAATGAGTTACGCAAGATCATTCCCAGCCTCGATTTTTCGATTTCCTACACCACCCGGAAACCGCGGGGTAGCGAACAGAACGGAAGGGAATACAATTTTGTTTCGCGCGCCCGGTTCGAGGCAATGATCGAGGGCGATGAATTTCTTGAGCACGCTGAGGTTTTCGGAAACTGCTACGGGACGGCCAAGAAATACCTCGCGGACGCGCGGCAGGCTAATCACGACCTGGTGCTCGATATCGATGTCCAAGGCGCGGCGCAAATCAAAAACAAGCTCCCGCAAGCGGTCAGCATTTTTATCCTGCCTCCCGACCGGAAGACTTTGGAGCGGCGTCTCCGCAGCCGGGGTCTGGATGCCAACGACGTTATCGATCGGCGACTGTTCATGGCTAGCCGGGAGATTGAGAATTACGACAAATACGACTATATTTTGGTGAACGACCGTCTGGAGGAGTCCGTGGACGTGCTCAAGGCGATCGTGCTGGCTGAACGTTCGCGACGCTCGGGTGTCACGCCGTCCGCTGAGAATTCCCGGAATCTGCAGTTAGCGGAGCGGTGTCGCCTACAGAACATTCGCGAACGCGTGCAGCCGATCCTGGCGTCGTTCGCTACGTCTGGGGCATCAAGGTTTGGAACGCAGCCCGAACCGCGTGGCGGTTAAGTTTCAGGGAGAGAACACCATGAAGTTGATGGACGGGTTCGACAGCAACTATCGGTACATTCTCGTGGCGGCGCGACGTGCCCGCCAACTGCAGGGTGGAGCCCCACCTGTTATCGAGACCCACTCGCGCAAGCCTTGCCGGATCGCGCAGGATGAAATCAAGGCGGGCAAAGTGAAGTGGATCATCCCCGAAGTCGTGAAGTCGCCGGCCGAAGCCGCGGCCGAGATGCTCGACAAGTCTGTTCCGAAGCACTAGATAGCCCACGACTTGCGAATTGGCTGCGACGCTCGGCCTCCTCGGCCTGTCTAATCGATTGTAGGTCGCAGGCAAATCCGAGGTCATCCATGAAGATTGCGCTCGGCGTTAGCGGTGGGATCGCGGCTTATAAGTCTGCCGAGATTGTCCGTCTGCTCGAGGACCGCGGCATCCGCGTTCAAGTCGTCATGACTCGCGCCGCCCAGGAGTTTATTCGGCCTCTCACCTTTGCGGCGCTTTCCGGAGAAAAGGTAATTACCGATATGTTCGGTGCGGGGACCGAGGAGCCGAATATTGACTCGGCTGTCGAGCACATCGCGGTTGCGCAAGCCATCGATGCTCTCCTGGTGGCGCCTGCGACCGCCGATGTGCTTGCCAAGTTTGCCCAGGGACTGGCCACTGATTTTCTGACTACCCTTTTCTTGGCGACAACCGCTCCTGTGGTAGTTGCGCCCGCTATGAACGTGAATATGTGGAATCATCCGGCCACGCAAGCCAATTTGGACATCTTGAAAAAGCGAGGGGTTCGGGTCGTGGAACCGGAAACTGGATATCTGGCGTGCGGAATGACCGGCTCCGGGCGGCTTGCGGACAACGAGGCGATCGTTGCAGCGCTGATCCAAGTCGTGGGAGGGTCGCAGGATTTGGCAGGCGAGACAGTCCTGATCACCGCGGGTCCGACGCGCGAGAAGATCGATCCAGTACGTTACCTGACGAATCGGTCCAGCGGGCGCATGGGATACGCGCTCGCGGAAGCCGCGTTACGACGGGGCGCCCATGTCTTGCTAGTAAGCGGTCCAACTTTCCTCACACCGCCGGGAGCGGCTCAGCTAATCAGTATCGAATCCGCGGAACAGATGCGGCAGGCGGTGATTGGCCTGCTGCCGCAGGCTACGATTGTCATCAAAACGGCGGCTATTTCCGATTACCGACCCAAGCGGGCAGCTGCGCAGAAGATTAGGCGGGCCGGTCCCATTAGCTTGGAATTGGAGCCTACGGCAGACATTCTTGCGGAAGTGGCGCGCCGCAAGGGATCACGAACCGTTGTCGGGTTTGCCGCTGAGACCGAGAATGCGCTCGAGAATGCCCGAAAAAAACTGGTGGCGAAGGGCCTCGATGCCATAGTGGTCAACGATGTCTCGCGGGAAGGAATTGGTTTCGATTCCGACCGCAACGCAGTTACGATTATCACGAACGAAGAAGTGGTTGAGGTTCCCGAGACCACCAAATGGGAAGTGGCCCAGCGCGTATTGGATCAGGTTATTCAGTTGCGCAAGCGCCGGACGGTGAAAGCCTGATGGCGCATCTTCTTGACCCGCAACTGAGACGTGCTTTGGTTGAGCGCATCCGGTACTATCGTGAACTGGGTATTTACGATTTTTATCGACGCGACCCAGGCGTCGCCACGCTGCTCGAGCCGGCAGCCCTCGATTTAGAATCCCAACCTCAAGAACGAGACATGATGACGCCCAGAGCCAAGCCAGTCGTACCTATTATCCGAGAGGAGGACATTTCCCAGTCGCCGGCCAGCCGCGCCTCGGATGCGCTCGATCCGGTCCGGGCATTAAGGCTAATCCGCGAAGATCTGGGTGATTGCACCCGCTGTCGCCTCCATCAGGGCCGAAAACAGATTGTGTTCGGAGTGGGCAATCCCAACGCTGACCTGATGTTCATCGGCGAAGCCCCGGGTGCCGATGAAGACGAACAGGGCGAGCCGTTCGTCGGACGTGCGGGACAACTTCTGAACAATATGCTCCGGGCCATGGGCCTCAAGCGCGAGCATGTCTACATTGCCAATATCATCAAGTGCCGGCCCCCCGGAAACCGAACCCCCGAGCGCGATGAATGCGAGACCTGTTCTCCATTCCTGATGCGGCAGATAGCCGTGATCAAGCCCAAGGTCATTGTGGCCCTGGGAGCCGTCGCGGCTAAGACACTGCTTGCGATCAACGCATCCATGTCCGATCTTCGCGGACGGTGGTATGACTTCCGCGGTACGAAACTCGCGGTCACATATCACCCGGCATTCCTCCTGCGCGATCCCCGACAGAAGAAAGAAGCTTGGAAAGACTTGCAGATGGTCATGAAGGAGTTGGGTATCGCCCGCCCAGCCAAAGACAGGGAATAAGTCTGGGGTCTAGGAAAGAACAAGCGCGGGAAGCCACTCGAACGGTGAGAGTTGCCCTGCCACTGCGGCGCCATCTATGGTTATATTGTCAATTTGCTCTGGTAATAATATGACTTCGCCCATGATTCCCTGAGTCGCGATCTTTGCGAGCGAATTTGCCTGCAGATCTGGTCAAATGACTCGTAGAAGCACAGATGCTCCACCTGGTTATCTGACGGCTGAATGAAATGTTTCCTACCCCGGTGCGAGGGCTTCAGACGGATTGTTGTCGCCCCGGCTCCGCCTCGTAAGCTATGTGCGATCTGACGCACCTAGTCATTCCTCTTTATCAGACAATCGTGTTCAGCAGCTTACAGATCGCACTGTTCAGTAACGGTGCGGTAAAAACTTCACGAAAACCCGCATAAAACAGCGCTCCAAATCAATTACCGTAAACTAGTTCTAGAACTCGGTTTGGAGGGCATGTTGTTGATAGATGACGGTTGTCAATATGCGTTCCGGTGCGTTGCGAAGTGTTTCTGTGCAGTAACGGTGCAGTGAATTGTGCAGTAAATTTACCGACTTCTAACTAAAGCATTGACAAACCCAAGCATTAGGTTATTCCGAGTGGGTTCCGCGAGGATGACAGCAACCCTAGACCTGATTCGAGTTTCCGAAATACCCTCCGAAATTCAATCGTCCCAGATTCAGCACAAGATGGAATAAATTGGCACCAACTTATTTTTTAAAATAGAAATTAATTTATTTCGGGTAATAAGAATTAATTTCTACCGACTTGATTCCCCGGGTAGAAATTAAATTCTTATTGGGGCTGTTATAGGACTCCAAGAGCAATCCTTATCTTTATTGGCGTAAATGGGTATTCGATGAGTTTCAAAGAAAAGTTGGGCATGCTTTGATGCTTAAATGCCAACACGCCGATGCGATCTAAGTCTGGGGGGTGCAAAGTCGCACTAAGTGTTTTCTTTTTTGGACCGAACCGGGAGGGCAGCGCGGCGCAGGTGCGCCCGTCGGTCCGTACCCTGGCTCTGCGTCGCCTGTCCCCGACGCCTTGGCTCGGCTCGCGATCCGTCCGGCTTTCGTCGCGCGCCGCAAGTCATGCCCTGCCTCGCGTGGCGCACAAAAAATTTTCTTTTGGAAAGTAGCGACTGGGTGAGAACGGGTGCGTAGGTAGTGTCTCAGTTTGAAGATTCTGTCCAACGATGGAACACTCAGGTTGAGTAATCGTTTCACTGTTTGATCCGCGATCTCCTTCGCCTTGTCGACGGTAGGCCAGATACCAGCGCTGGTTTCCTTTGGCTGTCCGAAGCCCGTATGACGCATTATTAGGCCTATGCTGTCACAGCAATGCCCAAGCCCTCTTGCCGGACGACTTCGACGGAGACCGGGTTCGTATTCATCGTTACACCAAGACGGGCAACGATGATCTCTTGCCGGTAATAGCGCCCCTCAAGCGCCTGCTCGTGGACCGCTGGGGACCAATCAACCTACGCAGGGCGGAGAGGGCAATCCGCAAGCGGATTCAGGGGACCAGCCTCCGCTGGCGAGGCTGGTACGCCTTCCGACGTGGAATGGCCACCAACCTCTTTGAACTTAGCGTTCGTCCGGAGGAGGCAGCGTTGATCCTGCGCAACAGCCGAGATGTGGTTCGCGCACACTACATCAAACTGGAAAAGGCTGGCAAGAAGGTTGATGCCATGGCCCGGCTGGAACAGGCTTCGACGCCTGTGCCGTAACTGTGCAGTAAAACTCTGCAGAAACCCGCGTAAAACGCTCTCCAAATCGATTTTCGGTAATATAGTTCTAGCAGATCGCTGATCCCAAATGACCGAGTTCGAATCCCTACAACCCCGGACACCTGACTCGCTCATGCTGTTTGGGTTCTGGTATCGCGCCTTGCCCAGCGATCACCTGCCTCGCCGGCAATTGGTCAAGACCATGCTGCTCGAAATCCCCATGGTGCTAGGCCGAGATGCCCAAGGAGGCGTATTTGCACTCCAGGACGCGTGTCCTCACCGCGGCATGCCGCTCTCCTCGGGTTGGTTCGACGGCCAGCAGGTAGAGTGCTGTTATCATGGCTGGAAATTCGACGCTTACTCCGGCCAATGCCAGCTGATTCCGTCACTCACTTTTGACCAGAAGGTCAAAATCGACCGCATTTACGCCGGTAGCTTCGCCTGCGAGGAACACGATGATTACATCTGGGTTTTCGTGCCGGAGCCATGCCCTCGAGGGGCCGGTTTTGGCAAGCGGGCGGAGCCGACTGAACCGGCGCCGCGCGTTCCCGTCTTTAGCGGAAGATATAAACTCGCCTCTCTAACTGCGGGGATGCCAATCAGCGTGGATCACGGGATCATCGGTTTGATGGATCCGGCGCACGGACCGTTTGTTCACCAAGCCTGGTGGTGGCGTTCCCGCCACAGCATCCACGAAAAGCAGAAGGCGTTTGAACCCATTCCGTACGGTTTTCGTATGAGCGCGCACCAGCCCTCCTCCAACAGCGCGCCCTACAAACTGTTGCGCCTGTATGCTAATGCGCAGGCGATTACCACGACCATAGACTTCGTGCTTCCCAATCGACGTCTGGAAACGATCCGCGCGGGCAGGTACTGGTTCTCCAGTCTGACTACGGTCACGCCTATTACCCGCCATGAGTGTCGCATCGATGTCGTTGCTGCTTGGAACCTGTTGCGCTTGCTGCCCTTCGGGGCGGGACTGCTTAAGTATGTGTTCGCAAAGTTTGTCGAGCAGGATCGTCGAACTATGGAGAAGCAGGCCGAAGGGCTCAAGCACAGTCCGCACATGATGTTGCTCGATGACGCCGATCGGCCCGCCAAGTGGTATTTCCAACTTAAGCAAGCGTATCTTGAGGAGCGGCGGACAGGCGGTGAATTCCACCACCCAATATCTGGACCCGTGATTCTAAAGTGGCGGAGTTGAAGAGATTCAGGATTCCTTTTCCTGTGGACTGGGACCTCACTAAGCTAACGTTTTCACCAGCCAGTCCGTGGCTTCCTCCAGACTGCAAAGTATCGTGAAGTCGCGGCGGGAGAAGTTCTAACTAAAGGTGTCCAGAAACATCTTGGGAGCCGAATCTTCTCCACTATGAATCCATCGAGCTCAATGGATCAATGAGAGGAATCTTCTTGCCGTGATGCGTAATCGAGCAAACTTGCTCAGAGATGGAAGTACTGAAGTACGCGATAGCAAAAACTCACGTCCGTTACCCGCGATGGTTGTGCATTCACCGGGCTGAATGCTGATGACGGAACGGCCTTGCTGGCGGCACGCTCTAGGCCAGCAGCGAATCGACGACGGAGTATACATCGGCAAGCGCCGAGTCCAGAGCCTCAGGATTCTTGCCGCCAGCTTCAGCCATATCCGGGCGCCCGCCGCCTTTTCCCCCAACTTTCTGCGCCACCTGGCCGATCACCTTGCCCGCCTGGATGCGGCTGGTGAGGTCCTGGGTCACGCTGGCAATCAGCGCCACATTTCCGTCGCTGGCCGAGCCCAGCACCACCACTCCCGAGCCCAGCTTGTCACGAAGTTGGTCAACCAGTGCGCGCATCTGCCTGCGCTCGAGATTATCGACGCGATGCGCCAATACCTTTACCCCCCGAACCTCCCTGATCCTGTCGCTAACGGAAGTGACAGCCGAGGATGCCGACTTCATCCTGATCCGGTCCAGTTCACGTTGTAGACGCTTGATCTCTGCCTCGCGCCTTTCCAGTTCCTGCTTGAGCGCTTCGGCCGGACTTTCCGCATTGGATCGCGCGGCAAGGCTGGCGACCACGTTTTCGAGCTGATGATCTTTGCGGAAGTGCTGGAGCGACCCCTCGCCGGTGACCGCCTCCACCCGGCGTACTCCCGATGAGACACTGCCTTCTTTCAGGACCTTGATCAGCCCAATCTCTCCGGTTGCGCGCGTATGCGTTCCGCCGCATAGCTCGCGCGAAAAATCGCCGATCTTGACGACCCTGACCTTATCGCCGTATTTCTCCCCAAAGAGGGCCATGGCGTGGTAGTCGTTGATCGCAACATCAATCGGCACGTTTTCGATTACCTCGACTGTTTTGTTACCCAGGACCTCTCGGTTGATCAAGTCCTCGATATCCTGCAACTCCTCGTCATCGACTGAGGTGAAGTGTGAAAAATCGAAGCGCAGATGTCCGGGATCGACCAGCGATCCAGCTTGTTTCACATGATTACCCAGGATCTCGCGCAAACCAGCATGCAGCAGATGCGTTGCCGTGTGATTACGCATGATGGCCGCGCGCATTTCCGTATTCACGACCCCATCAATCTTGTCGCCTAGCCGGATCCCTCGCTTGGCCACGACCTGGTGCGCGCGAACTCCTTGGATGGGGTAGTAGCACCCGGTCACCTCGGCAACCACCGTGTTGTGGTCGTCCGCGTAAAACCAGCCGCGGTCGCCCACCTGTCCACCAGCTTCGGCGTAAAACGGCGTGCGATCTAAAATGACCTCGCCTTCCTCGGCGGGCATCAGCTCTTGACTCCCTTGGCCATCCCTGATAATCGCCAGCACTTCGCAGTCGTTGGAACGGGTGAGTCGATAGCCTTCGAAGGCCGACCGAGGTAAGTTGCGATACTCAGGATTGGCGCTTGGTTTAGCGGTACCCTTCCAGGAAGCCTTGGCACGCTCCCGCTGCTCGCGGAGGGAGCGGTCAAACCCCTCTTGATCGAAAGCTATGCCTTGATCTCGCGCCGCGTCCTGTATGAAATCGAGGGGCATACCGAAGGTGTCGTATAGCCTGAAGGCTTTTTCGCCGGAATAGATCGCCCGTACGGCTGGGTCCAGGCGGACGGCGTCGGCGAGCGGCCGCAAATCGTCCTCGAGTTTGCCTAGTCCAAGATCGAGAGTATGGGCGAAACGGGTCTCCTCCGCCAGAACGACCTTGGATACCCGCTCAGAAGTTTCCATCAATTCCGGATAGGCATCCTTCATCAGATTCCGTACGGCAAATATCATTTGATAAAAGAATGGCTTCGTCTGTCCCAGAAGGCGTCCGTGAGTAATGGCTCGGCGGATGATTTTGCGGAGTACATATCCTCGACCCTCGTTGGAGGGCAGCACGCCATCCGAGATCAAGAAGGTCGATGCACGTGAGTGATCGGCGATAACTCGTAGCGAAGCAGCCGACCTCGCGTGCACTTCCATCTCCTGTTCCGCGGCCAGCGAAACTCCCGTTAGTTCAGCTGCGGTTTTGATCAGGGGAACGAAAAGGTCAGTATCGTAATTGGAAATTTTTCCCTGTAGCACGGTCGCAAGACGTTCCAAACCAGCGCCGGTATCAATCGAAGGCTTAGGCAGTGGATGAAGTGTACCGCTGGCATCGCGGTCGAACTGCATGAATACCAGGTTCCAGATCTCTACGTAGCGTCCGCAATCACAGCCAAATTCGCAATTCGCGTGTCCCTGATCGCTGGCCATCGCTCCCAGGTCGTAGTGGATCTCGCTCGAAGGGCCGCAGGGACCGGTATCACCCATCTGCCAAAAATTGTCTTGCAAGCCAAATTCATGGATGCGCTCCTGGGGCACACCTTGCTGAAACCAGAAGTGGTATGCCTCTTGGTCGCGCGGCACACCGCCTTCCCCGTTGAATATGGTGACAAATAGCTTATCCTTCTGAATGCCGAACCATTCAGGTGAAGTCACCATTTCCCAGGCATACGCGATGGCATCTTTCTTGAAATAATCACCAAAGGAGAAATTCCCCAGCATCTCGAAGAACGTATGGTGGCGATTGGTAAAGCCCACGTTCTCAAGATCGTTGTGTTTGCCCCCGGCACGCACGCATTTCTGTGAGGTGGTAGCCCGCTTGTAATCCCTTTTTTCCAAGCCGAGGAAGACGTCTTTGAACTGGTTCATGCCTGCGTTAGTGAACAGCAGCGTAGGATCGTTCGCCGGCACGAGTGACGAGGAATGGACCTCCTTATGCCCATGCTGGACAAAATAATCCAGAAATTTCCGCCGGATTTGCGAGCCCGAAAACATGATTGCGGGGGCAGACCTCAGATGATTAGCGCCAGTGCGGTAATTACCAACTCTCATTTTAACATTCCGGCGTCGAAGGACACGCCGAGAGGCCATGTTGCCGCACCCCGAACACGAGCCAATAATGGGGAAGCACCATTGATGGAAGTGGCGCCGATCGAGCGATGATGACGCCGCTATTCTCGAAGCCACCTATCCGGCAACTCGGCGGGCGTGCCATCCGCCTTCTCCAGGGGACCGATCCTCGATCGAGTCCGAAAATTCATTTCATCGGTCAGACTCTTCTTCTGATCGGAGCGGGGTGGTGGGTACAAACGAAACGGTTTAGGATTCGCGGCGAATCTGCTAGAAATTGTCGGAGCACTCGCGCAACTTGATTCCCTTGCTTGGGCAGCGCTAGACGGGCGCTACGCGGGAACCCTGCGTTTTGGAGACGGCCATGAATATTTCAGTCTCTCGGTCAACTGCAAGACTGATTCTGCTTATATTCAGCTTTGAAGTTTTCCCAAAATCGTCTTTGGCTAAGTGCAGTTCAGCGTGCCGCTCCCGCGAATCGTCGGAGCAGTATTGCTGATCCCGTTATTGATGGTGAGTTGCAAGTTCTCCGGCGCGCTGGCGGTGATGGTGACTGTGCCCGGCGCATTGCAGCTGGCCATACCGACGTCATTGATGCCGGCCACGGCCGTATTCGAACTCCTCCAACTCAGGCCATCGGCCGGAGTAATGGTACGGCTCGAGTTGTCACTGAAGATGCCAGTAGCGGTGAATCCTACAGAACCTTGCGTCGAGGCGGTCGCCGTAACGGGGGTGACGGTTAGGGTTTTCAAGTTGGGATGGCCGGCGCCGCAGGCGACCGACAGAATCAGTATAAGCAGCACAACAGGTAAGTACTTCATAGGTTCTCCAAACAAATTAGATTGGAAAAGGCTGCTCGCGGGTTGCTGAAGAGTGCCTCCGGGCATAAATGTAGGGCCAGAGTTACTTAATAGGCCGCTACCCGAATGAAATTAATAACTGCAAGACGAAATGTTTTCCATGCGACATAAAGAATTCCTGATGACTTTAGTAACCTCCGCTGAGCCTTTATCCTTGCACTCCCTAAAGAATTTTGCTTATGCGTTCCGCGTCAGTGGACATACAGCCAGATCATCTGCTCGTTTTTGTTTGGTATAGCTCGCTTGGGCTCACGCTGGATAGTTCCGGTTATTGCCCATCGCGAAACACATAGTTCTGGAGCAACAATGCGCTCAGGATGAGGCATAGGTTACAGTCACAAGCGTCTAGACGGTCAGCGCGATCATGTTGGTGGCGGCAATCAAGAATGGCAAACAGCAAGAACCAAAACGCACCGCGGAAGAGGCCTGGTGTACGGTCGTCACGCGGGGCGCGTGCGACTAGCTAAGAATCAGGACATGCATGACTGCCGGAATATGGGCTTGTTTCGCCGCACCACCCATGTGCAGAACGATCGTAACGATCCACACTGAGCCGAGTGATGTCTCGAGAAACAGGGAAAGCACGACCGCGGACCCTATTAGAGTTCTTCCGTGGGCTGTATGCGCGTGGCTTCGAAAGGCTCTGCACCGCGCTTTCGCCACAATAGGTAAGCCGGGAGTCCCACTGCGAGGATGCCCAAACCAGTCGCCGCATTTCGTGGCGTGGAGACAATCACGTTCAGCACCAGCGCCGCGGCGGCTGAGACGAACACCAGTGGCGTCCAGGGATACAGGGGAACCAGGTATGGCCTGGGCAGTTCGCGGTACCGGCGGCGATAGGCGAAAATGCTGGCGGCTCCCAGTCCATAGAAGATCCAAGCCACAAACATTGTGTAGTTCACTAATTCCTCGAATCTTCCCATGCATGCGAGTAGCGCCGACCAGACTCCCAATGCGGTAATGGCGAGCGCCGGCGTACGAAAGCGGGGATGCACTTCGGCCAGCTTGTGGAAAAACAGCTTGTCAACGGCCATCGCATAGAACACTCGCGGAGCGGTCAGAGAAACCGAGTTGATCGCGCTGAAAACGGAGATAAGGATGATCAACGACACCAACTTGGCGGCGTGCCCGCCCAATATGGTCGCCATGGAGGCAGCCGCGATCGTGTCGGTTTGGGCGGCTCGTTCCGGTCCAAGCGCCGCCAGATATCCAAGGTTCGCCAGTAAATAAACTAGCGCAAGCAGCACAACGCTCGAGAAAAGGGCACGAGGGAAGTTGTGTTGTGGATCGACCGTCTCGCCGGCGCAGTACGTCACAAACTGCCAACCCTCGTAAGCCCATAACACTGCGACCATCGCCAGACCGAAACTTGAGAACAACGATGCGCCGGTATGGGTTGGCCACAATTCTCGAGGAATTCCCGAATATCCATGCCCAAGCCACAACAACGTTGCGCTCATGGCTACTATGAGAAGGAGCTTGATCAGCGTGGTCCCGTTCTGCAGATCGGAACTCGCGCGCGTACCCCACACATTCACAGCGGTGACGATTGCAATTATCCCGCAGACTACAAGTTTCTCGCTCGACGGACCGAGAGGGATGATCATGGCCAGGTAGCTGCCGAACGCGACCGCCAACGATGCGATTGTGCCGCTGGCGATTGCCAGGAACATTGCCCAACCATAAAGAAAGGCAGGAATCTGCCCGAAACCTTCGCGGACGTAGACGTACAAGCCGCCTGACACGGGGCGCATAGCGGCCAGTTCACCGTAAGTAAGCGCCCCTAACAGAGATAGAACACCGCCCGCAATCCAAACCAGGGAGGCTAAGGCGACCGAGTGATTCACCTGGCGAAGAATCGTGCCGGGCACGAGAAATATCCCTGAGCCGATTACTGATCCGATGATGAGCAGAACCATATCCGGCAGGCGCAGAGTGCGGACCAGCTGGGTCATGGGCGAGATCCATGGAAATCATTGTGGCAAGGCATTCTGTGCCATCGCTTCCCGTCGTCTGGCTAGGGCACCATGCTTGGAATCCAGTAAGCCTGCGCAAACGCCAGCAGCCCAAGCAACCCCGCAAGAATAATACTGTGCCAGAATGTTCGCCGTAGAACGTCCCCTTCTCTCCCAATGAGGCCAACAGTGGTAACGCCTACGGCGATATTCTGTGGCGAGATCATCTTACCCGTGACTGCGCCCGAGGAGTTGGTTGCAGCTAGCAGCACCGGGCTGAGATGAAGGTTATGGGCAGCTGCAACCTGAAGATTGCCGAACAGTAAGTTGCTCGAGGTATCACTCCCGCTCAGAAAGCACGCGATCCATCCGAGATAACTGCTTACGATGGGGAATACGGCGCCCACACCAGCGACTGCCGCACCAATCGTATAGGCCATGCCAGAATAATTGAATAGATATGCCAGCCCGACAATCATGAGCACCGTTAGACCAGGAGTTGCCAGTTGACGGGCTGCTTTGATTCCCGATTCGACGAAGACTGCGGGTTTTACGCGAAAACATAGTGCCGTCAATACAGTCGCGACTAAAACCCCACTGCCACCGGTTAACGGCTGGAACAAATAACTCGCGGCGTACGGCTTCTGATACAAGGTGATCAGCACGCCGTTATGCAGGTTGCCCATCGCCACCGGAAATTGTCCCCGCTGGGACACCTTGAAGTAGGACCAAAGGATCAGCACGACGGACAGAGAGGCCCACGGCAGCCAAGCCTTGACCGCGGCGCCGGGCGATAGGTGCTGGTACACAGGATGTTTGTCAG